>Ga0315283_10000179_pt1 | contig 41520 bp, 33 predicted proteins | sample YL17G09_0_MG_FD_204541 | JGI IMG/M metagenome (GOLD analysis project Ga0315283, IMG submission 204541) | Sediment microbial communities from Yellowstone Lake, YNP, Wyoming, USA - YL17G09_0 | ecosystem: Environmental > Aquatic > Freshwater > Lake > Sediment | place: USA: Wyoming | collected...
TGGGGGGCGGCGTGTGTAAAAAAAAGGCGTTTTGAGAGAGAAAAACAAAAATCCATCCATCATTTTTCAAACACGCGCTGCTCCGCTCCTCTCGCCGCCCGGCGTGTGCGCCCCTATATTTTCCTCAGCCCCGCTCCACCCAGCTCAGCATCAGCACAGACCCTCCTGCATGCCCATGTCCGACTCTGACTCTGAGATGCCCCGCCTGGTAGCGGCGGGCGCCCCTCCACGCCCCCTGCGACGTTTGAAGAAGGCCGGCGCGGCCCGCAAATCGACAGACGCGCCCGCGGGCGTGGCTGGCCGGGCCGCGGGCACCGCCACCACCCCGCATGATGGTGGTCATAGCTTGGTCGATCTGGACGCGGACCGTGGCGCCACCTCGCCATCGCCCGCCCCCTCTGCGGGCCCGTCGGACGTGTCCAATGGCGCGCCGCTGACAGCCGGCGGCGCTCGCCCGATGCACTCTCCTGCAGCCCGCCGCCGCCCGCGGGCCAAGTCCGCCGATGACGATGAGTACTGGGATGAGGAGGACGAGCTGGCGGAAGACCTAGCCCGTGGGCGGAGCGTGAGCCCGACGGAGGGAGAGGGAGGAAGGGAGGCCGGCGCGGCCGGCCCAGCCGACACCCAACCCGCTGCTGATGCTGCCCCTCCTACTGGTGCGCCCGCCGCCGCCGGCGAGGGCGACGACGATGACGAAGGCGACGCTCCTTCCGGCTCCTACTCCGAGTACACGGACACCGAGTCCGGGTCTATGCAGCTGGACGACCTGCACGCCGAGACGGCCCGCCTGCTGCGGGGTGAGTATCTTTTTTTTCAGGGAGAGAGAGAAAGAAGAGACTTTTCCATCCATCCAACCCCTCTCTCACTCTCCTCTCCGTTTTCCTCTCTCACACAGAAACCGCCCGCACCGACCGCCTGGGCAAGGGCGCCCCCGCCCCGGTCGCCCAGCCCATGGACGGCCTGCTGGCCCGCCTGAAGCAGCGGCGGGCGGCGGCGGTGGCGGCCCCGACAAATGCGCCCGCCCCTGCAGCCACCGCCCGCACCGTCGCCGCCGCCGCCGCCCGCGGCGGTGGGCGTGCCTCCAAGGCCCCCATCGACTTTGACGCCGCCTTCGACGCGGCGTGCGGGGCGGAGGAGGGTGGGGAGGAGGGCGGGTGCGGCGGCCTGGTGGTCGTGTCTGATGAAGAGGAGGGTGGGGAGGATGGGGCCGGGGGCGCGCCTTCCTCTGAGGACGCCGAGGAGGAGGGCGACGACGGCAACGGTGGCGCGGAAGCTGACGCCAATGAAGACGAGGACAGCGACACGGCCGCCCGGCGGGCCGCCAAAAAGGAACGCCGCCGCCAGCGGCGCAAGGCCGCCAAGCGTGAGGCAGCAGCCCAGGCGGCGGCTGGGGAGGGTGGTTTTGCGGAGGGCGGCGGGGCGGACGCCGCCGCGCCCGCGGGCGCGCCCACCACCGCCGCCAAGGCAAAGACCCCGGTCGTGGCCATCCCCATGAAGCCCCGCCGCAGCCTGCTGGGCGGCATGCGGGTGGGGCCGGAGGGTGGTGGGGAGGGCAGCGAGGCGTCGTCTGATGAGGGTGAGGATGGAGAGGCTGCCGCAGGCGACGACGCCAGCCCGGCCGCGGGCGACCGCCCCTCCACCGGCGACGACGACAACGATTTTTCATCGTCGTCAGACGACGACAGCGCCAGCGAGGACGGCGACGACAGCGGCGACACCTCCTCAGACTCTGAGGACGGGGAGGCCCCGCCCTCGCCCGCCTCCCTTGAAGCCGCCCGCCTGGCCGAACTGGCCGCCGCCCGGTCCGTCCTGCTGGACAAGCCCCGCCGGGCCCGGCGGCGGGCACCCCGGGTGGCGGTGGCGTCCGGCCCGGACGGCGCGCCGGGGGGGGCCGCCACCACGGTCGCCCTGGTCGAGGACGAGGCGGAGATGAGTGAGGACGGGGGCCACTCGGACGACGACGGCGGGCGCGGGCACGGCGACGATGCGGAGGCCGTCCTGGCCGACCTCATCGGCGGGGAGGCCGACAAGGCCGGCGACGCGGCGGCCCGGGCCTCCCTCCACGCCGCCTGGGAGGCAGGCCAGGCGGACGCGGCCCTGCAGGCCGTCCTGGACGGGGTGAAGCGCGGCTTCCGCCGGCGGAAGCGGGGCGCGCTGGACGATGACGACGAGGAAGAAGGCGACGGCCGCGGGGCCCGGGCCCGCCGGGCGGCCCGGGCGGCCGGCAGTGGCGGGTCGGCCTCCGGCACCGGCTCCGCCTCCTCCTCCGAGCTGACGGACGGCGAGGATGACGACATCATGAGCGACGGCGGCGGGGGTGGCGGCCACAGCGGCGGCGGCGACCCGTTTGCCAAGACCAACCTCGACGCCTTGCCCGCGGACGCCCGCGAGGAGTTGCTGGCCCTGCGCCGCCGCCGCCTCCTGGAACGCCGGGTCGCGCCTGACGGCGGGGTCGGGGTGGCCGCCCCCTTCCTCGCCCGGGGCGGCAGCGACCCTGTGGGTGGTGGGCATGGCGGGAGGGGCAGCACCCAACCCACCATCACCCCTGCAGAGGCGCTCCTTGACGGCCCCGCCCGGGCGATGCTGGGCCTGCTCTCCCGGGCGGCGTCCGCGCCCATGGGGGGGGCCGCAGGCGGCGGCGGCCCCGGCGGTCAGTTCGGGGTGGACGTGACCAACAGCCAGGCGGGGGCGCTGGGGCTGGGCGGCGGCGGGCGGGCGTCATTTCTGGGGCGGGGCGGCGCGGCGGCGCTGGGCGGGGCCAGCGCGGGCGGCGGCGGCGGCGCCTCCAACCCGGGCGCCACCCGCGGCGGGGGAGGGGGCGCCACTGGCGGCATGTCCCGCCCGGGCGGCGGCGGCGCGGCCGCGGCGGGCAAGTCGTACGTCTTTGGCGGGGCGGGCGACGGGTCCCTGCCTGCACCCGTGGCTGCCGCGGGTGGTGGCCGGGTGGACGGGCCGACCTCCTTTGCCGGCCTGGGCTCGGCGGTCGCCCAGGCGGCCGCGACAGGGGGGTCGGCCGCCAACGCGGCCCGGGCCGGGTCGGGCCTGCTCTCCCTGCTCTCCAATGGCCCCCCCGCGGCGGCGCGGCGGGCGGCGGGCCCACTGGACGCGGACGGGGCAGCCCGGCTGCGCACTTTCGTCGCACGGCCTGGTGGTGGGGCGTGAGAAGAGAGAGGGGGGGCGGGGCATAGCAAAAGGAGGTCCTCATTCTTTTCTTTTTTGCATTCCACACACGCATGCAGGGCCAGTCTCTCCTTTGTAGCTGTCGCACTCGCTCGCAATGGCTGCTGCACGCGGGGCGGGCGAGCGCGGACAGAGGGTTCACACGAAGAGGCTTCATTTTGTTTTTACAGGCTGGGAATTCTCAGTAGTACCCGTCCCCGCTTTTTGCCAGCCGGTCGTAGGCGCCCCACGTCCCGCACAGCACCCCGACCGCCGCCACCTGTAAGGCCGCGGCCTTGCCCGGCACCCGCCCGGCATGCCAGAGCGTGGCGACGATGCCCGCGGCGGCCGTCGTGGAGAAGCCAGTCAACCATTTCGCGACGCCCGGCGCGGATTCAGAGAAGAAGAGGGAGGGCATGGGGAATAGGAGGTAGGCCAGGGCCGTGAGCAGGGGCCAGAAGTTCGCGTAGCAGGCCGCGCCCTGGAGGGCGAGGCCCAGGGAGAAGGCGACGGCCAGGGCGGCGATGACTGCATGAGAGGAGAGGGGAGAGAGGAGGTTGAAGTTTTTTGGTTGTGTCGCGGGGGGTGCGCGAATGCTGTGCGCCTCTCTCCATCTATATCTTCTATCCTCCACGCGCCAGCAGTGCCCTCCCTCACCTCTGATGTCGGTGATGGCCATCGCAAGGTCGGCGCGCGACGCTCGCTGTGCGTTGAAGGAGGAAATGAAAAAAAAAAATGAATAGAAGACGACCAAGACTTCGCTCACTCTTCCATCTCAGCCCCAGTCCGTTTCTCTCTCTCCCTTCAAAGATGAAGGCCGGCACCCTCCAGATCGTGTGGCATGGGCAGGACCCGGTCTACTCCCTGGACTTTCACCCGTCGGGCTTGTTGGCGACGGCGGGTGGGGACAAGGAAATCAAGGTGATGGAGGGGGAGAGAGGGGAGACGCGCCATCGGTGTTGTTACGCGCGCTGAGCTCGCCGGGGCGTGCGTCCATGCACCCGTGCCATGGCGGATGGGTGGTGCAGGAGGCGGGGCGACGCCCCGTGAGGAGTGCGGTGCACGGCGAATTGGCGGAAGGGCCTGGAGGCGCCCGAAAAAGTCTGCCCGTCGCCGCCGGAGTTTTGAATGTCTCGGAACAGCTGTGAGACAAGCCGGCACGCGCGCACGCCCCAGCCCTGGCACACTCCGCGCCCTCCGAGTGCGTGTGAAGCTGGAATATCCAGCTTTCTTCCCAGTAGGGCAGACAAAAAAGGAGCGCGCGCGCTCACATACCCCCTCCTAACCCTTCTCCCCCCCCCCCCCTACTTCTAGATTTGGAACCTCGTGACCGCGGCCGACGGCACGCCGGCCGTCTCCCTGGTGGCCGAGCTCCAGGGCCATTCCCGGTCCGTAAACTGCGTCCGCTGGTGCCCCGTGCCTGGGCCCGGCGGGTCCGCCACGCTCGTCTCCGCGGGGGACGGGGGCGAGGTCTTCCTGTGGCGGTCGGACGGCGAGGTCGGCACGGCCGGCGCCGCGGCCGCCCCAGCAGCAGCGGCCGCGCCTGGCGGTGCCCTCCAGCAGGCCGACCCGTTTTCCTCCTCCTCCCGCTGGCGGGCGGCGGCCGTGCTGCGCGGCCACTCGGACGACGTTTTCGACGCGTCCTGGGCGCCCGACGGGTCCGCTCTGGCGACGGCGTCCCTGGAAAACCTGGCCATCCTGTGGGACGTGCCGGTCGAGCACAACAGTGCCAGTGGGGGGGGCGGGGGCGGGGGCGCCCAGGCGGCCACCCCGCGCGCGCGGTCCCGCCTGGACGACCACCGCCACTACGTCCAGGGCTGTGCCTGGGACCCGGCGGGCGTGTACGTGGCTACCCAGGCCGCCGACCGGAGCGTCCGCATTTACGGGCCCCGCCCCCCGGCCGCGGGCAAGCGGAAGGGAGGAGGGAAAGGGGAGGGGGGTGCCTCCTCGACCACGGCCCGCCCGCCCTGCTCGGCCGGCCTGCGCGACCTGGTCTGCCACGCCACGCTCGCCCGCCGCCCGGCCCGGGAGGGAGAGGCTGGGCCAGGTGCGCCTGTCGCGGGCGCCGCCGCCCCGTCCGCCCCCCGCACCACCACCTTCCCGCTCTTCGCGGACGAGCAGCTGCCGACCTTTTTCCGGCGCCTGGCCTGGTCGCCCGATGGCGGCCTCCTCGCACTGCCTGCCGGCCTGCTCCGCCCGGGCGCCGGGTCCGGGTCCTCCGGCGCCGGGGCGGCCGCCCCCGTGCACGCGGCCTACCTGTACGCCCGGGGCCGGTGGGGCGCGCCCGCGGTCGCCCTGCCCTCGGCCCGGCCGGTCGTGGCCGTCCGCTTCTGCCCCGTGCTCTTTGAGAAGGGGGCAGCCGGGCCGCCTGCCGCGCAGCAGGCGGCCGCCACCGCCGCCGCTGACGGCGGCGACGCGCCCGCCGACCCCTCCGCCTGGCCATTCGATGCCTTGCCCTACCGCATGGTCTACGCCCTGGCCACCCTGGACGGGGTCGCCCTGTACGACACGGCCTCCCCACGCCCGCTCGCCTTCCTTGGCGGCCTCCACATGGCCCCCGTGACCGACCTGGCCTGGTCCACCGACGGGCGGTCCCTGGCCGTTTCCTCCTACGACTCCTACTGCTCCGTCGTCGCGTTCGAGGCCGGCGAGCTGGGTGTGCCGCTGGGCGCGGGCGCCATCCCGGCGCACCTGGCGGGCCGGGTGGCGGCGGCGGGCAAGGCGGGGACAGCGCCAGCGCCGCCGACGCCTGCGCCAGGGAAGAAAGGAGGGGGTGCGAGCGGGGCGGCGGCCACCGCGGCGGCGGCGGCGCCTCCTCCCCAGCCCCCGCCACTTCGGCCTGAGGTCGGGTCCGCCGTCAAGCGCATCCAGCCCACGCCCGTTGCGGCGGCGGGGGCTGGAGGGCCGACGCCCCGGCGGATCGCGCCCGAACCCCTCGGCGGCGGCGCGCCTGGGACAGAAGCGCCGGCGACCGCCGCCCCTCCTAGCACGGGCGGCCCGCCGTCCCGCCGCATCGCGCCGGAGCCGGTTACGGCGACGACGACGGCCACAGCCCGTGATCCCTCGCCCCGGCGCCGCATCGTGCCGGAGGCGGTGGGTGGTGGGGGCGGGCCCGCAGCAGCACCCTCCGGCGGCCGCACCCCTCGTCGGGTCGTGCCTCACCCCGTCGCGGACGCGGGTGCCACCGTGACCGCGGCGGCGCCGACCCCGCCTGCTGCTGGGACTGGTGGGGTTGGGGGCCTGTTCGGCCCGGGCGGCATCGCGGCCGCCGCTGCCAAGGCGGGCGCAGAGGCGGCCCAGGCGGCCAAGCCGGTGAATGATGAGTGATGAGAAGAGAGAAGAGAGGGGGGCGAGAAGAACAAGAGTGCTTCATTTTTACACGTCCTGGCTGTTCGCGCGTTTCCACGCGCACTCGGTCACACTGACATCTGAGTGTGTGCCCTCTCCTATAACACATGCGCCCCAGCCACGCGGCAGTCCAAGCCTGCCGCGTGCGACCAGCAGCGGTTGCACACCGCCGTCCGACCCTCAATTTGCGTCCTCTTTCTTCTTCACTCCGCCGCCCACCCATGGGCGGCACCGATGGTGACGCCCAAGGAGTAGGAGGGTCAGTAGCAGCAGCTGCCGCCGCGGAGCGGACCGTGACCGAGCTAATCATCCTGCTGCAGGAGGGTGCCGAGGAAAACGCAAACGCAAGCGCAAGCGCCGACCCACTCGCCCCGACCCAGACCTTGGACACGCTCGTCGACGAGCTCTGGACGGCTCAGTACCTAGCGCCTGGGGCCCTGTGCGCGTTCGCGGGGGACGCGATCAGCCTGCCTGCTGGGCGGGCGCTGGTGGCCCCGCTCGCCACGCACGCCCTGGCCCTGCGCTTCGGGGGCCCAGCTGCAGCAGCCGGGTTCGTGGCCCACCCCGCGTTTGATGCCCCCGCCGCCGCGGCCGCCGCGGCCGGCCTGCTGGCCCGCCCGCCCACCGTCCTGGCCTTTGAAACGCGGTCGCCTGATGACCTGGAGCCCCTGTTCCGGCGGGGGCCGGAGTGGGAGGCCGGCCTCGACCTGTGCCTCGTCTTCTCGCCCACCCCGGCCGCCAGCCCAGCTGAACCCATCTGCGCGGCCGACGCGTTCATCTCAGATTTGGCTGCCCTCGCCGAGTCATCCCTGGCGGGCGCCTTGCAAGCCTGTTCGGGCCGCCTCGTCAGCCCGCCATCCTCGGGCCTACCGGGGGCGGCCTCCCACGCCCTGGTGGCTCGCTTTGAACGGCCCGACCAGGCGGGCGCCTTCCTTGCGCTCCCTCCTGTAGTCGCCGCGGCCAGTGGGGTGGAGGGTGCGGCGGCGGCCGGGTCGCCCCTGCTGCTGGTCGCTGTCGAGGCGTGGTCCATCGCGCCGGCGGTGGCCGGGAACCAGCAGGCACCGCCCGTGGGAGCTCCACGGTGAGAGAGAATTGTTGTGTGTAATTTCTGTTTCTGTTATTTTCCATGATCATCCTCCACCTCTCCAGCGCAGGCCCGCCCCGCCTGGCGCCACCCACCTCCCGACCGCAGGACTGCCTGGAACGCTATCCGTGTACTCCTCCTCGCCTGAGGAGGAAGAAATGGAGGCGGCGGCATCGCCGGCGTCCTCGTCGCCGTCTGAGGAGAAGGAAGTGATGACGGACGGCTCGCGGCCTGCCGCCCACTCTCCCCCACCCCCGCCACCTCCGTCGTCGCCATCCCAGGACTCGTCCTCGCCGCCGTCTTCGGTGCCGGCGATGGACGGTGTGGCTGCACCGGACGGCGCGGCGGATGGGGCTTCCCAGGGCGGGCGGGGCGCGTCGTCGTCGTTGCCGCCTCGGCCACGCCCACCTCCTCGCCCAGCCGTCAGGGCCCACCCCAGTCCGCACAGCGCGGCCGCCGCCCCGCCGCCCGCGATGGCGGCGGCGGCCAGGGCAAACAGGGGCCAGGCCAGCGCGTCACCGGGGCGGACATAGTACAGCAGGCGGCGGGCCAAGCCCAGGCGGTGGGAGACGATGCCGCGGACGGCGGCCAGGGCAGGCGGCGGGCCGGGCCCGGCCGCGGGCAGCGACCCTGCTGGCGCCCGCCCGGCCAGGGCAATGCGCAGGGCCACGAAGGGCGCGTCCGCCCGGTCTCGGTACCCGGCAAACAGGGGGACTCGCAGGGTGCGCAGCTCGTCGGCCAGGCCCAGGACGACGAGCGGGGCCAGGGCGGCCGAGCGCAGCGCGCGCGCCGCGCGCGACCGCGGCGGGAGCAGGGCCGGCCGGGACGCGGCCGCCAGGACCCGCCCGTCCGGGGCCAGCAGCTCCGCCCGCACCTGGAACACATCGCCCGCGGCGCCGCCGCCACCGCCCCGGACGTCCACGTCGGGGGCGTCCATGGCCAGCCACACGTCCAGGCGACGGCCGGCGGGGAAGGCGCGGGGCATCAGGGCGGCCAGCGTGGTGGCCGCCCCCTCTTTTTTTTCCTGGGCCGCCGCGGCGACCAGGGCCGCGGCGGCCGGGTCGGGCAGGAAGGACGCGACCCCCGTCGCGGGGGAGGCCGTGTAATCCACCCACAGGTCCCGGGTCACGACCGCGGACGGCGGGGCCAGGGACCGGGCGGCGAGGAGGGAGGCGAGGAGGACCCACCCGGCCAGGCAGGTGGTCCCCCCCAGGGCCGCCCCGGCCAGCAGGGCGGCGGCCCGGGCGGTGCGCACGGTCGCGCCTATGGAAGCTAGCACGGTCGCCACGTGGGAGGCCAGGTCGGAGGCCGGGTCGAAAGCCGGCGGCGCTGCCGCCTGACGGGGCGGGCGGGGAGGCGGGCCCGCGCCGCCAGGGCGGCGGGCAGGGCGGCGGGGGCTGGCAGCCGCTGACCAGGGCGGAGGGGCGGTCAAGCCGTCCCCGCCGCCCTCGCCACCCCACGCTTGCCGGCCAGAGGGTGTGGGCGATGGCGCAGCAGCCGCCGCCGCGCCCCAAGGCCGCCAGCTGGAAGGGCTGGGGGCGGCGGCAGCGGCGACGGGAGCAGCAGCGGGTGGTGGGCGGGCGGGCGAAGCCTTGGACCACCAACTGCTGGCCGGCGGCTGGGGAGAGGACACGCCGGCCTCGGGCGAGGCCAGGTGGCTGTCGGCAACGGCCGCGTCGTCCACCATGAGGGAGAGGGGCGTGTGCTTGCGGCGTGCGAATTTGACGGCCGGCCGCAGCGCGCTGTTGGGTTGAATGAGAGAGAGCAAAGGTTGAGAGGGGGAGAGCGCGGGAGGAATGCGTCGCGGCGCACCCGGAAAACGCGTTCTGCAGATGGAGGGCAGTGGTTTCCGCCCTGACTTGATATACCAGAGGGAAAGCCAGTCGGACGCCGCTCGCCCTGGCGAGGGCCCGCTGAGCGGGTGTAGCTCTGCAGAGCGCCTGCGCCGGGCGTGTTCGACAGCGAGAGCTGTTTTTTTTTGCGTCGGGCGCGCAAAGAGCGGGTGTCTCTCTCTTAACTGCATGGGCGGTTTGGGCTCACTGAGGGCGGCCATCATGGTGTGCGTACCTGTGGACGGCGTGTGGGGGAAGCAGGTGCAGCGAAGCGCCTCGCGCTCTGCACGCGCGCGAGAAAAGCGATGGGAAGACTGAGGGCAAGCGACTCCTCGCTTGAGCGAGAGTTTCGACACTCCTCTCTCCATTCCTTCCATTTGTTTGGGGCGCACGCCATCACACGCGTCCCGCCCTCCAGAGCGGGCCAAGCTCGCACGTGCTACGTCTCCTTGTCCCTTCTCCATCGCGCCGCGGCGTGCTCTGTGGGGAGAAGGTAGAGAGAGTCTTCTCTCCCTCCCTAACATCGGCCCTCCAGCGCGCGCGAGCACCTCCCTCCCTTTTCGACCTCGCCCTCTGCAGTTTTTGACCGCCTCTCCGCGTCCGCCGCACGAAGCACCACCCGCGCCCCTTTAAAAAGTGCGAAAAGCACCCACCTCTTCCAACCCAACCACAAAAACATCGGCATGTGGGCCTTCTACATCCCGACCATGCTCGCCGTCCTGGTGGCCACGGCCGCCGTCCAGCGCAAGTACGCGTCGCCGGCCGTCCCCTTGCCCGCCCGCGCCATCGTGGGGGTCGCCTGGGTGACCTCCGCCTCCATCGTCGCCCTCGTCCCCATCGACGTCTGGGCCGCCCTGACAGGCGCGGGGCGGCGAACGACGGACGCGGTGGGCACGCTGTGGGCGGCGGCGTACTGGACGACCCAGGCCCTTACGTGGGGCGTCATCCCCATCGCGGCCGGCATGGCCGACGCGGGCGACTTCACGGCGTGGGGCCGGTTCAAGACCTCCCTGCGCGACTCGGCCTTCTACTATGGAGCGCTTACTGCGGCCGCCCTGGCGGGCCTGGCCCTCCTCCTGGCGTCCGGCAGGCTGGCCTGGCGCGGGCTGCCAGGGCTGGTGATGGTGCTGGTGAACGCCTACGGTCTCGTCGCGGTCGTCCTGCTCCTGGGCCACGGCTTGGTCGCCATCCCGCGCTCCCTGTGGCGGGCCTCCTTCCCCGCCCGCCGCCTGCGCACGCATTACTGGCGGGTGGCGCACGCGGCGGACGAGTTGAAGGCTGCCGCCACCGAAGCCCAGGCAGTGGCGACCGTGGTAGAGGCGACCGTCCAGCCGCTGCCCCGGCGCGACCCCTTGCGCCCTTTGGCCGACGACGTGCGTGCCCACGCCGAAGCGAGCGCGTCGCCCTTCAAGCCGTCCGCGGCGCCCCGGGACGTGGCGGGGCGGGTGCGCCTGGACAACCTGACCGACGCGGACCTCGACTATGCCTGCGACGGCGCGGCTGGCCTGGCGGCCCTCAAGCGGCGGGTCACCCGGGCGGCGGGTGCTTACGCGGGGGCGCGGGCCGCGTACAGCCTAGCCGTCGCGGACGCGCTGGGCGCGGAGGCGCAGGCGAGTGGAGGGGGTGGTGGTGGTGGTGGTGGTGGTGGCCACACCTCAACCACCGCCGGCCGCCTCTCCATGCTGGACGGCGAGCCCGGGCCCTCCACCACCCCCTTGGCCGGCCTCGCCGCGGCCTGGGCGGTCGCCCGACCCTGGGCCCTGCGCGCGTCCGCCGCAGCCGCCGCCACGCTGGGCTTCCTCATCATCTGGAGCGAGGCGACGCTCGCGACGGGGACGCACCCGGACCTGTCCCCCTTCTCCCATGCCATCCACGCCGCCATCGGCGGCGGCGCGGGCGCGGGCGCCAACGGCACGGCGACCAGTGGCGGGTCCTCTGAACTGGCGGCCCAGGCCCTCGTCGGCGCGCCCCTGGCGTACGCAGCCGCCGCGGCCTACCGGTCCCTGTTTGCGCTCGGCGTCTTTCCGTTCTACCGGGTCGTCCCGGGCGCCACGGGGCCGCGCTCCCTGCTCGCCAACGCGGGCGCCGTCACCCGGTTCGCGGCGCCATTGGCGTACAATTACCTGCACGTCATTCGCATGGTGGACGACGCGGGCGGCAAGGGCGGGGCGCCGCCCACCGTGTTCGCCCGCAAGATGGCGCCCGCGATGCGGGACGTCCCCCTGCTGGGCGCCTCCTTCAACACCTGGTTCCCGGCGGTCGTGGCCCTGTACGCCCTGGCCTTGTGCCTGGACGTCGCGGGCAGCGTGGCCCGGGCGGTCCTGCCCGCCCGGTACGCCGGCTTCGCGGACAGCGGGGATGGCGAGGGTGGGAGTGGGGAGGGTGGGGGAGGGGAGGCCGGCGCGGCCGTCGAGCGCGGGCGGGCCCTGGTGAGGGAGGAAGCGTCCGCGGCGGGGCGAGGGGAGGCCTTGGGGTCGGCACTGGCCGCCACCATTGTGGGTGGCCTGCCCCCGGAGGCGGGCGGGGGCGGCGGCGGCGGCCAGGCGGCGGCCGCCTCGCCCGCCCGGTCTGAAACCGAGCTGGGAAGGGGAGGCGCCGTGGCCGGCAGCGGGTGGCACTCCCGCCTGCCCGGCGGTCTACCAGCCGCACCCGCGCCGCCGCCGCCGCCCGTGTCCGCCGGCACCGCCCGCCGCCTGGCCGGCGTATCCCCTCTAACGCGGGCCTTGCTCGGCCAAAAATACACAGGCAGCGCTGGTGGCAGCCTCCTGGACGGCGGGCCCGCGCCGCTTGCTGCTGCACTGCCTGTGCCAGCCCTCGCCGGTGCGGTGGCCTCAGCAGCAGCGGCCCCTGCCGGCCTGGACGCGCTGTTTGGCAAGTTCGAGGAGCGGCGGGTGGATGACGAGGGGTGGTGACTATCGGCGTGCGGCTGCCGGGCTGCCGGGCGTGCGGCGTGCGGCGTGCCGGGCGCGCCTCTCAGCGGGTGACAGCGGGTGATGATGAAAAAAAACACTTTCTTCACTCTCGTCTTCTTCACCTCTCCTCCTCCTCCGTCCACCCCCTCGCGCGCCCGCCCAAAGACCATGCTGTCCCTCCAGGCTCGCCCCGTCATCTCGGCCCGGCCGACGGCCCGCACGGCCGCCCGCACCGCGACCGTCGCGTCCGCAGCCCCCAAGGTACAAAGAATGAAAGGAGAAAGAGAGAGAGAAAAAAATAAAACAGAGCGAGCGACGGCGGCGGAGGGGTCGAAAGGGTCGGAAAAAAAAATATGGTCAGAGTGCGCGCACGCGCGCCCAGGCCCCGCGCCCTGGTCGCATTGTCCTCGGCCTCAGCCGGGATTGGGCCTGGATGACTGCTCTTCAGCCCTGCAGGATCGGGCACTTGGTCAGGCCCGGGCGCACCGGGTGCGCGGAGGGAAAGCGAGGGGGCTGAGACAGGGGCTGGCGCCGGCGCCGCTGCTCCTTCCTCTCTCTTCGTGGCCGTCGGCGCGTGGAAACCGGTTTTGTGTCGAGGCCTGGCGGCCTGTGGGGCGGCGCGGCTGCCTCATCTCCGCCCACGCCAGGCCGGCTTGAGCTAGCGAGCACCCACCGTGGGCGGTGGCAGCGTGTGCCAGGTGGTCCAAGGCGGGTAGGGCGAGTGAATCCCCGCGGCCTAATCGGGCGGAAAAGCGAGGCGCCCGACCCTGGATGAGGCCTGGCCTCATCCAGGTCACTGCTGCTTCTCTCGCCCGCGCTGGCGCCCCAGCCCTCCTTCCCGCACACACACTGACACGATTGCTCACTCTCATTCTCTCATCACCCACAGGACGCCACCGTCGCCAAGGTCGCCACCGCCGCCGCGGCCGTGACCGCCCTGGTGGCAGCATCGCCCGCAGTCGCGGCGACTGAGGTCGCCACCCTGGCCGGCGCCGATGCCCGGTTGGGCATCCTGCTGGGCCTGTTCGTGCCCGGCCTGGCTTGGGTTGCCCTCAACATGGCGCAGGTATGATAAAAGAATGACGAAAGCAGGCGTCGAGAAGGCGGGCACGTACTCCTTAAAACCCCACCCTTTCATCACCATACATTCTCATCCAAATCCCCTTCCCTCCCTCCCCCCTCTCCTCACAGCCCGTCCTGAACCAGATCAACTCCATGTCCGAGGCCAACAAGGCCACCGTCGGTGGCGGCGCCTCCAAGGCCCGCAAGGGCCGCGCCGCCGCCATCGGCCTGGGCCTGTCCGCCGCCTCCCTGTTGGCCGCGTCGTCTGCGCAGGCCGCGAACGAGGTCGCCTCCCTGGCCGCGGATGGCCGGCCCGTGCTCTTCTTAGCCCTCTTCGCGCCGGCTTTGATCTGGGTGGGCATCAACATTGCCGGCCCGGCGTTCAACCAGATTAAGGGCATGGCGGACGCGGACAAGCCTGCCCCGCCCAAGGGCGGCAAGGCAAAGAAACCGTTTGGCCGCAAATGAGGTCGTCCGGATGGAATTCAAAGCAACGCGCGCGAGCGTGCGAGGTGGATGATGTGTGAATGCGTCGTGCGCCGCGTGCATGAGAGTGTGTGTGAGCGTGTGTTTCTGTGAAAGAAAAACGAAAGACAAGCCGGGCGGAGTGCAACAACCGCTCCCCTGACTAAAACTTGCGCGCCCTTTTCACCCCCGTCACCCGTTGCCTGCCCGATACGGCTCCATCAGCCGGGCCGCGCCGCCCGCACCGGCGTGCTCCCTCAGCAACCCGCCCGCCCGCTCAAACTCTTTTTGGAGGACGCCCGCCGTGGCGCGGTCGATGGTGCGGCCCAGGTCGTGGGCCACCTCAAACGGGTCCTCAATGCCCAGCAGGTGGCGCTCGTTCCCCTGCCGCCGGGTCCAGTCCTTCTGGGCCTTGGTCAGCCACCCACCCAAGCGCACGGAGATGACGGAGCCGGAGTAATCGTGGCGCCACGCCCAGTACTCGAAGAAAGACCAGACCAGGTCGGCCAGTGTTTCCTTGTTGTGCGCCCCAAACCCTTTCAGGGCTGACACGTCATCGCAATACTCGACCGCCCACACGCCCACGGCCGTCTTCACCGTCGGCGGCGGCACGCCCTGCCCGCCCTGGAGGATGGGCAGGATGGGCGGGGACCGGGTCTGCAGCAGGTGGATGCACATGAGGACGTACGCATAAGACGACAGGGTGCCCCGGTACGGGTCGTTCACGGAGCGGCGCTTGGCCCAGTGCTTGATGACGTGACAGAGCTGGCCCAGGCGGGGATCCAAGGCCACGTACGTGGCCAGCAGGCGGGTGTTGAGCAGGGCGAGCGCGTTGTTGACGGTCACGTCCACTTTCGTGCCGCCCAGGCGGGGCGGGGCGACGCACTTGACGACGGGCACGCGCGCGCGGGGCAGGGCCAGCATGTCTGTGAAGCCCGCGCCCGCCAGGGCCGCCGCCGCCGCTTCGACGGCGACCGCCTTGCCTGGCGTGTCATCCGCGACGCCGGGAGGCAGGACCAGGCAGACGTCGATGTCGTTGGCGGCCGCGACGGACAGGCCGTTGGCGCAGGAGCCGAACAGTTCAACCTTGGCGGCCGGCCAGATTGCAGTGAGAACCTCCGTCACCGCCTCCAGTGCCGCGTCCCGGGCCGCCACCTCATCCGGCGTCGGCCGCACCGTCTCCACCAGGGCCACCAATTCCTCGTCCAGGGCGGCCATGTCGCATTTGGGGCGGGCGCCCGGGCGGAAGCCCACGCGCGCGCGGACGGGGGGCGGGGTCTTGGCTGCCACGGTCGGGATGGGGAGCGGAGGCGGGAGGGGTGGGGGCGGGTGCTGTTGCTGCTGGTGGTGCAGCGGGTAAGGTGCCTGCCTCGGCCCAAGTGCCTGCCCTGGAGGGGGCAGCATGTTTGCGGCCGGCCGCAGGCCGCCGGGCGGCGTGCCCGGGAGCAGAGGCGGCGGGCCACCGCCCCAGGCAGGAGGTGGCGGCCCGCCCCTGCCCCCCCCTCCTCCATCCTCGCCCGGCCATCCAGGGGGCGGCCCGCCATGCTGCGGCGGCCACCCGGGAGGCGGGGGCCGGTGCTGATGCTGATGCTGCTGGGGTGGGTAGTGCGCATGCTGATGCGGCGGCGGGTAGGGTGGGTAGTGCAGCCCCGACGGCAGCGCGCCCGACGCGGGTGCTGACGCAGACGCGGCCGCGGCCGCGTGCGCGCGCTGGCTGGCCTCCACCTCCTCCGCCGTCAGGACGCGGCCCGGGGAGGCAGTGGGCGCGTTCCCACCACCACCACCGCCACCACCGCCGCCAAACAGGGCCGCCATGTGGGCGGGCGGTGCGATCGGTGGCGGCGGCGGCGGCGGGCTGTGCATCCCGGGCGGGGGGTAGCGGTGGTGCTGTTGGTGTTGTTGCAGGAGGTGGTGGCCACCACCATACCCCGGCGGCGGCGGCGGCCCGCCAAACCCGGGGGGTGGGCCGATGGGGCGGCCATGCTGCTGCGGGTGGTGCATCAGGTGGGGAGGCGGGGGTGGGGCGTTATTGACGCCTGCTGAAGAGAGAGTTGAGATGGAGGGAGATGAAGGTCGAGGTCGAAGCGATCGACAAAAGCAAGCAGGGGCCTCTCTTGCCTCTCTCGTTTATCTCTCACCTGGTCCCCACAGTCCCATCCCGCCAAAGACAGCATCGCCTTCTCCAGGGGGGGATGGTGGAGGCGGCTGGCCCCACGGGCCAGCCGGCTGGCGGATGGCGTCACGCGGCGGGGGAGGCCGGACGCCGGCCGAGCCGCCCGCGGATGACCGGGCCTCCGCGGCCAGGCGCAGCTGGCGCAGGGCTACCTGGAGCTCGTCCTCAGGAGGGGGGTCCATGGTGGAGGCGTGCCGACGCGATCCCCGTGTGGTGTGACACCCACACCACACACACGGGAAAAGAGAGTGTGTGGCAACTCTTTTTCTTTGCCCGGCATACACGCGAGCATTCAAGCTCGTTCCGCTGTGCAAAACGTCCTCGATGCCGCCGCGCCCGAAGCGGCGCCCACCCGGTGTCGTCGAGGGCGGTCAGGGGGGTCCATCACCCAAACGTGGCCGCCGGGCGGCGGCTCCAGAGGCGCCAGAGCAGCCCACAGAGGGGGAGAGACCCGACGCCGACGCGCCGGCGCTCGCCCCGCCGACCCACCACTCGCTCCCGCACAGCGCGTCGCCCGCCTACACGCCGGGAGCCGGCCAGGGCAGCCGCACCCTCAGCATGGCCACCACCCAGTCCCCGGCCTGGGCGGCCGAAGCGGACATCCCGGACCCGCACTTCTCGGACGGTGATGAGGGCGACACGCAGGACCGGCAGGAAGCGGCGGAAGCGGCCGCGGCCGCCGCCCAGGCGCGCACGGCAGCGGCCGCTCCCTCGCTGGCCGCCTTTGAGGCCCGCCTCGCCCGCCTGGACCGGACAGCGTCCGCCATCGCCACCGCCACGGCGGCCGCCGTGGAAGCCGCCACGACCGCCGGCTCCGCGGCGGGCGTGGTCCGCGCGGTCCTGGGCGCGGCGGAGGAGGCGTGGAACAGCAGCGCCACCACCCGCGTCACGCTCCTCTACCTGGTCGACTCCTTCCTGCGCACCGCGTCCCTGGCCGGCCGGCCAGGCGGTCCGATGCCCGAGGTCGGGTCCTCCCTACGCGTCACCGTCCAGGCGGGCCTGTCCCGCCTCGTCCCAGCCGTGCTGGCGGGGGCAGCGGGTGTGGAGGGCGACCAGGCGCGCGTGGCGGTCATCAAAGTGCTCGGCCTGTGGAAGGACCGACGGCTCCTGCCGTCGGCGCCCCTGGACCGGGAGCTGGCTCTCTTAGCTGCTGCCGTGTCGGCCAGCCAGGAAGCGGAAGAGGTGGCGGCGGAGGCGCGCCGAGCGGCCGCGGAGGTGGCGGCCGCCGCGCGCGAGGTTGAGGAAGCGAACGCCGCGGCGGCTGTCGTGGCGGAGGGGTTGCGCACCGCCGCGGCCGCGCCGGTCGCGGGCGTCCTGGCCGCGGCGGGGCTGCAGCTGGCGGAAGAGGAGGAGGACGATGAGGAGGAGGAGGAGGAGGAGGAGGAGGAGGCGGCAGCGGCGGCGGAGGAGGGCGAGGTGGCCAATGACCTGGAGGCACTGCTTCCTCCCCCGCCAGTGGACCTGCCGCCGCCGCTGCCGTCCGGCCCGCCGCCTACCCTGCTGGCAGGGCCGGTGTACCCACCACACCAGTACCATCAGCTGCCGCCGCCGGCGGCGCCGCTGCCGCCCCCACACGGTGGAGGGTGGGAGTGGGGGCCCGGCGGCCCGCCCCGAGGCGTGGGCCACTCCCCCTTCCCGCCACGGCCGCCACCGCCGGCACACGGGGGGCAACACAGCCACGGCCCGCCCTCATACCCAGCTCCACCACCCCCACGGCCACGCCCGCCCGTCCTGGCGCCGCCTGTGGTTGGGGGTGGGCGGCAGGGTCGGATCGTCCAGGTCCTGCCGCCGCCGTGGGAGGACGGCGGCGGGAATGGAGGGGGTAGCCACCACCGGCGCCGGCGTTAGAGAGAGAGGGGGAGAGAGAGAGAGAGAGAGAGAGAGAGAGAGAGAGAGAGAGAGAGAGAGAGAGGCCGCACGTAGCCGTGTTAGAAGAGAAGAACGAGGAACCTTCCCTATCATCGCTCATTTCGCCCGCCGTTTCAGCCACCACCAGCTGGGTGGCGCGTCCCCACCCCCGGCTAACACCGCCGCCGCCGCGTCCGCCCGGGCCGCCGCGGCCACCGCCGCGGCCGCCGCCGCGTCGTCCAGGTCGTCCTCCTCGTCATGCGCCCGCCGCAGGGCCAGGGATTGCGAGAACGGGCCGCGCAGGGCAGCAAAGACGCCGCCCCTCCCGTACGCGGCGTCGTCTCCCTCGAGGAAGACCCGGTGCTCCCACCATGGGCTCGCATGCGCGGACGAGCCGCTGGGGGAGTCGGACCGTACCGGCACGCCTGCCCGCTCAACAGGCACATCTACGGCCAGCACGCGGAGCACCAAGCGTCCGTTTCGTTTTTTTGCCTCCACGGCCGCCAGGCCGCGACGCGACGTGCCCGCCAAGGGGAAAACCATGTGAATGCGGCGGGAGCGTGGGGCGGGCAGTGGTAAGCCCAGGAAGGAGGAGCGGCCGCCGCCGGCGGGGCGGAGGCGGAGGCCGCCGCCCGTCTGGACGAGCGCGCGCGCGGGCGAGCCGACCAGCGGCGGGCCCATCAACTCAAGAACGCCCGGGTCGGCGTAGAGGCGGGAGAGCGCCGCGCGGTACACCGTCTCGGGCGCCAGGGCGTACCTGGACCTAAAGGTGGCAGCCACCCCGGCCACCAGGGCGACCGCCGCGCCCGCCGCGGCCAGGGCGTGCCTGGCGGACAGGGCAGCGTCCCCACCCCCGCCGACGGCCGACCGGGCGACGGCCGAGGTGGCCTTCCAGGCACCGTACGTCGCCGCGGCGGCTGCCAGCCCCAACACTTTGGGCCCGTGTGCTTGCCAGAAGGCGTCCACATGCAGGGCCAGGACCCGGGCGGCCGTTCCTGGCGGGGCGCCGGGCGGAGGAAGGGCAACAGGTTTCAGGGAAGGAGGCAAGCCTTTCTCGAGGGAGGCGGCGGCGCGGGAAGCAGACGCGCGCAAGCTTTGCCACCAGGAGGAGGGTTGCGCGGACGCGAAGCCGCGGCAGTGCTGCTGCACCACCCTCTCCCACTGTATATGCCCTCTCCCTTGAGCCGGGTACCCGCAAATCCGTGGAGGGACAGGCCTGGACCGGAGGGTGAGCGTTGAAAACACCGCCGATGCAGTCGCCGACGCGCTCGCGCTCGCGCCGCTGGCGGTGCGCAAGCTGGACGCCAGGGCGTGGCGGGCGGTGGTGGGACTCCTTCGCAGGAGCAGGCAGGCGGTGGCCTGCATTGCTGGCGTGTGCGTGTGAGAGAGGGCACACGCGCGCTCAACGCGTGCGCTGGGGAAAGGTTGAATTTTTAATTTTTATTGTTCAGGTTCTCCCTATACTGTATTGTTGTTTGCACATGGCCGCCCGCAAAAAGTCAAGCCTCCTGCGGCGCCCGGGCGCGCCCCGCCCCGCCCCTGCTAGCGGGGCTGGCGCTGGCGGCGTCAAGAAGAAGAAGAAAAAGCGGAGGCCGGTCTGGGCCGGTGGGGGTGAGGGCGGGAGGGGCGGCGGTCGGCCAGCCGCCGGCGAGGAGTTCACGGCCGCTGCCCTCGACAAGCCCTGGTGCCCCGCCGGCGACGTTGACCGCCAGGCCGCCGCCGCCGTGTCTCGCCTGCTCGCCGCCGCCGCGGGCAAGGCCAAAGGGGCGGCCCTCAAAACCCTGACCCTCGCCCCCGGCACCATCGCGCCGACCGCCACGCACGCTGTCGCTGCCCGCACGCTCCAGCACGCGGCTGCCCTGAGCGCTGCGATCGACGGCTCCGGCCTCCTGGCCGCCCACCCCCGCCTCACCCGGCCGGCAGCCCTAGTCCTGGCCTATGAAGTGCTCATGGGCCAGGGCATCCGCCCCATCGGCCCCGCGGAGAGGGCGGTGCTGGCCGCAAAGGCCGGCCTGGCCGCCGCGCTGGAGGCAGCCCAGGCGAGCGGGGCGTTGCCCGCCCCACGCCCGCCGCCGCCGCCACGGCCCCGATCCGTGCGGGTCAACACGCTCGCGTGGACTTTGAGGGAGGCCCTAGCCTTCCTGGCCCAGGGCGGCGGCGAAAAGCTCCCGTCCCCGGCCGCCCATCCCCTCCTCCCGGACGTCCTGGTCTTCCCGCCCGGGACCGACCTGCACGCCCACCCCGCCGTCACCGACGGCCGCCTCATCCTCCAGTCAGCGTCCTCCTGCATGCCGGCTCATGTCCTGGGCCCGCAGCCTGGGTGGACGGTGCTGGACGCGTGCGCGGCGCCCGGCAACAAGACCACACACGTCGCAGGTAAAAGAGAGAGAGAGAACTGAGGAGAGCGGGGGGGGGCGCGCGAACACACAAACCCTCCATTTTGGCTTCTCTCTTTCGCCGTTCGCCTCTCTCCTCATTCACCCGCGGTGATGACGAATTCAAAAGTCACAACAATCGGACTTTGCTCTTTAGAGGACTTTGGTCGGTACCTCAATCCATCTTATAAAATCCATGGCGACACACACGTAATTATCTTTCGGGGCTGAGCGGAAAAAACTGAATGATTTTGGGAGGGGGAGCTCCGGATCGAAGAAAGAAAGAAAGACCAAAAATGGAGATGCATAATTTTGTTTGGGCGCGCTGCGGCGGGGGGTCGTGGATTGGGGGTGCGTGTGCGCTGTGTGCCTAACCCTGCTCTCTCTCCTCTTTCCCTCCATACTTACAGCCATGGTCGGCCCGACCGGCGCCGTCATCGGGTGCGACCGGGACGCACGCCGCCTGGAGACCCTCACCGCCGCGGCCGGCCGCGCCCGGGCGGCGTCCATCATCCGCCCGATCCACGCCGACTTCCTGAGCTTGGACCCTGAAAAGGACGCGAGCTTGGCCAAGGTACACGCCATTTTGCTGGACCCGTCCTGCTCGGGGTCCGGCACGGACGCCGTCCGGGGCGACTGGCTAAGCAGTGCGGCCGGGAAGGGTGGGAGTGGCGAAGACAGCGCCCGCCTGGAGCGCCTGGCGACCTTCCAGGAGGCCGCCCTCACGCACGCCCTATCCGCCTTCCCATCCGCCACCCGGGTCACCTATTCCACCTGTTCCGTGCACGTGCGCGAGAATGAGGCGGTCGTCGCGGCGGTGATGGGCGGGCCGGGCGGGCGGCTGGGTGGTTGGGCGTTGGAGACCGCCCTCCCTGCCTGGCACCGCCGGGGGCTGGCCGGGTCGGCTCCCGGGTTGACCGACGACGAAGCGGCATGCCTGGTGCGGGTGGACTCCGTGGAGGATGAGACGGACGGCTTTTTTGTGGCGCTGTTTGTGAGAGAAGTAGACAAATAAGATTCATTTTTGTGTGTGTAGTTCATATGTGCAACATATGAAGTTTTCTTACACGACCGCTGCCGCCGCCGCACCCGCCTCTGCAACCTGTCCAGTCCCCGCAGCCCTCGCCGCCGCCGCCGCCCACCTGCTTTTGCGCTCGCTCGCCTTGCGTGCCCGGGCCAAGGCTTCTTGGTGCAAGCGGCGGCGGTGGTTGGCCTATGATGAGATTGGGGGATGGATGGGAGAAGAGAGTGTGAGAGGGACGCGCGACCCGTCACAACGCGCACCCGTCTCAGGCACAAAGGGGCATCATCATCGCCTCACCTTGATCTCAGCCTGCTTGCGCCACTTTCGCCGGAACTGGTTGCGGCCTGTGGCGGGCATGATGCGTGCCTTCAGGGCAGCGACCGGGTTGGCCGACGCGAGCGGGGAGGGTGTCATGTCAGTCGCCAGGCCGCGCGTTGAGGGGGCGGTAATGCCGCCCACTGCACGCCCACCAAGCATGGCAGACCACGCGCTGCGCCCACTGGTGGAAGCGGACGCGGCAAACCCACGGCGCACGCCCGCAGCCTGGGCGGCTAGGGAAGCGATCGACGTGGCGACGGCGGCCTGCGCGGAGGCAGGCGCGGCGCCCGCTGCCCACACTCCGGACGAGGCCAGGGCCGCCCGGCGGAGGAGGTACGCGACGACGAGGGTGCCCCGCATCTCACGTCGCCAAGTTCCGGGGTGCGCGTGGAGAGGCAGGCGGCACGGGAGAACGAAAGTATGAGTTGCAAATTTGTCGCTCGCTCTTTTTTCAACCCCCGGCCTCTCGCTCTTCACTTCCCGCCCGGCCGGATCTCCTCCAGCCGCCACCCCTGCCCGGCCTGGCTGCCATCAAAGTGGACGGCCACGTCATGGAACTGTTTCAGAGCAGGCCGGTGCGCGATGGAGAGGAGGGTCACGCCCGCGGTGCGGAGGGCCCGGTAGAGTTCCAACTCACCGTCAGCGCTCACAGCGGACGTGCACTCGTCCAGGATCGCATACTGGGGCCGGTGGAAGAGCAGGCGGGCCATGGCCAGGCGCTGCTTCTCCCCACCGCTCAGTGTTTCCGTCCAGGGCTTGACCTGGTCGAAACCGCGGCCCCGGACTAAGAGGTAGTCCAGGCCGACGGCCTCCATGGCCTCGCCCAGGCGCGCGTCGAGCGAGGCTGCCGACTCTGTGCGAGCCTCGTTCCCGCGGGGCAGCTTGTGGAAGGCCGCCCGGGCGGCGGGCGGGGCGGACCACCAGACCCGGCGCGGGGGCAGGGGCCACAGCAGCTGGTCCCGCAGCGTGCCCGCCACCAGGTAGGGCCGCTGGGAGAGGTAGAAGACGGAGCCGGTGGGGGGGGAGGTAATCGTCCCGCCCTGCAGCGGCCACAGGCCGGCCAGCACGCGCAGCAAGGAGGACTTGCCCGACCCGTTGGGCCCCATGACCATGAACGACCGCCCGGGCACGACCTGGAAGGTCAGCTCCCGGACCAGGGGCGTGCCGTCGGGCGCGTTAAGGGCGACCCGGTCGAAAGCAATCACGTCGCCCACTAGGCGCACCGGTTCGGGGACGTCCTCCACCGTCGACAGGTCGCCCGACGGCCCGCCCTGGAGGGCGGCCGAGGAAGACACATTGCGTAAGTACAGGTCCCGGGCCAGGCTGGCGGGGTCGCCGCTGGACAGGCGGGTGACGGCTTCCTCCAGTTCAGCGACCCGGGCCGTGTACCCCGCGAGCGCCGTGACACGCTTGTACACGAGCACCAGGTCGCCGACCCCGCGGGACGTGTTTTGGAGCAGGCGCATCGACCGGATGTAGTCGCCCGTGATGTCGTCCCGGGACCAGCCCAGGGAAGGGTCCCGGAAGTACAAGGGCGCGGCATAGGTGAGCAGGGCGACGACAGAGGCCGCATACTTGACAAAATAGCCGTCGGCCGCCTGCTGCACAAACCGTTGGAACGCCGACAGGCGGGCGTGGCGGATGAGGCGGGCAACGTGGGCGTCCAGAATCATGGCCTCCGCCGCGCCCGCGGGCGGGTCGTTGAACGCGATTTCCTCGGCCGAGGACACGAGGCGCTGGTGGGCGGCGCGCAGGGAGCCAGACAGGCCGGCCTCCTGGGCCGTCATCAGGGCCAGCGGCGGGGACAGCGCGCGCAGCAGGGTCGCCGACGCAATGTAGTACCCGTACAGCGCAAACTGGCCCCGGTAGCCCATGATGCGGGCCAGGGAGCGGGTGAAGAGGGCGACGTCCAGGAGGGGCTTGAACGTGTAGGAATACAGTTCGGCGACAGCGGCTGAGAATTTCTCAACGTCCTCCGTGATGCGCTGGTCCGCGTGCGTCAGGCCGCCCAGGACAGAGGCCGCATAGTACGCCCGGTTAGCCGTGTACCGGGCGTGTAGGTGGCGGGTGAGGCGGGCCTGGAAGGCCAGCTGGATGCGCTTCTGCATGAGCTTCAAGCCCGCGTTTACGGCGGCCGCCGGGATTGCGACGCCCGCAAAGACGGCCAACCCCCGCCCAAAGCGCGGGAAGTTGCGAGCGATCAGGTGGCGGCCGGCGTTCGCCTCGATGCGGGAGATGTAGTCGGTCAGGTAGGTGCGGGACAGGAGGAGGGCGCCCTGGATGGCGATGAGGCCGGCTTCTGGGGAGGTGACGGAGGGGACGCAGCTGGATGGATGGATGGGTTTGACGATGATGAGTGCGTGTGGTGGTCGAGCACGCGCGCCGAGGCCAGCCTCTCCCTCTTTCTCCCATCACATACATATTCAGGATGCCCCGCAGCCGCCCGAAAAAGACGGCGTCGACCGCCACCTTGGGCGGCCCCGCCACCCGGCGCCGGGAGGATGGCCCAGCGCCCCGGTCCAGGTCGGCCGCCGCGCACAGCTCGGCCTGCTCCTTCTGGGCGGCCGCCACGCCGCGGCGCAGGGCTTTGCCGCCCACGGTAGAGCCGGCCAGAATGATGAGCTGAGTGTGAGGAGGGGAGAAAGGTGTGCGCGCGTGCGTGAGAGTCGCGCGTGACGAACTGGGTGCATGCGTTTTTCGCGCTCGCGCGCGCGTTTCCTCTCCAGTTGCTGAGGAAACGCGTCCCTCCTGCTGACTTTCCAGTGAGACACGCCTCCATCCAACCCCCTGAGTGGCAAGTGCATCTCCACTTTCGGTCTAGAGAGCAGGTCCGGGGCAGTTGAGCGAAGGGCAAGCCCTCGCGACAAGCAGCAAGGGCGGGGTTCTCGTGCCCGATGGGGCGCGCTCTTCATTTTTTTTCTCCAACACCAAAACTCACCGCCAGCGTCCGCTTTTGGGCTGGACTCAGCCCCGCCAGGGGGCTAGCGTTGGAGGTGAGCGCAACCATGTGTGGTCGTGAACGAGGAGGGTGAAGGCAGTTGGCGTGTGTGGAGTTTGTGGCGGAGACGGGCGCACCCTCCCGTCAGCAAAAAAAAAATGAGTCGCCGACTGCTCAACCTGCTCTCGTCGTCTAACACAGCCCGCTCCGCCGCCGCCGCTCACTCCGCCGCCGCCTCCAGCCACCGCTCCCGGAACGCCGTCCCCTTTGCCAGCACAAAAAAGACGGGCACACCCGGCACGACCATGTCCGGGCGGGACAGGAGGGCGCCCAGGCTCTCGCCCTCAACATTCTCAACCTTGACCCAGTGCGCCGCGCGTGGCCCGTACCGCTCGGGCGGCGTCGCGACCACCCCGTCAGGCCAGCCACCGTGCAGGGCCTCCGCCAGGTCCGGCAGAGACAGGGGTTTCGTCGCGTGGGACAGGTAATACAGTTCCACGCTGGCCCGGGTGTAGGCGGAGTCGCCATCCCACGGCAAGGGAGGCGCGTCAGGCGCAAACACGGCGTCCAGGTGCGGCCCCAGAGCCTCACTCTCCGGCACGGCCTCCACCACGTCGGGCGAAGCCCCCGGTCCGGCCTCCGGGTACGCAAACAGGACGGGCCAGTGCAGGAGGCGGGAACCGGGCGGCACCCAGGGCCGGCGGGTGCCGATGGCGGCGCTGAACTGGGGCAGCCCCACCCGCACGCCGCGCGAGGCGACCAGGGCGGCCAGCTCGCGGGCGGGCGCGCGGGCGGACGCCGCAGCCGCCGCGACCGCCGCATCTGCTGCGTCCCTGGTAGCCTGCTGCTCGCGCACCGAGGCGCGTAGCTTCAAGAAGTCAGGGTCGGCCGGCACGGCGGCCAACCCCCGCTCCACCGCTGCCGCCGCCGCCGTCCAGTCACCCAGCCTGACCGCGGCCCGGGCGGCCCGGTAGTGGGCTTTCCCGTTGGCCGAGTCGGCCACGCCTGCCGTGACCGCATCCTCCAACGCTGCCCGGTTGTTTTCCAGGGTCAGGTGGGCTTGGGCCCGGTTGGACAGGAGGGTGATGCGGAGGGCGGCCGCGGCGGCCGCGGCCTCCTCATCAACGGCCGCGCCCGCTCCCTCCTTCCTCTCCGGCACCAGCGCCAGGGCTTTGGTGTACAGGGTCAAGGCTTCCCGTAGGTAGAATTTCTTACGGAGCTGGGTGCCCCGGCGGAGGGCGTCATTGGCTTGGGACTGTGGGATGGGAGAGAAGGTGAGAGCCCGAATTCATGATTTTTTTAGAAGCAAGGGGCGACGGGCGACAGCACGCACGCATGCCCCCTTCCCTCCTCACCTTAAGCACTTCCGCCTGCTCGGCTGGCGTCGACTCGGCTTTCAAGGCCTCAATCGCCAGCAGGTCGGGGTGGTCGCACCCTTCCGTGGGCAGGGCATCCCAGAACGCGCAGGGCAGGTCCTCGTTGGCCAGGGTGGAGGGAGGTGGAGGGGCGGCGGCGGCGGAGGTGGAGGGGCGACCATAGTCGGAGGTGGGGGGGTCGGTCGTCATGGAGGTGTGGCTGGCTGGTGCTTGTAGGGTTGGTGTGGCCGTGCCGTGGAGAAAAAAAACTGGAAGAGGAGGAGGAGGAGGGAGCGGGTTGAGAAAAAAAGCGGGTCGCTGGCCGCCGCGCTTTGCGAATGCGGGCTAGAAGGGCACGCATAGTGGCGGTATCCTGCTATCTTTTTTCCCCTGTGTGCAGGGGGGCGCAGGGTCGGGCTGTGAGCTTACCTGCACGGTATCTGGGTGCGTGTGCGGCTGGCTTGCCTTCTGTGCCGCGGGCAACAAAAAGAAAAAATAATGAACTCTCTCACTCTCTCTTTCGCGCAAGCGCTCACCACCCTCCGCCACGCCACCACCGCGACCTCCCGCGCCCTCCACCTCTCCGCACTCGCCTGCTTCTCCGTAGCCACGACCGCCAGCCCTCCGATGGCGACCCTGACCAAGCAGCCCGCCACGGCGACGCCTCCGGCCTTGCACACCAACGGCGCTGGCGCGCCCGGGGCGGCCGCGCCCGTCAATGATGTCGATGGAAAGGTACAAGAAGAGAGAGAGAGTGTGTATGTGTGCCTGTGTGTGGGTGTGGGTGTGGGTGTGTGCGTGGAGCTGTGGCGAGGCGTCGCGCGCACACTCGCGCTATAATTTGTCCGACGCGTAGGAGGGTCGCGGTCGGGGTTGCGTTCGTGTTTTTTGCGGGCGGACAATGGGCCGCATCCGTCCGCTATTTGGCGGGAGGCTTTCGCCTCCCGCGTGACGCTCGAGGACATCTCTCGTTGACTGTGTGAAAGGATGAGAGGGCGAATGGTGCGCGGCACGCTGCCTCCAAGGCCCTGCGGCCCCGTTTCTCTCCAAGACAAATGGACGAGGCGCTGTTTCTTTCGCCCTCGCCCTCCTCGTCTGTCTATCTTCTGTTCCGTCGCCTGGAGACGGCGACGCGCGCCCACACCTTTGCTGCGCTCCTCCTTTGCAGCACACATGTGCACGCACAGAGGCACGAGCTTGCTCTGTGGGAAAAGGCTGCCGTCGCGGCGGCATGTCAACGGCCGGACGCTGCTCTCTCTCCTCGACCAAACACCCACGCCAACCCTCTCATCATCCATCATCCCATCTCTTAGGTCCTCCACCCCTCCCTCCTCAACGCCAACATGCTCAAGGCCCAGTACGCCGTCCGCGGCGAGCTCTACCTGAAGGGCGAGGAACTGCGCAAGGCCGGGCGGGACATCCTGTACACGAATGGTGAGAAAAAGGAAAAGGGAAAGTTTTTTGCGCGCGCTGCGCCCCGTTCGTGGGGTTCGGCCCTTCGCATCCACCACATCCCCCCACATCATCACACACACACGCCTCTCTCACGGCTCTCTCTCTCTCTCTCGTCTCCCCATTTCCTGCCCTCTCCTTTCTCTAAGTCGGCAACCCCCACTCCGTCGGCGGCACGCCCATCCCCTTCATCCGCGAGGTGCTCGCCCTGGTCGCGGCGCCCATGCTGCTGGACAACCCGGCTGTCGGCACGCTCTTCCAGGCCGAGGCCATCACCCGCGCCCGCACGCTCCTCTCCTATTTCCCGGGCGGCGTGGGCGCCTATTCCGACTCCCGGGGCGCGCCCGGCATCCGGCAGGAGGTGGCCGACTTCATCGAAGCCCGGGATGGCGGGGTGCCGTCCGACCCGGCCAACATTTTCTTGACGGATGGCGCGTCCCCGGCCGTCAAGTACATCCTCAACGCCCTCATTCGGGACGGCCGGGACGGCATCCTGGTGCCCATCCCCCAGTACCCACTCTACTCGGCCACCATCCAGCTGGCGGGCGGCCAGCTGCTGGGCTACGGCCTGGTAGAGGCGGACGGGTGGGGCCTGGACGTGCCCGCCCTGCGCGTGCAGGCCGTGGCCGCTCGCGCGGCCGGCACGGCCGTCCGGGCCCTTGTCTTCATCAACCCGGGCAACCCGACGGGGCAGTGCCTGCCTGCGGATGCCCTGGCCGACCTCATCAAGTTTGCGTACGAGGAGAAGGTCGTACTCATGGCGGACGAGGTCTACCAGGAAAATACGTACGACCCGGCCCGCCCCTTTGTGTCCGCGAAAAAAGTCCTGGCCGGCCTGGGCGAGCCGTTCGCCTCCTCCGTCGAACTGGTCTCCTTCCACACCGTCTCCAAGGGGTCCACTGGCGAGTGCGGCCTGCGGGGCGGGTACATGGAGGCCGTCAACATCCTGCCGGCCACCATGGACGAACTGTACAAGATCTCCTCCATCAACCTGTGCCCCAACACCATGGGCCAGGCGGCCGTGTCGCTGATGGTGGCCGGTCCTCCCGCCGGGACCGAGGCGGCCAAGGCGTACGAGGCCACCCGGTCGGGCACCATTGTCTCTTACCAGCGCCGGGCCAAAGCCGTGGCGTTGGCCTTCAACGCGTGCGAGGGCGTGAGCTGCAATGCAACTGAGGGCGCGATGTATGCTTTCCCGCGCCTCAACCTGCCTCCCAAGGCCCTGGCCGCTGCCAAGGCCGCGGGCAAGTCGCCCGACACCTGGTACTGCCTGCAGCTGGTGGAGGAGACGGGCATCCTGACGGTGCCCGGGTCCGGGTTTGGGCAGGAGCCGGGGACCTTCCACCTGCGCACGACGATCCTGCCCTCCGAAGACCGCCTGGGCAAGATGATGGCCGACTTTGCGGCCTTCCAGGCCAAGTTAATGGACGCGTACCGGGAGTGAGAAGGAGGAGTCCGGTTTTTTAGAGCGGGAGCGCGGGCGTGGAGAGAGAGAGAGAGCGAAAGAAGACACCAACTTTGTTAGACAGCCTCTCTTGTGCGCGCCTTTTTGCGTGGGGGTGCCTGGAGAGAGTGGGGCGGTTTGGGCCCCGGTGTGCGTGCGGCGCCTGCTGCATGTAACACCATCGACTTTTTTTAAACGACGACACATTCTCTCTCCATCCTCCAGCTCTGAGAGGTGGAGATCCCATCTGTTCCCTCTCCAACCACCCCCTCTCTTTTCTCACATCTCACAACACACCCGCCGCCCGTTTCGCCCCGTCCAGCGTGTTGGCCAGCAGCATGGTGATGGTCATGGGCCCCACACCGCCCGGCACGGGCGTGATGTAGTCCGCCACTTTCATCGCCTCATCGAAAGCCACGTCCCCGACCAGGCGGTACCCCCGCTTCTTGGTGGGATCAGGCACCGGGTTGGTCCCGACATCCACCACCGCGCACCCGGGCTTCAGCCAGTCGCCCTTGATCATCTCCGCCTGGCCCGCCGCCGCGATGACGATGTCCGCCTGGCGCACGATGGACGCCGGGTCGGCCGTGCGCGAGTGCACTATGGTCACCGTCGCGTCTTTCGCCATCAGCAGCATGGCAGCGGGCAGGCCGACAATGTTGGACCGCCCGACCACGACCGCCCGTTTCCCCGCGATCTCCACCCCGCTCCGCACCAGGAGCTCGATGCAGCCTTTCGGGGTGCAGGACACGAACAAAGGGGTCCGCCCCCGCATGGCGGCCGCCCCGATGTTGGCCGGGTGGAAGCCGTCCACGTCTTTTGGCAGGTCGATCGCATCCAAAATTGTCGTCTCGTCGATGTGTTTGGGTAAGGGCAGCTGGACCAGGATGCCGTGCACCGCCGGGTCCGCGTTGAAGCCGGCCACCACGGCCAGCAGCTCGGCCTGGGACACGTCGTCGGGCAGGTAGGACTGGAAGGACTGGATGCCGACCTCCTCGCAGGCTTTCATCTTGGAGCGGACGTAGGTCTCCGAGTCGCCGCGCGCGCCCACGAGGACGACCGCCAGGCCCGGTGTCTTCCCAGAAGAATGGAAGAAATGATTGAAAAGTGGATGTGGGTCAGGGAGGGTCACCAGGAAGGAAGCGCGTCTTCCTCTCTCTTCTCCTCTCCTCTGCACTCCCCGAATTTCACCTCAAACTCACCACGCCAGTCTTGGCCTTGAGGTCAGCGACGCCGGCCGCGATCTCGCTCCGAATGGTCGCGGCGATGGCTTTGCCGTCAATGATGGACGCGGTGTGGACGGCATCGTCCAAGTCTTCTTCGGCGGCTGTACAGGGGTGTGTTGTGGATTTAGAGAGGGTGGTGGCGTGTGAGAGCGCGCGGCGCGGACGGCGGGCGCGGCGATTCAACACACGCACGCGCAGGCGCAGCGCCCTGCCCATGTCTCTCGATCAGCTTGCTCGCTTGCATGGCTGCCCCATCTTTCTCTTTCTCCACTTGCACGCACCAAGGGCAGCCATTTTGACGGGGCGGGCAGGGGCAGGGAAAGAACGAGCAGCGCCGATGGAGGCCGTTGTCGGGCGGAGGAGGCGGTGGTGCGGCCGGGCAGTGATCAGACCCGGAGCGCGTTGGCAGGCCGGTACCGGCAGGCAGCCCTGCATAGGCAGACAGGAGGAGTGTGTGTGCAGGTCGCGCCGCGGGGAAAGGCGGGGCGAGACGTGTGAGAGACAAAAGCCGTTCTGCGCTCCTCGCCGTTGTGCGCTCTCAACCTGCTCCGCATTTCATTTTTTTGTTCGCGACCGCGCGCGCGGGCCTTTTCCTATCTTATCTTTTTTTACAGGCAGGGTGGGGCCGCACGCACGCGCGAGAATGGGCAGGCGTGCGTTGTTGCTGCTTTGTTGCTGTTATGCAAAAGTCACGCGGGAGGGCCAAGAAAAAGCAATGCAACTCTATCCATCTCTCATCACTCCGGCTGGACCTCGGGCGAGACAGCGCCATCCCACTCGCCATCCACATCGTCCAGGCAGGGCAGGGACCCGGGGCTACCATCCACGCCCGCCAGCGCCGCGTCCCAGTCGGCCAGGGCGTCAGCAAAGTCGGCGGGCGCGGGGTCGCAGGCGCCCAGGTCGAGGGCGGCGAGCGCGCGGGCAAGGGTCGGGGAGGAGGGGGACGCGGGGGCGCCGCTGCTCGGGCTGGACGCCTTCAGCGCCGTCCCCGTCGACCAGTTGGGAGAAAGGGCTGGGGAGTCCTCGGTGGAGTCCCCGCCGTAGTCCGCCGCGGCGGAGGAGGACGGGGAGGCGGCACAGTGACCAAGGGCGAGGCCGCCGTCGAGGGAGCTGTGCGTCGCCGTCCGGGCATGCAACAGTAGGTCGAGGGGGGAAGCGAGGGCGGGCGAGGTGGGGCGGGGGTAGGCTTCCTCTTGCTCGTCCAAGCAGGTGAAGGCGCGCAGGGACTGCTGGGCGCGGGCGACCTGCAATGGAGAGAAGAGTTGTGGGGAGGATGGTTGAGGGGGGGCAGCGCCGCGCGACGGAATCTGCTCTCTCTTGCGCGCCCCCCCCCTCCCCGCCGCGCCCATGGTTGCGCCACCCGCTTCCCACTCCTGCCACGCCCAGGGCCTCCACAGTCTTTCTGAAGCTGACCAGAGGCAACAAACCGCTCTCCACCCCATTCCTTACCTCCGACAGGGGCGCGACCGGGTAGCGCGCCGCGCCCGCCGCGAGCGCGGCGACGCGGGCGACAGCCACCGCTGCAGTCGCCGCGTCGGCCTCGGCTTCCTCCTCCACGCCCGACCGGCCGGCCAGGCGTTCCATGACGAGGGCAGGCCCGGGTGGGTCGGCCGTGGTGGCGTCCAGGAGGACGACCAGCGCCGGAGCAGCAGCGGCATGCAGCGCGCACGCGTCGGTTGCAGCCCGGCCGGGCCGGGCCACCACGCTGGCCCGGGCCGAGCGCCCAGCAGCCACGCCACCCCCCACCTGCTGCTTAGCGGTCGCCGGGCCAGTCGGCATGGGTGACCCACCCCCGCCCTGGCGGTTACTGACGTCCGCCAGGGCGGCCCGGCGCGGGGCCGGCGCGCCGTCAGCACCACCGGCCTTGCCGACGGGGCCCGCCGCCATCGAGGCCAGGTTCTCACCCGCCAGCGGGTCGATCAGGGGGGCGAGGCGGGACATGGTGAAGAGGGCGTGAATGAAAAAAGAGAGGAGCAGGGCGCGGGCGCTCCTTTTTGGTGGACTGTGTGAGACCAAAAAGGTTGCCTCCCATTTTTTACGTCTCTCGTCTCACCCCCACCCAGCACGGCACCCGAGCACAGTACGCCGCCCACGCCGCCGAACGCCCCGGCTTGCGCGCCGTCCGCTCCTCCGTCATCACCGTCACCCCGGCCAGGCAGGCCGTGTTGACGACCGCGCCGGCGAGCACCCACCAGTGGTGACCGCCGCCGCCACTGCGCACGGCCGCCAGCGACGCCAGGCCCCACCAGAACAGGGTCTCGCCGACATAGTTCGGGTGCCTGGACAGGCCCCACACGCCCGTGTCCAGGATGATGGCTTTCTTAGAGGAGGCCCCGTACGCGAAGAGCTGGTCGTCCGCGGCCTTGGCGAGTGCGAGGCCGGCCAGCGCGGCCACCACGCTGGCGCCGTCCCGCAGGGCCAGGCCGGTGGCCGCGACCTCGTCCACGCACCGGGATGCGTAGTGCGGCAGGGCCAGGCCGACCAGGAGGCCCTGCTGCAGGGCGTAGACGACGACCAGGGAGGCGGCCGCCCAGGCGGCCGGGTGCATGGCCTCCCGCATCTCAGCATACCGCCAGTCCTCCCGGGCGCCCGGCCGCCACCGCTCCCGCCTGAAGTAGGAATGCTGCAGGCGGACCGCCCACAGGGCGGTCAGCCCACTGATGAGTGTCGCGCGCGGGGAGGTGGCGCCCGTCCCTGGGCAGGCGGCCGCGTAGAAACGGTCCAGGCCGGTAATGACAAAGACCCAGAACGGGTCGATCAGCCAGGTGGAGCCCTGGAGCAGGGAGGCCACCCACCCGAGCACCAGACTGCCGCCCAGCAGCAGGTTGGCAGCCGTGAAGGGGGTGGGCGCGGCGCCACCGAGGGCCCAGGCGCGGGCGACGAGGACGGCTGGGAGTGGGGCGAGGACGAGTTGCACCCAGTTGAGCGCGAGGGTCCCCACTGGGAGCGAGGGCGGGGCGTGCGTGTGATACAGCTGGCCGCGACCGCCCCTGGTGGATCGCCGAGTGGCGGCGACCATCGTTTCCCAGTGGGATGGGGCGGGCCGCGCAGAATAGGAGCAAGAATAGGAGTGAACTGCTTGACGCAGACGGGGGGGCATCGATCCTCTTGGCACTTTTGTTTTCACGCGCCCCCCCCCCCCCCTTCATCCGCACGCAAACCTCGCATACCAACCAAAGCTCGCGCCATGGACGACTCGGCGGCCCTCCTAGAGGCGACGACCCCTTACCGGGCCACGTCAGCGGACCGCCCGAAAAGGGATGTGGGCTGGGCCCGTGCGCTCGTTTTTTTGGTGCTCATCGCCACCGTCGGGGGCGCCTTTTCAGCCCTGCACTGGTGAGTGGTGGTGGGATGACAAAGAGAGGGTGTGCGTGCGGATGGAGAGAGAAGGTTCGATGATCTACAACCGCGCACGGTCAGAGAGCGGGTGCGGGCGATGAGAGAATATGACTCAGCTAGCTCGCCCCGCGCCCGGCCGCCCGCCGCCGCCCTCACGAGCTGACGAACCTTCCTCATGACTGATTTCCAGGAACCCCGCCTTCTTCCGCTTCGCCACCGACGCCGCCTTCGCCTCCAACCCTGCCTCCTGCCCCGCGGGCGCGCCGCACGGGGCAGGCTTCCTCCTCACCGGCCTGGCGAGGAAGGGTCACCCCTCCACCGTCGACCCGTACTCCCGCCTCGCCCGCACGGGCGCCGCGATCTTTGCGGGCGCCTCCCTCCTGGGCGCCCTGGGCGCGGCCAGCCTGGTCTTCGGGTTCCGCCGGGCCGCGCCCACACTGACCCTGGCGGTGGTCCGCCTCCAAATCCTGGTCCCAGCCGTCGCTGGCACGGCCGCCCTCATCTCCGGCGCGGTCGGCCCGGCCGTCGGCCTCTTCCTCCTCGCCGGCCTGGCCGCCTGGGCCGTCCACCTGTGGCGCGCCGAGATCGGCCTGTGCGCGCGGCTGTTGGGGCTGGCCGCCGCCTGCGTGGTGGACGTGCCCGGCCTGGTCGGCGCGGCGGCAGGAACGGCCGGCGCGGGCGCGGCCGTGGTCGCCGTGCTGGGCGCGTCCGCCCTGGCCGGCCTGGCCAACGGGTCATTGTACGCCAACCCGGCCGTGGCCTCCTCCTCCTCCGCGGCCGGCTGCCTGGACGCGGCCGGCAGCCCCACACCCTGCTGCGCCTGGTCGCCCTCCCCCCTCGGCCCACCCCTCGCCCTCCTCGCCCTCCTCACCGCGGCCTGGGCGTCCGCGACGGCCCGCCAGGCAAAGACCTTCATCATCGCGGGGGCGAGCGCGGCCTGGTGGTGGGCGCCCCGCGTGGAGGGCGATGCTGAGGCCGGGGCGAGGCCGTCCACCCTGCCGCGCCCGCTGCTGGTCGGCGTGACCCGGCGGGCGGCCGAGCACGCGTTGGGCCCGTCTGCGGGGTCGCTGGCCATGGGCGGCGCCGTCATGTCCTTGTCCTCGGGCCTGCGGGCGGCCCTCAACGCGGTCACCTCGTCCGGGGAGGGGGAAGGCGGCCCGGGCATCCTGTTCTCGCTCTTTGCCGCCATCGCGGGCGGGCTGATTGAGCTGCTGCAAGTGCTGACGAAGTACGCGACGGTGGCCGCGGCGATCACGGGTGCCGGCCTGCTGGATGCCGGGCGGTCCGCGACCGCCCTCCTCAAGCAGCAGTCCCTGTCCGCCCTGGGCGTGTGGTACTTCCCGCCGCTCGTCCTCAACGCGTACGTCGGCCTGGCGGCCATCGTGTGCGGCGCGGCCGCGGGCGGCCTGTACGCGGTGACCGCGCCCGCGGCCGCGCACGGGGCGACGGGCGACGATTACGCGCAGACCGTCCTGGCGCACGCCGTTGGGGTGGGCGCCGCGGCCGCGGCGGTGGTGGGCGCCATCACCGCCTTCGCGACCGGCGTCCTCCTGTCCTCCGTCGACGCGCTCTTCTTCGCGTGGGCCCTGGACCGGGCGGGCGGGGGCGGGGTGGCCCGCCCCGACGCGGCCGCCGTGTTCGAGGCGGTGCCGTGCGGGGTGGTCGTGGAACAGCCCGACGGTGGCCTGGCGTATGGGGCTGGAGGGGGGCGGCGCCGGTACGTGCCGCCGTCCCAGCTGCCGGCGGGCACGCCCGTGTGAGCATAATAAAGAGAGGAGAGGAAAAGGGGGTTGCGTTGCGTTGCTTGTTCTCTTTTGTTTCCAATAACCCTGTACATTTTACATTGTCTTCTCCACCATGCCCCAAAGCGCGTGCGCGACCTGGACGGCCGACATGCCCCGGGTATCCAGGTCGATGGGGTGCATCTCGTGGCGGGCGGCGTCGGCGGAGGAAAAATCGTCACTCCCACCACCCCCAAACCCAGGCTTGGCAGCGGCCGCCCGTTTCTTCATGACGTACGGGTCCGCAATCACCGCCCGCACCCGGCCCGTGTCAGGCACAGCCAGTGGAGGGGCAGTGGGATCCGCCCCGGGCACGGCCGCCGCCTGGACGGCCGCCGCGATGGCGCCGTCCATGTCATTCCAGTGTAGGTGGGTGAGGTAGATGTAGAGGGACACCTCAAACCCGGCCCGCGGGTGGAGGACGGCTTTCACGTGGTCGGATGCGGCGGCCTGGGTTGCCAAGCTGGCGCAGGCGGTCGCGGTGTCGGCCCGCCGGGCTTCCAGGGCGGCGGCGGACGCGGTCAGGGAAGACACGTTTTCCTTGGCGGCGGTGTTCGCACCCTCCAGGTCGGCCACCCGGGCGGTGTGGGCGTTCTCCGGTTCGGGGCGGACGGCCGCGGACTCGCGGTCAGTCAGAAGGGCGACGAGGCCTACGAGAGGTGGTGGAGGAGAGAGAGGCGGGAGGCGGCGCGGGCGCGCGCGTGAGAAAAGGAGGTCCAGGTTGGGGAGAGCTGTCGGGTGCGCAGCGCAATTGAAACGCAAAAAGACCCGCGCCGCCCCCACCTCGACGGCCACCGCCTCGCCCGCTCAGCGTGCGCGCTGACCCGTAGCGCGGGCCTGCCTTGTACGCTAGCCCTCTGGCACTCACACCAACTCACGCTCAATCTCGGTCGTTGCCCGCCCTTCCCGAGCCGCGGCAGCGGCGGCGAGTTCTGCCCCCGCCGCCACGGCCGCCGTCACCAGGGCCGCGTCCTCGCCCGACGCAAACTGGGTACGCAGCTCCTCCGCTAGGCCAATATACTCCTGGAGGGAGTCCATGAGAAATGTTAGGGATGGGGGTGTGGGGGTGGGCGCAGAGAGAAGAGGGACGCGTCGAATGGGCGCGCGGCCAACGCGCAAGTGCGTCATTCTTGCTTTTCTTTTCTTTTCTTTTCTTTTCACTCTCTCATCATCTACAGAGCAGCCCCCGCCGCCGCAAGCCGCGCCAGCCTCAGCACGGTAGCACAGTGCCCCGGCAGGTGAGCACTGACAGACCCCCACTCCCCATCCCCTACCACCGCGGCCTCCGCGGCGCCGGCCAGGGCGCCCAGGGCGTGCAACTCGGCCGCGGCCGCTGCCAGGTCGACCTCGCCAGCCACCCGAGCCACGACGCCCGCCCGCACTGTCTCGTCCTCATCCGCCCATACAATGCAAGCCCTGTCAGGTTTGACGACGCTCACAAAGGGGGCCGCTCGCCTGCCGCCCAGGCAGGCCAGGCGGACAGGCGGGTCGGCTGAGAGCGCGACCACGCAGGCTGGTGGATGGCGGCCGTTGCCTTCACCCAGCGCCGCCTCCCAGGCCGCGGCCTCGGCTGGGGGCGGCGCGCCCAGGCGGGTAATGACCTGGCGGACTGGGCGGGTGCCGTCCCGGGAGGCACAGGCGACCGCGCGGGTGAATACCTCGTCACACACGGCCAGCACCGCGGACGGCAGGGAGGCTTGCTGCTGCCCGCCCACCCGCACCACGCGCGCCCCGGGCGCCAGCTCGCCCGTCCCGTCCGTGAAGGCCAGGGCGATGAGCGTGGAGTCGTCGGGGCTGGCGACTGCCCTGCCAGGCGGGACGACCGCGAAGGCGCAATGCACAGCCGCCGCCGACCCGGCCGGGTGTTGCAAGGCCACCAGCGGCTGGTGGTGCAACGGCGGCCTGCTGCCCGCCGCCTTGGCCGGCGGGCCGCCCACCACAACCTTGTTGAAGACGCAGAAGGCGAGGGTCCTGGCCTTGCGATCGGTCAAATCCTCAGTCCGCCCAGGTAAGACCTGGATCGTGCAGGGCACGGCGACGGGCCTGCCGTCGGGGTCGTCCCCACAGCTCGCGCTGTGCTGGTGACCGAGCGCTGGCGACCCGGGCCGGCTGCCACCGCCGCCGGATTCACGCCTGTACGTGTCTCGAGCCGCCGTCCGGTACCAGTCGGGCGTGGAGCCGCGACTCAGGCTGGTGGTGGTGGTGGTGGTGGTGGCAGTGCCCGCGTCGGAGGAGGGGCGGGGCAAGGCCGCGGTGCTCCCCACACCGTCGCTGGAGCGGTGGAGGCGGGACAAGGTGGTCGCCGCGGGTGGGGGTGGGGCCGTCGGCGCCCGGGCGCACGCGATGAGAGCATGCAAGGCAGTGACAGCAGCCTCGTCGCCGCAAGCATCTCTGCCTGGCGTTGGAGGCGGCAGGACGTACACGGCCAAGCTGCCGTCGGGCGAGGCGGTGCCCAGAAGTCGGGCATCATCGCGTCCATCCTCCACCCCGGGCCACCGGACGGGCGGCCTGGCGCGGGCGAGGGCGAGTTGGAGGGCCGCGTACGCACGGGCGAGGGCGGGGAGGCCTCCCGCACCGTCGTAGGCGATGATGCCGCGGGCTCCGGCGCCAGGGGCGGCGCCAGCGGGGGCGTGCGTGCCCAGCCCGAAACCCAGCCAGGCGCGGCTGATGGAGGCGAGCAGGCCATCGACCGCGCCTTCGGCCCCTCGCGGCACTAGGGCCACGTAAGACACAGCTTTAGGCCCGCCCGCCGGCGTGAAAGGCCCGCCCCTGTCCCAGTGCGCCAGCGCGGCCGGCGGGAGTGCCAGCCAAGCGCCCCTGCAGCCGACAACCACTGGCGGGGTGGCGAGGGAGGTGGTGGAGGTGGACGTGGATGCCTCGCCTCCTCCTTCCTTCTCGCCACCCACCACTGCCAGCCTCTCCAACCATGCGGGTGCCTCCACCGAGCTCGGGTGGGCCAGGTGAGGCAAAGCGGGCGTGGCAGAGGTCGTCGCCTCACTCGTGAAGGGTAAGGCCGGCGCGACGCGCAGGCCGGCCGCCCCGTCTGCAGCATCCGCCAGGGCCGCCAGGGCCGGGTCCGCGCAGCCAGCCGTCGCCGTGCAAGCCAGCGCCGCCCAGACGTTGGCCTCGGTAGTCGGGTCGAAGGCAGGCGGTGAGCTCGGCGGTGGCGGCCCTGCTGCTCCGAGGCTGCTCCCGCTGCCCAGGCGGGTCAGGTTGAGCGGGGGTGGGGCATGTAGCTGCCCGTCTCCGCTACTGGTGCGGCGGGGGTGAAAGGCTGGGGAGGAGCTGCGCCAGGTGGGGAGGAGGTGGGGCGCGTCGGGTGCTAGCGGAGGGCCGGGCGGAGCGCGGTTGCCCGGGTCGGGCGGCGGGCGCATTGTTATCAAAGTGCCCTTTACGCACGTGCGCGCGTTCGCTCAATGGGGCCTCCTTTCGTAATGCGATTTGCGCGTTAGGCTAGGAGGGTGGTTAGACATACTGGGGCTGTGAACAGGAGGGCCATGGCGGGCGCCATGCGTGTTGAAAAAAAAAAAAATGACGAAAGACGAGGCAGCCCCGCTCGCCTCACTTCTGCGTTGCTCCCTTCCACGCCATCTCTCTCTCTCATGATCCCGCCCGTCGTCGCCGCCCGGGCGTGGCGGGCCAGCCATGGCTACCTAGACAACACGGCCTGGCCTGGCGTTGCGGACGAGGGCGATGGAGGTGGGGATGGCGGCGGCGCCACAACAACCGCTCCAGGCGGCGGCGCCTGGTGGGAGACGATCAGCTCCTCCGGCCAGGCGGCGTTCCTTGCGGGCGGGCGCGCCGAGGAGAGCGGTGGGGGCGGGCGTGGCGGCGGGGGCTGTGGTTCCCGCCCCCAGGCCCTGTCCCCAGCTGCTGAGCGGGTGCGCACGGGGAGGGACGGAGAATGAGCGTGGCGAGTGCGGCGCGCCCCGGGTGAAAAGAGGAGAGGATGATCAGTTTTTCTCCTCCAGGCGGGGGGTGCGGGGTGGTGACCCTTCGAGGCCTCCAACCTCAAACCCCCCTCCCCCCTCCCCCTTCCTCATCATCATCATCACACAACGACAGGCCTCCACCCGCCATTCCTGTCCGCCGGTCGGCCCATCTTGCGGGTCGGGCGGCAGCACTCCACCCCTGGTCCACATCCCCGCGGGTCTTGGGGCGGCAGGTAAGCGGGAAGAGGCGAGACATAGAAAAGAAAAAATACCACCCGCCCGCAGAAGAGGAAGAGGAGCAGGCTCTCTCATCACCCCTTGAACGCCCGAAAAAAGACACAGGCCCGGCCGGCCTCATGTCGGGCCCCGCCGTCTTGTCAAGCCCGCCATACGGTGGCAGCGGCCGGTCCGGGGGGCTCACCCTCCTGGGCAGCGACGGCGGGGCCTCCCCCCCAAACCACAGCCATCCGGCGCGCGAGTCCGGCACGGGCGGCCCGCTGGTGGGCGCCTCCCCTCCCCTGCCGCCCAAGAAGGCGGCCCTGCTGGCTATGAGCACGCCCTCACCGCCGAGCGCGGCGGTCACAGTGTCGGACTTTGCGTCCACGGCAGCCTTGGCGGCGGCCCTGGCCCTGGCCCCCGCCCGCGCGTCCTCAACAGGCGCGCACCACCACTGCCTGCCTGCCTCCGCCCACCACCACCCACCCCGCCGGGCGTCCGCCGCGGCCGCCAAGGCCGCCTTCCCCACCCCATCCTCCTCCACCACCTTTGTCGGCCCGTCCGCCCGCACCGTCACCGCCCGCATCGGCCCGGACGGTCGCCCCCCTCCCGACGGCCACCGGTGGCGCAAGTACGGGCAGAAACGGGTGCGCGGGACGGACCACCCCCGCTCCTACTACCGGTGCACGACGCCCGGGTGCCCCGCCCGCAAGCATGTGGAGCGCAGCGCAGCCGACGGGCGGGATGTGGTCACCACTTATGACGGGCGCCACACGCACGCGGCGCCGGCGAGTGGTGGGAGTGGGAGCGTTGGGTCCGGGCGGGCTGCTGCTGCCTCCGTGGCGGGCCTCGCCGCCCTGGCCGCCGCGGCCGGGGTGGGGGCGGGCGGTGGAGGGGGTGCGCAGCCACAGCCGCACACGACAGCCCTGCCCGTCCTCCTCTCGGAGGCCCGCCCCCAGAAGCGGTCCAAGGCGGCTGGTGGGCGGGGTCGCAGCGGTGGCGGCCCGCCCGCCCCTGCCTGGGGCCATGCGCGCCCTCAACCCTCGCCCATCACATTTGGCCCGACCCTGCTCTCGCCCACTACCCTCCTGGCGGAGCTAGGAGGGGGGCGGGGTCGCCCAGGCCAGGGCGGGCAGCACCAACAACACGCCCCCGTCCCTGCCCCCGCCCCGCCGACCGGCCTGGCCCTGGCCTCGCTGACCCACTCCATCCCGCTCCCTCGCCTGGGCGGCGGCAATGGTTGTGGTGGGGCCGCGGCCGGCTCCCGTCCGATTCCGGCCTTGAACCCGCCCGATGAGGCGGCCTGGCGGCTGTGGATGCGGGATGAGGCCGGTGGTGGTGGGAGTGGGCGGTGAAAGGAGAAAGAATGTGAATGAACTGAATTTTGAACATGCCAACTCTACTCCGCCTTCTCGCTCTCGGCCTTCCGGATCTCGGCCCTCAGCCCCAGCACAATAAACAGGTTGGTCAGCGTCAGCAAGGACTCCGCACCCCCGTGCAGCCAGTCCACGTTGGCCAGGATCTCGTGGTAGTGGACTTTTGCGTAAATGCCGGCCGGGATGGACCCGCCCACGAAGACGAGCAAGAAGTAGAAGCCGAACAGGGTGAGGCCCGGGAATTTGCCGGACTTGTGCGCAAAGTAGAGGAAGGCGGCGTACGGGAAGATGGAGGCGGCAAAGAGGTCGCCGGCAAGTTGCTGGAGATGAGAGAGGGAGGTTGAGTTGGGGTTGAGATGGGGAGCAGGAAAGTGGGAGCGGGAGGTTGAGAGCCTCTTCGCGCGCCCTCTCAAGCGCGCCCTCGCTCTTCTTACCTGGCTGTCCAGGTTCAGGTTGGTGCCCCAGGCCAGGTCAAAGGGCCAGACGCGAGGCGGTGGGAGGAGGTGGCGGGCGGACGGGCGGCAACGGCGGCCGGCGGTGTGAGGCATGCAGGTAGGCCTAGCCGGGCACAAAGCAGCCGTGAGAGCAGCGCGCCCGCTAGTGGATGGTTGGAGCGTTGAAAAGAGTGATAGGTGACCTGTCTGTTGTTTGAGGCGACAGGCGCGGGCGGCCATGGCGATTAGAGAATGGGACGAGCTGGCGGAGGCAGGAAAGTAGGTAGTGAAGACAAGACTTGCTCATTCCTCTTTTTTCGCGGCCGTTCGACGACGCTCGCTTCTTCTCCTCTCCTCTCCGCATGCTCCGCCGCGCCGCCGCCGCCCTGGCCGGCCGCACCGGCCGCCTGGCCGCCGCGTCGGAGGC
>Ga0315283_10000183_pt1 | contig 41302 bp, 46 predicted proteins | sample YL17G09_0_MG_FD_204541 | JGI IMG/M metagenome (GOLD analysis project Ga0315283, IMG submission 204541) | Sediment microbial communities from Yellowstone Lake, YNP, Wyoming, USA - YL17G09_0 | ecosystem: Environmental > Aquatic > Freshwater > Lake > Sediment | place: USA: Wyoming | collected...
GGTTATAACATAAGGTATGTGCCGAATTTTAGATGCCAGTAATACAAATAAATCCCCACCAAAAAAGGGATAATGTAAATGAATCACATCAAAGTCGCGCAGCGCGGACATCAACCGAGGTACTAAACCAGCGTTCCCGATGGTAAATAGTGGTTCTATCCGTTTGACGGTAAATGGGTATCGGTCTCGTTGATGACGGTTATATTTTGGGGTCAGAACCGTGACAACATGATTCCGCCGTTGTAGCTCTAGGGAAATGTTATAACAGACGTTCCCGATACCGCCCATATAGGGGGGAAAGGTGGAAACAACTTGAGCAATTCGTAGTTTTCGTTGTCCTGTATTCATATTGTACCTTTTCTATTTTGTATGCCGAGCAGTACTGATCCAAACATGACAACCCAACTAAGAATCAACCAATAAATTTCTAGTAGTGGATTAGCTATAAATTTTAAAAGAGGAGAATTTAATTCTTGAAAAACTACTCCACCTTTAAGTCCATTAATAAACTGTCGTGAAGTAATTCTAATTTTTCCAATAATCCGACGTTTTTTTAACAGTCCCGGAAGGGCATGGGCGATTGCCCACCATGATCGTATTTTTTCGATGGGCCAACCACTGAATATACTGTAGATTAATACACCGAACTCCATAAAAACAGCCGCCGGTAAAATTGCCAATATTATCCCCAGTGGATAATTTTTAATTATCGTAAACCAGCGATTTCGCTCTAGGTAATAATATCGCCACGCTTCCGCTTTAAAAGCATATCGGTGATAAACAACCAATGATGGTGCAAGCTCAATAAAATATCCAGCGTTCCTTAACCTAAGTGCCAGATCGACGTCTTCATGATACAAAAAATAGTCTGGGTCGAAAGAGCCGACAACTTCAATCGCCGATTTATTTAAAATTACTGCTGCGCCAGAAAAAAGTAGAGGTCTTTTCTCTGACCGATATTTATTAAGATGCTGTTTAAATCCGCGATCCCAAGCATAACCTAAAAATTGGAACTCTAGGCCAGTATTATTAATTATTCCTTGATTATCATAAAAAACTATCAGTGGTTGAATCGCCGCGACTAGTGGATTGCGTTGAAAAACATCTAGCACTTGATTGTTCACCGCTCGATCAAGCACTGTGTCATTATTCAACAAGAAGAAATATTCACCTCGAGCTAATTGCATCGCCCGATTATAACCCGCGGCAAAACCGGCATTTTTTTCAGTGGCTTCATATTGTACTTGTGGGAAGCTTGATTTTATATTATTTAGTAGCAACTCATCTGTTTCATGATCAATAACTATAACCTCATATTCGCTTAACTGGCTATTAAAAACCGACTCTAAGCAATCTCGCAAATAGTCATAGCGCTTATAGTTCACCACTAAAATCGAGAGCCGCGGATGGCTCATATTAGATTGGTTTTAACCTTTTAACGCCTGCTGGCGTATAAATTGCTCAATGCGTCGCTCTGTTCGTCTAATAATTACATAGTTTCGAAAAGTAATCCCAAATAATGTCACTATGCCGGCAACAACAATTAAATCAAAAGCTCTGGTTATTTTAAGGGTGGTCAATAAAAAATTCACAGATTTTGGGAACACGACTACCGCCGCTAAACCAATCCAAATCACCTGCCAAAAAGCGAATTCCCAAAATGAAAATTCACGTCGTCGATAGTGTAAAAAAGAGAAATATGTCATCCAGAGAACAAATAATATTGCGAGAATTTGTATCCCGATCATAAAAACCTCCAGGCAATCATATTGATCATAATCCTAATGCCATCAACTATTGTTGTTCCTTTATATTTATCATGATAAATTGTTTCAATCGGTACCTGTGCGTAAGGAACTTTATGTTTACCAGCATTGACTATCATCTCAGTTTCGACTGCGTATCTTGGAGATTGCCAGCATATTTTATCAAAACTATTAAGTCTGATTGCTCTATACCCTGATTGAGTATCATCGACTTTGATTTTGTATAAAAACTGCAAAGATTTTGTAATAAATCGGTTCCCCAATCTGGCCATATAAGGCATCGATCCGTGGAACTTTCTAACCCCAAAAACAATATCTGCCTGACCGCGTCGGATCGGATCGATCATGGCCGGAATTTCTCTGGGAGCGTGCTGACCATCGGCATCGATGAAAACTGCGATACTAAAATCATTAGCTTTTGCCCACAATACTCCTGTTTTTAACGCCGCGCCTTTGCCTAAGTTAATAATATGTCGTAAAACTGTTAATCGATTATCTGATTTAAGATGGTCTTTTAACGGAGTTCGTGAGCCGTCATCAACCACCACGATGTGATCGACATGCTGGTAGGTTTCGCTAATCACAGCATTTAAGCGCTGATATTCGTTTAAAGCTGGAATAATCGCAATTTTGGTCATCGCCCAATTCCCTTATAGAGAATCCCGGCTTTTTTAAGGCCGTCTTTATCAAGAAAGTTTTTTCCGTCAACCACCGCTTTAATGGCATGGCGTTTCAACTTGCTCGGTGATAAGACTTGAAATTCTTTATGGTTGACGGCCACAATTAGCGCCGCGGATTTTTGCAGCACCTCGTCTATTGAACGGGCTGTCGATCGACTGAGAATATGCGGATCATAGGTCAACGTTTCCACTTCGAGCTTATTTAAAAGCTTCAACACTTTCAATGATGGGCTTTCGCGTATATCACCCACGTTAGCCTTGTAGGAGAGCCCGAGCAAGCCAACGGTTGTACCCTTCATCGGCAAGCGCAGTTGATTGAGTAGAGCTTGAAGTTGTTCAACCGCATACATCGGCATACTATTGTTTATCTCCCGAGCTAAGCGCATAAACTTATGATCAAATCCGGCCTGCCAGGCTCGTTCGATCAGATAATATGGATCGACCGGAATACAATGGCCACCCACGCCGATCGAGGGATAATGGGCCATAAAGGCAAAAGGTTTGTTCGCCGCGCCTCGAATGACATCGTAAACGTCAATTCCTAATTTATCGAAAGATTTTGCCAGTTCGTTGACGAAGGCGATGTTGACATCCCGAAAAGAATTTTCGACTATCTTAGTTGCCTCCGCCTCTTTTAAAGATTTCATTATTCTAACCTCACCGCTGGTAATGGTGCGATAAAATTTCGCCGCTCTGGCTGCGCCAGACTTGGTGGTTGCGCCCACACAACGCGGAATATTCCCGACGTGCCAATTGGGGTCACCGGGATTTATTCGTTCTGGACAATGGGCTAAATCAAAATCTCGGCCAGCCCGTAGTTTAGACTTTTCCAAGATTGGTAAAATTACTTCTTCACACACCCCCGGATTAACTGTAGATTCTAAAATAATAAGTTGACCGGGTTTAAGTGAACGGGCTATCCCTCGGGCCGCGCTAATAATCGGACCTAGATCGGGTTTATACTGTTCATCGACCGGGGTAGGGACACAAATAATAACAACATCAGCCCGGCGGATAACATCATAACTTGTCGTGGCTTTAAATAACTTTCGGCTAACCGGATCATTCAATTTAGGTTCATCTCGGAGAGTATTGATCCCCCGATTAAGGAGACGAACACGCTGTCTCCCATGGTCAACGCCAATGACCTGATAACCTTTTTCCGCCGCCAGAACGGCTAATGGTAACCCAACATAACCTAACCCAATAATGGCGACCGTCTGTTGTTTCCTTGGCGCTTGCGCCATAATTACTCCCCCGCCTCCTCCTCAATCTCCTCCATCCCCAGTCGTCTAATCCCCTTCATCTCGTTAGAGCGTATACTTTTTAGAAATTGATGACAGTTTAGCATATAGTTATAATCGAGTCCGCTCTAACGGGATTCATTCTTCCGTTTCTTCATTTCCAAATGATTCCAACCCCATCCTATTTATACCTTTCATGAATTCTATCGTCCGGCGCAGACCTTCCTCAAGTGGCACAACCGGAAACCAGCCCAAAGTCTCCCGGGCCTGACGGATACTGGGGGTCCCCTGCTTGCTGCTGTATTCTAATGGGGGTTGGTAGCGAACATCAGGACGACCGCCAGTAAGTTTAGCCACCATCTCGGCTACCCGCTGGACGGTATATTCATCCGGATTGCCAATATTTACCGGGCCGAGTTCCGGTGACTGCATCAATCTGATGACGCCTTCAATGGCATCAGTGACGTAACAAAAGGTACTGGTGTCTTCACGTTGACCATGAATGGTAATGGGGCGATTTTTTAGGGCGGCGTTAATAAATTCCGGAATCATCCGGCCATCCGTCAAACGCATCCGCGGTCCATAAGTATTAAATAGGCGGACAATTTTTGCCTGAAGATGATATCGCTGGCGGTAAGCAATAGTCAGGGCTTCGGCAAAACGTTTGCCTTCCTGATATGGCGAGCGGACGCCAACCGGATTGACATAACCCCAGTAATTTTCCGGGAACGGCGTTTTCTCGATCGGCTCACCATAAATGGATCCGCTCGACACCAAGATGTACTTGGCTCCGAATTGTTTAGCCATTTCCAAAGTTTGTCGTCCGCCGATAGCATTGGCCAGTAAAGTTTCCACCGTCAGCCTGGTGTAATCCTTGGGTGAGGCGGGCGAGGCTAAATGGTAAATTTCCTGGACGCCCTGAAACGGCACTTGAAAAGCCCGCAGTTCGCGTAAACTTTCCAGATTGAGGGGTTCGACCAGATTGTGGCGGACGAATTCAAAATTCGGGTTGGGTAGAAGGTGATGGATGTTTTCTTCCTGGCCGGTGGAAAAATCATCGATACAAATAACTTTGTGGTGCTGAATCAGGACATCGCATAAATGCGAACCCAAGAATCCAGCCCCGCCGGTAACAACGATGTTTTTTTTATCAAATGGTGGTTGATGGACAGCCATAATATTTAGCGATATAACCCGCGCCACCACTGCCAGCGGATTTGGATGATCTCCGCCAGGGTAGTGATGTAATCAGTTGGTTTAACCTTACTCTGATTATCATTATACCAAATTACGGGCACTTCGGCGATTCGCCAGCCGGCCTGCCGGGCCAGGAATAACAGCTCAAAATCATAGCCCCAGCGGTGATGCCGCTGCTGCTCAAAAATGCGGCTGGTGCGCTGATTAAACAGCTTAAACCCGCATTGAGTGTCCTTCAGTCCTGGCAACAGTAATAGTTGAATCAGTAGGTTGCCGCCACGACCCAGCCAGACCTTCCACCAGGCCTGAGATTTTGCCACCTGGGCGCCACTGGCCCGGCGTGAGCCGATCACGATGTCAGCCCGATCAGTGGCCGCCCACAAGCGGTCTAATTCCTCGATCGGGGTGGACATATCCGCGTCGCACAACAGTCGCCATTCCCCCCGCGCCGCCAGCATGCCGGTCCGCACCGCCGCGCCTTTACCCAGATTCCGCTCCTGCCTGATCACCCGAACCGGGAGCGGTCCACTGGTCGCGACTTGGCCGGTTTGATCACCAGATCCGTCATCAACCACAATTAATTCCCACTGACGGGATTGAGTGGCCAGATAGGCGGCAATTTTTTTTAACGTCGCCGGTAATCGCTGGGCTTCGTTATAAGCCGGAATGACGATTGATAATTCCATATTTTAGCCAACACGAAAGACGCTGACTGACGGATACTATACTAATAATTCATCACTTCCGCAAGTCGACGGACGTCGGACGGAAGGTCCAAAATCGGTTAGCGAAGAAATTCCAGAACATGACGATTACCGTGGCCACCGTAAAAGCGATAAAATCGTGAATATCAAGTAAATGGTGAACCACCAGGATAATCACCTCCGAGAGACCAAAACCAATGCCGCTAATGGTAAAAAAACGACTGTACTGATTTACGGTGATTCGCCCCCGATCACGGAAGGTCCAGTTTTTATTCAGGACATAACTGATGGTCACCGCGATGACGAAAGCCAGAGCGTTAGCTATTAAGGGATCGAATTTTATTAGACGGGTGAAAAATAAATAGGCAGCGAAGCTGACCATGGTGTTAATCACGCCGATCAGCGAGAATTTTACGAATTGGACAATTACCGGCCGGCGCTGGACGAATGGATGGCTAATAATTCGGACCACCATATTCTGTATAATTTTCATAATTTAAAGTATCCCCAGTGAAGTTAAATTCTGACCGGTCGGCAAAGTATATTGCCGCTGCTTCCAGCCGTTGAGCGACCATTGCTGGACCAGTGGTTTACCGGTTAACGGACCGACCAGTAAATCATCCCGGCCGTCGCCATCAGCATCGAGGGTCTGTAAAGCGATTTCACCGGTCATGGTGATCGTCCACTTTCGCAGCCGGTGACCGGATTGATCAAGCACTAACACGGCATGTTTTTTCCCGCTGGTCCGGGGGCTGATGATTATTTCATCTAACCCATCGCCGTCGCCATCTCCGGCAGTCAGAATCCAGCCAGCCGTGAATTTTTTTCCGCTTGGTTGCCAGACTGCCTGACGCTGGCGCCGGTTATTGTAAATTCGCACTTCTGAACCAGCTCGCTGAGCGACTGCCAATTCGTCATTGCCATCGCCGTCTAAGTCAACCGCGGCCAGTGTCAATCCGCCACGGTATTTCCCGTAGATGGTCTGACGAGCTAATAACCGCCCGGTGGCTGTATACCAGGCCACCGCCGCGCCATTGGTTTTAGAGGCCACCGCAATCAGGCTGTCCTGACCACGGCGGGTTAACAGCACCGCTTCTAATTGACCGGTAAAATTTTGACCGAAGGGTGTCAGGATCCGCAGTTTTTGCCCGCGGGTATTTAACACTTGCACCGTCCGACCGCGTTCATAACCGGTTACCAGCACGACCGTGGTGCCGTCAGCCTTTAAAACTCCGCCGGCTAGTTGCAATTGGACCTGGCCGAGTGGGTTGGATAGTTCACGCAGTAACTTCGGTCGCGGTCGGATTAAATGGATCTGGCTGGTGCGGTTACTATCAGCGGCTAAAATTACCGGCTGGCGGTAACGATAGCGGAAGGTTTGCTCGGTTGAGATTCGCCCCAGCGCGTCGACACTGACAACGCGGAGTTGATATGTGCCCTCATCACTGATCGAGGGTTGATAGGTGGTTAGAATTTGAGTAGCTGCGGTTGGAGTTCGGCCAACCAATCCCCACTGCAGTTGGTAGGAAGCGCCGGCCGGTCCGGACCAGGAGAATGTCGGTTGCCGATAGGGCCAGATTTGATCGGCGGATAGCGGTCGACTGGCGACTGACCCGGCCTGCGCCGTAATCGGGCCGGGCGCCACTGGCTGATCAACCACGCAGCCGGCCGCAGTCAGGGCCGCGGCCGCGTTTAATAAACCGGCGCCGGTCTGATCATCCCGACCGACAACACCGACATCAGTGGCGGTAGAATTTAGAGTCGCCGCGATATTGCCCGGCGGCGCCCCACAAGCCGCTAATAATGCCGCTACTCCGCTAACGTGGGCGGCGGCTTGTGACGTGCCGGAGTAAAAGAAATTATCAAAAGTCGCGCAGCTGCCGTCGGTACAGGTTTGTTGCAGGATACCATCTGGAAAACCGTCGGCGTTCTGATCAATTAGGACGTTGCCGCCCGGGGCGATCAAATCCAGTTCCAGTCCGGTGTTTGAATACGGCGCGCGCTGACTATCATATTGGCTGGCCCCTACCGCCACGACCTCGGAATATCTGGCTGGATATGTAATTGATGCCTCACCGGTATTACCAGCGGCGGCGACAATAACCACTCCGCGAGCCACGGCGTTCTGAATAACCTGCTTCAACAGCGGATCATCTTGGTCACCGCCCAAACTTAAATTGATTATGTCCGCTCCATTAGTAACTGCATAGGTAATCGCCGCGGTAATTGTGGTCGTTGAGCCATTGCCGTCCTCATCTAAACCCTTCAGCGGCATAATCGTCGTCTGAAAGGCAATCCCGGCAGTGGATAGACTATTGTTGGTACTGCCGGCGATGGTCCCGGCAATATGGGTCCCGTGCCCATGATCATCATTTGGATGGCTATCGTTATTTACAAAATCCCAACCAGCTACGTCATCAATCAAACCATTGCCGTCATTATCAATTCCATCGCCACCAATCTCATCAGGATTAGTCCAAATTGTTGTGCTCGCCAGATCAGGGGCTTGGAGATACGACTGATAATTTTCAAAGGCCACCCCGGTATCGATCACCGCCACCACCACGGCCGGATCACCGCCATAAAGCGGCGCGGTGGTATCGACATCCCAGGCACTCGGCGTATTGATCACCGCCAAATTCCACTGGCGGGAAAACAACGGGTCGTTGGGTGTAAACATCGCCCGGTAACGGTAGTTAGGTTGCCAACTGGCGGCCAGCTTGGACGATAAAAAATTTACGGTGCTGGCGGTATTAACCAGGCGGATATTCGGCAATCCCGGCGGAGTATTAACGCCAGGTAAATTATTTACTTGGACCGCGTCAGGTACCTGAAAAATCCACTGGCTGGCTTGCGCCGGTTGGCTTAATACTAACCAGCCGCCGATCGCGACCGCGGCCACCCCGAGCCATCTCATGGTCGACGAGCTTTCAGGACCACCTCCACATCTTTAGTGACCTGATCGCGAACATAGGTCATGGTCAGCCGATCGCCCGGACGGAATGATTGGAGCGTGACATACAGATCGGTCAAGATAGTTTGGCCGTTTAGCTTAGTGATCAGATCGCCTTTTTTTAGACCGGCCACCTCAGCCGCGCTTTTCAGTTCAACTGCCAGTTGATCACCGGCCGCACCAATCAGTAACCCGGTGCTAACGGTTTGATCAGCTTTTATGGCTTGGGTAAAGTTCAAATAGCGGACCCCCAGGGCCGGCCGTTCCAGGCTACCCTGCTGGATAACTGACTTGAGCATGGCATCAATCGATTCCACCGGCCAGACGCGCTGGTCTTGATCGAGTAATCCCACTAACCGGCCGCGATCATCGAGCACGCCGGCCCCCGGCTTCAAATTAACCGGTTGATCAAGGCGCCAGTAATTTTCCAAAGTGTCACTGGCAGTCCAGGCTGGACCGCTGCCTGGGAGTAACTGCCGCGGGATGATGATCGGCTGGTCGATGGCCCGACCCACCACCCAGACCGAGTGCGGGTTGGACAATTCACTGATTTTACTGAGCGTAACCGGCGCTTGATTTAAGTCTTTGACTTTGAAAAAAATAAACGAGGTGGCCGGATCAGTCACGGTTTTAGTCAGGCTAACCGGCGCCGATAATATCGGTATTAACACCTGGGGAGTTTCGACCGTCCAGGTCGATCGCCAACCTAAACTCCACCCGTTACTGCTCAGTGGCCAGGCATAGCCCTGCCAGATTTCATTGCTGTATATGCCGGTGGCGCCCTGGTCGGCGGCCAAGCCCAAAATTGTGCTGGCGGATTTGCTGACGGCTTTCGGCAGATTACCGTTGATCATCACCGCTTCCGGTGCGGACTGGACGATGGTGGTGGCCAGCGGGACCCACCAGCGCGCTAAACGGGAAGCGGGGGCGCGATGCATAAACCACAAAGTGGCGGCGATAACCAGGGCGCAACCAATAATGGTCGTACTGACAATTAATAGTCCCAGCCGCCCCCACGGCCAACGCGGTGGCTGGGTTAAGGTGCCGGGTTGATTCCAAATTTTATTAACGGTCGTCGAGGTTTCAGGTAATCCGGCGTATTTAGGTGAAGTCGGCGCGAGACGTGGTTTCATAAATTTAAATCCAGCGAGCGGTGACTAAAGAAATGATCATAATAAAACTTCCAATTAATAGATAGCGACGGCCCCGACCAGCTTCCCAGTGACCCAATAACAGGTGCCGACTGGCGTTAAATACTAAAATACTAATCGTGGTGGCGACAATGCTGCCGACTAAAATTGAAGTCGGCAACCACCAGATAATGGTGTACAACTCTAAGGCAAAAACCGCGATCGGAAATAAAAACAGGCGCCAGCGGTGCAGCGGCACTCCGCCGTCAGTCCAAATCATGCTACTAACCGCCATCATGGTCACCATCGCCAGCGGGGCCAACCACCACCATTTCAAATTAAAGAAAATCGCAGCGCCGAGTAAAGAAATCCAGGCTAGCCATAGCGTTAAGGTCATAATAAAGACGCCCACCCGGCGAAATTCAGGGGTAACGATATCACGGCTGTCGTGACGGAGCATTAGGCCCAACAAGACCGCTCCCAGCACCGCGATAGTCCGCTGGGTTGATGGCCCATCGGCGAAAATCACGGCCCCGACCATGGCCACCGTTAGAATTATTAAGTTCACTAAGGGAATCCAGCGCGGGCGATGTAAACCCTCCCAGTGACTGATCCATAATAGTAGGCCACCCACCATTACCCCGCATAAAATTAAGGCCGCTACGGGACGAGCCGGCAACCACCAAGTAGCTAAATACCAAAGTGTGGCAATGACCAGGATGACTAAATTTAACCAGCGAAATTGATGAACGGGCGTCCGGGGGAATAGCCGCATAGACCGAAGTATAACAGAACCAGGCCGTCGTTTCAACGCGGCCGGATGATCTTTGGGTTGCGGGTCACGACCGTTGGAGGTCGAGTAAACTCGCCTAGCAGTGAGTACCTGGTGAGGCTGTTCTCACTACCAGCCAGACGCCCAGCGGGGCGGAACACGCCTCGCGGTTATGACCCTAAACCAAAGGACCATCATCGGACTATCAGGTTAAGCACCGGCTGGCTGCGGCCCAAAATAAATGGGCTTACATAAAATAGATTGTCTTGTCTTTAATATAATCCAGCCCAAGCTGGTGTCAAGTGATTACTTATACACCAGTTATAAACCAGCCAAAAACAAACCCCCACACCAGTTGACTGGTGTGGGGGGTATAAATCCTTAGTAGCGGCGCGGGCCACCGAACGCTTTGCGTTGCGGTTTATGCTCGCGACAGTACACCGGACGTTGGGGAGTGCCGTCTTCGTTCATGGCCGGCTGGAAGGGCAATTCCGTAATGGCTTTGCCGCAGGTCGCGCAGGTCAGGTTTAACGAAGTGACATCCACCATGGGGCGCGGAGCGCCTTGATCGTACGCCATGTGGTCTCACTTATGATTTGTCAATCTGGGCCGACTTCGAGAGCTCGTACACAGCGTTTTGTCCGATGGCGGGCAAAAAGCGTAATCGTCCCTCTTTTTCCCATCGCCAGCAGGATAGCATTAAGCTACCCCGCTGTCAATCCTAGATTGACAGCTCCAACCATCGCCCAGTAAAGTGTAGGTATGTTCATCGGCATCGTTGGTTGCATTGGCGTGGGTAAATCAAAATTAACCGAAGCCTTGGCTAAACGTCTTGGTTATCGGGCTTACTATGAACCGGTTAAGGAAAATCCCTACCTAGATGATTTTTACGGGGATGCCAAGCGTTGGTCCTTTGCTATGCAAATTTTTATGTTGACACAGCGCTTCAAGCAGCATTTAGCCATTCAGGAATTGCAAAAAAAGAACATCAGCGTCGTTCAGGATCAAATTATTTTTGGCGATGTAATTTACGGCCAGCTGACTCATGACTTTGGTTTTATGGATGATCGCGATTATACCAATTACCGCTCCCATTTCGAAACACTCCGACCATTACTGCATCTCCCGGATGTTATTATTCATCTCGACACCACCGTTGACCAAGCGTTGTCTAGGATTAAACAGCGCGGCCGCACCAGTGAACGAGCGATCAGTCGAGATTATCTGGCCGCTTTATCCAAGTTGTTTACCACCTGGACTGATTCGGTCATAGATAAAACCAATGTCTTGCGACTTGATTGGAATACCTATCAACCGGTTAATGAAGTCGTGAAAATTATCGAACAGCGCCTAGAGATTCAATTACCGTTACCGGTGGCGGTCCCGGCTAGTGCTTAGCCAGTTGAGCCTTTAGAAAATCAACGGTCGGAATCGGAGCCGGTCTAACGCCGCGGACCACGGCTAAGTACCAACTGACATACCCACCGAAGGTCAGTAGGTCAATCGCTTTCTCTAAATTTGTGTGACCGTGGGGTTTAAATGAATCAACCTGACAACCGGCGTCAGTTAGAATTTTCTTAGTCAGCTGAAGTCGCTGATAATTGCGCGGTTGATATGTCTGATCATCGATGGTCAGGACGCGGATCTGTCGATTGAGGCGACGATTACGCAAGCCCTCCAGCAAATGATGGTTTAAATCCGGCAGCATGAAAAAGGCGGCGAAAGTTTTAGCGTTTTCATGAATTTGATTTTGAAAAGTCTGCAAATTACCGGCGGTCCATTCGGCGCCGATCAGTAATGGCACTCCCCCGTCCCAAGCTCGCGCCAGGTGGATAGCTTGATTAGCTGAGCCGGTATGTCTCGGGCCATATTTTTGACTAGCTCGATGGGCAGTCGCCACCAAGCGGTCATGTTCGGCCTGGCTGTGTGTAATCCACCCCAGTCGCCGAAAAATTGATAATAAAGCGGCCAGACTATAGCCAATTCCCAGACGGGGCTGTCCAGACGGATTAGCGGTGGGGTTAAAGCGGTAAATCGGCACCCGACCGGCTCGCTTAATTAATTGACCACCACTGGCGATCACGATTATTTTCGCTCCCCGCTGGCGGGCCATCGTTAAAGCGGCAATAGTTTCTTCGGTTGAGCCCGAATAGCTGGAACAGATGACCAAACTTTGACGATTAACCCAGCGCGGTAGTTGATAATCGGAGATAACATTGATCGGGACTGACAGACGGTCAGACCAAATTGCCCGGCAAATATCCGCCCCCAGATGTGATCCGCCCATACCGCAAATGGCCACATTTTTTACCTGGCAATAAGTCGCTGGTATTTTAATATTGGACAACTGTCGCCAGCCGTCGTGCAGCTGCTCAGCTAGTAATTCCAACGCGGGTCGGACTTGTTGATCGGTGCCACGGGCCTGTAGTCGCCGAATAAATTGCTTATCCGTCATCGTCGCGTTCTCCTTCGGCCAAGCGAACTAACGAAGATCAGCCACCAAATAAATAATAACAACGTCATCAGGCTAACCGGTAAGAAAAAACTTTGGATAGTCCAACCCGCCCATAACTGACTGTACCACCACAGCTGCGGCTGACGTAACACATCCGACCAGCTAATCGCGGTGGTAGGGTTAGTCAGCGTTAACCGCCAACGACCTGGTTGATCGCCGGCATTATAGACGGCCAAGTAATACGTGCCCGCCTGATCCAAGGTAAGTGACTGATTCCAGCGCACCGCTGAAGTTGTCTGGGTGGCTGGTTCAGACCAGGTCAGATTATCGGGGGCGGGGTAAACTAAAGCGGCGGTCTTGGGCGGCTGGTTAAAAGGCATGACTGGCCCAACCGTTGTCCCCTCGGGCTGGAATAAAACCACCTGGGGCTGAAATCGCGTGGAGCTACTGACCGGTACGGCCAGCTGGGCCGACCATTGACCCGATGGCGGCGCTGTAAAACGGAAAAAGTTCACCTGGCTGGCCTGACTTAAGTGGCCAAATAATACGACCGGCGATGACAATTTGGGAATATTAACCGCCGCTGACCAATTGGTATTTTGCTGGGCAGTGATGGCGGTCACCGCCTGGGTGGCTAGCGGCCAACCAACCATGGTCACTGTAATGGTGATCAGGGCCAACCAACCTTTATATCTAGGCAGCGAACGATAAAGCATGGGTGTTATTATTGTAAATCAGCTAGCCGACGGCGTCTACTTGATGGTCTGGCCATGGCCCAGTAAATTCTGTTCCGGAGTAGTTAAGCCCGCCCCCAGAAAGCGACTACCAAAGCACCGGCGAGTGGTAAAATTTCCATCTGACCGGTTTTTAAGAAACAGCAAATAGAGCGGTTGGTCACTGTTAAAATGCAGATCGATTGGGGAATTGATTTTATTAGCATTTACATCAGCCACATTAGCGGCAATTCTTATCCCTGGCGACGGTAACTGACCCTGATTCAGCTTTGTCAGTTTGATCTTTACTTCTGCTCCGATTTTATGATCCCGGAAGTCGTAATTAATTTTTTTAAGTTATTAGCCGTATTCTTATTAATTAATCTTGGGGGGAGACGCCATTGCCAATTACCCCGCTTCGTCCCCGGTCGATTGATTCTCGATTTGCTGCTTAGCCGGAGAATGTCCTGAACCGGAACGATGGCGATCGCCGCCGGCGTGCGATAAAGGTCGGTCATCCAATCGCTCAGCGTTGGACTTGCGCCAGATCGAAAGTGGTTTTTAACTAGCTGTCTTTCCGCCGCAGTCGCTTCAGTCCGCCACCAGTGCTGGAGCGGCGGCAAATCATGATTGGAAGTCATATAGACTGTATCTTTGGTTACTCGCCAAGGCGCGTGCGGATTATCCGGCGTCCCCGACCAACCAAACTCCATTATCCGTGAACCATGAACATGGAAATGCTGGCGCAATTTGGCCACCGCGTCCGTTTGATGTCCGAGATCTTCGGCAATCAGGGGTAAGCTCGGATCATCGCGTCGCAAGGCGTTTAATAATTCCCGTCCGGGAGTCTGGACCCACTGACCAGTCCGAGCGGTTTTGGCACGGGCTGGGATATGCCAGGTGCTAACCAGACCGACGAAGTGATCGAACCGAATTAAATCGTACCGTGCTCGCGCCTGCTGCCAGCGTCGACGCCACCAGTGAAATTTACTGTGTTGGTGAGCGGCCCAGTGGTAGACTGGCTCACCCCAACGCTGACCATCGCAGGCAAAACGGTCGGGCGGAACACCGGCCACATGATTTGGCCAGCCGGTCCGATTCAGGTCAAACAAGTCCGGATGAGCCCAGACATCGACGCTATCGTGGGGGACATAAAAGGGAATATCGCCGATGATTTTTATTCCCCGGCGGTGGGCATAGCGCCGGATCGATTGCCACTGCTCGTGCCATTGCCATTGGACAAACTGATGGAAAGCAATTCCGCGCTGGATATATTGCGGTTTAATGGCCGGCCCGGGATAGCGCCGCCAAGCGGCCGGCCAGCGCCACCACGGTTTTCCCCGCTGCCAGTCTTTAATCGCCTGGTACAGGCAAAAATCGCCTAACCAGGACCGATTTAGCCGTTGGTAGGTAATCCAGGCCTGATGTTGCGGTCTAGTGCCCCGGCGCAAAAATTGACGCCAGGCTAACTTCAAGATCGACCGTTTCCAGGTGGTCACCAGTCGATAATTAATTCGGCTGGCGGGGCTTGACCAGGGTCGCCGATAACGCCGCGGCAACAAACCCGCTGCCGCTAGATTTTCCGGGCTGATCAGTAACCAATTTCCGGCCATTGCCGATGACGACGCGTAGGGCGAGCCCAGGCTGTCCGGTATAGTTAACGGCAAAATTTGCCAGTAGCGCTGCCGGGCGGTGACCAGCCAGTCGATCCATTTTTTTGCCGCCGGTCCGAAATCGCCGATACCGTACCGACTCGGCAGCGAGGCCACCGGCAAAGCCACGCCGGCCGGGCGGAGTTTAAAATTCTTTGACTGTTTCGACATAACGACAAAATGGGCAATCCTGACTAGCGGCCGGCAGGGTACCGTCGAGCAGGGTCACGGCCTGATCGATTACCGCCGGCACCCGCTCGGGTTTGGTCTGGAGTGTTTTAACGGAGACCTGCATCGGAAAACCGCGATGCAATTCATGGCCCTCGACCGGGAAAAAATAGATCAGGTGTCCGAGTCCGCTGGGCGGTTTGTGATTTTGCTGCAGTAACCAGGCGTAACTATCGAGCTGGAATTGGTAAGCCGGCAGTAATTCACGGGTGGTCGGATCCGACGAGGCGGTTTTATGATCGACGACGGTATAGGTTCCATCCGCGCGCTGAACGCATTCATCTAGTTTACCCTTATAACCAAAGCGGTCATTAATCGTGGCGAAATAAATTTCCTGAAATGGTGATTCCAGCCGGCCTTCAATCTGACCCGCCACCAGCGGCGGTAAATCCGGCGTGCCGCGGTAGAGATCAAAATACCGCTTTATTACCGCGTCGAAGCGATTAGCCAAGCGTGACACAATCCCCTCGGGCTGATAAATACGCAAATTGTACTGCAGCCAAAAACACCGCGGGCAACGCTCCATTGTTCCCAGACCGGAAGGTGACAACCAAATTTTTTTACCCGGTTGGCGGTGGGGGGTAGGCGGGCTTGTCCGGGTGGCGGACGCTCGCTTTGTCGAAGTACGGCGGGGGCGGTCCGAACGGAAAAGCGAGGTTTGATTAGCGGTGGCTGATGACTTACGCGGAGACATACCGAGTGGTTAATAACCGATAGTTTAACGCGATCGGACTAAAAGACAGCACCGGTTTACTGACTGCCGCTAGCCGGTGGCGAAGTGTGATTAACCGACTGATGATTAATCGGTGAATTAATGTTCGGTTCATCAAAAGCCTGACGGTAGTAAAGAATATCGATATGGTGATCGGTCAGCACTTCGCGCAAGCCGTTGCGTAAATGTCGCGGAATAGAGGTAATCATCGCCCGGATCATTAAATCTTCATCGACTTCGGATTTTCCCTCCCGCCCGGCAATCTGGTTCGCGGCCTGATGAATATTCGGATCAATATATTTCCGATAGGCCAGTGGCATATCGGTTAAAATCCCGCTCATTTTTTCTTTAATTTCGTCCGGCCAGGATAGGATCATAATATTGGTTCAATCGTCAGCCGCTCAATTTTATCACCAACCTGGATAAGCGGGATAACGTCTAAGCCACTGGTGACGCGGCCGAAAATCGTATAGGCCGGCGGCAGCTGCGACTGGTCTTCCAGGACGATAAAAAACTGTGAGCCGTTGGTGTTCGGTCCGGAATTGGCCATCGCCACCGTGCCAGTCACATATTCGCCGGTCACCGGCTCGTCAGGAAAGGCATAGCCCGGCCCACCCCGGCCCCACAGGCTCTGATCAGCGCCGCTTTTTGTTAACGGGTCCCCGACCTGAATGACGAATTTTGGCACCACTCGATGCCAGATCATGCCGTCGTAAAACCGCTGTTTAGCCAGCCAGATAAAATTGCTAACCGTCAGCGGCGCCTGGGCGGCCTCCAGTTTAATCACTACTTCCCCCCGATTGGTGACCAGGCGGGCTTGTTGATTGGTGATCTCGGTGTCCGGCAAGCGGCCGGGAAATTCTAATGATTTGGTCATGGCTTGATTGGTGTTTGACTGGTTTAATGATGACCTCAGGGCTGGCAGCTTCCATTTAGTCAGGCCGAGAACCAGGGCACAGACCAGGATGAATATCGCCCCGCCAATCTGAACTTCTTTTTTTGCTAAGGGATTATTCACGGGTCAACATGGTCATCATATCAATCCGCTCGATTGTTGTCACTCCGCGGCATTTACCTCACTGCTCGTGTCCGCCGTCAGCGACTGAAGAAAGTTGGTAAAGACGGTGTTTGATAAAGTTGGTGATTTCGCGAAACGGTAAAACATAATCGGTTTAGTGGTAGTCCAGTTAACATCAACTAGCAAATGGCGACTAGCCAGCCAGGTCGGTTGATCAGCGACCACGGTCCGATCAGACTTTAGAGTGACCTCCATCGAAGTGGTTGGATATTTTGACAATGAAATGGTTTGGCCCGTCTCGACTTGATAATCGGTGGTCGGTATGACCACATTGTCGTTTTCGTAATAGGTCATATAAATAACCGAATCTTCTAAAGTTGCTCCGGTATCAGACGGCTGATAGAAATTGATCGCTTTAGTGGACGGTATATATTCGGCGACCCAACCTTCTGGCACCTGGGCGGTGAAATTAAATTTCGGATCGCGGTCGGCCAGGTCGAGGGTTGAAAAATCAACCGTCTGTGCTTCAGTATTAGTGTCCACATTTTCATTTGTACTCCCGGCACTGTTTTGATTGGTATTATTAATCGTCGGCGCCTGGGAAATTTTCGGCCGCATTATCCACCATAAACCCACGGCCAGCACCCCGGCAATGATCAGAATATAGATTAAAGTCGAGCGCTTCATAACTTGATTATACACCCTCTAAGAAAATAATAAAATTTGAGCATTTTGGCTCCATGTCCCGGAGCTTTGGGCTAACGTATGTACGCTTGTCTTTCGGTGAGTAAAGGAAATAAACGCAGGGGGGCTCATGATTGCATCAGCGCAAAGCTCCGGGACATGGATTCCCACTTCGCTCTCGCGAAGCGAGGCGAGCGAACCAAGATTACCAGCTTCAGCCTGCCCCCGCCCGATCGCTTCGCGTTCGAAGCGGGCGTGGCCGCCTGCTTCGCATTGAGGACTAACTTATTTCTGTAAGCTTTAGCTCCGCTGCTCGCTTGGCTGGACGCCTTCCGAACCTTTGATTGGGCTAAAGCGTTACCCTATCCCGATGTCCAATTGGCTCAAATTAGGCAGTTACTAGCTCTAGCCTAGTTTACTCCCCCCCTGGCTACACTATTGTTTGGATTCAGCACTAGAACTCAAAACTGTATTGCGGGGAAGCAATGCCACGGTAATTTGTTGTGACAGCTTCAAAGAGTTAAACATTCTTTGTACGCTCAACCTAAGTAGCGGCAGCCCGGCTTCAGCAAGTATGCGTTCAACTTCTTTGTCACGTTCTTGGCGATCAGGACGTTTATGGCTGGAGTCGTCCAGTTCTATAACAAGTCTAGGTGAGATATATGCCTTATCGCAAAGAACAAAATCTACCGACTTCTCATCAATGTGGCGAAACGAACTTTTCCAGTATTGACCCGGTACTTTGTTATCTACAATTGTCGGTAAATGGACCTGAGCAAAGATGTAAAACTGGTGTCCTACCGCAGCTATTAAGGCGTCATATAACTTGTGCTCAACCGCTGTCATTAAAAACTTCTTACTCTTATAATGAAGAAGTCTCTTGGAAAGAACTTTTTTTGGCGTCGGAGAGTCCATGAGTTGTATTTTACTCTATTAGGGTTAAATAAAAAAGCGGGTTAATCTCCGTAGAGACCGACCCGTAAAACCTTCTTTGATGTTTCGGTACTTGCTCATGCACCAGCCTCATCTGGCTCTTCGAAGAATACACTGAGCACCAACGCGATACGACCATCGTTCATCATTTGTATCGCAATTTGCTGGTTTACAACGCGAGCGTGTGGCATATCTTTCATCCTCGCGCAAACTCTAGTGCGCAGAGACTGGGTTACTGAATCCAGTACACTGGAATCGACCACGGCATGTTGTATTTCGCTCTGACTATCTCTACGAGTCGGAGTTTGTGAGATGGCATTAAAAGTGCAATAGGTCGTTTTCATAACTTCTCCTTAGGGAGTGATGAGAAAACAGCAGGTACCAGAGAAAGTTATCGGCGAGACCTTAGCAAAAAAGACCCATTTAGTCAATGGGTTACAATACCAAAACCCCGCGAATAGCGAGGCTTTGGTAGGCGTTTCTGGAACTACACCTGCGAAGGAGCTGTTGGGGTCATTGGAGCCTCGAAATAATTTTCGAACCTCCGCAAACCCCCGCCGCACTAGCCGATTTCGAGAAACTGGTGATAAATCAGCTAGTCTGCTCCGAGACATGGATTCGAACCATGATTACCAGGTTCAGAGCCTGGCGTCCTACCGTTAGACGATCTCGGAGCGGTGCGATTGAAATGTATAAAGACGAGATACGGCAGTGCGGAGCCATTAGGCGATCCTGGAGTTGGGCAGTCGTGTCAATTTTTTAAATCGCCGGTAACGATATGAAAAAATAGCAAAATTTCTAGTGATTGTCTAGTCGACATAAAAATTAGTAACTACTGAAAACTAGTGACAATCTGTTCCCACAGGTCGCCGGTGGTTGGCGCGGCCGGTTCGGTCGGCGTTTTATCAGCTTTGGCGGGGGCAGTCGGTGCGATTAATGCCTCATCAAACACGACCGTGATCGCGATCGGCTGACCAACCTGAGATTGTAATTCGTTTTCCAGGCGGTGGCGGGTGGTGGCGTGTTGGAGGCGGTCAGCATGAAGGCGAAATGGCACCTTAACGGTTGCCACTTGCCCATCCCAGTCAGTCAACTGGGCTGATTGCAGAGATAATCGTAAACCTGGTTGATCGACTGTCATTGTCTGGCGAACTGTCTCCCAAGCGGCCTGGATGGCGGCCAGGGGTAAAGTGGTGATGGCCGCGTTTTTCCGCTTCGGGCTGGATGGATTAGCTGAGGTCGGGGCCGTGGTGGGGTTGGTCAAAACCGGGACTGGTGGCGGATTGGTTCCCAGCCCCCCAATTTTAACCATCGCCACTTCAACTGGTAATTCCATCAAGCTAGCCCGATGTAATTGCTGCTCCGCCGTTAACAGCTCTTCCATGATCGTAATGAAGTGGGCCGTGTTAGTTAATTTAATTAAATCGAGGTACTGCTGGTTAGTAGTGCGATCAAGGCCAACCATGACTTCGCCAATCATGGTCGGATCAAGCGAACCCAGCATCAGCACCCGGCTGGTTTCGACCAGCTCGCGAACTAGTAAGGAAATATCGCCGCCGTCTTCGCAGAATTGGTGAAATTGGCGCAGGGCGGCGCTAGTCTGCCGGCTGGCTAAAGACGTCAGAATGCCAAGAATAAATTTTTCATCGGAGCGCGGCAAAATAATATCCGCCAGTTCACCGGTAATAGTTTTTTCCTTGAAGGTAAAAAGCTGTCCGAGTAGACCTTCGGCATCACGCATTGAGCCACTAGCCAAGCGGGCAATTCGTTCAGCCACGCCGTCACCAAGTTCACGTTTTTCCGCCTGGGCTATCTTCCGTAACCGGGTCACCATATCGGCCGCCGACAGTTTTTTAAAATCAAACCGCTGGGTGCGGGAAATTATTGTTTCGGGAATACGGTGGGCTTCGGTGGTGGCCAAGATAAAGATGACGTGGGCCGGGGGTTCCTCTAAGACCTTAAGTAGGGCGTTAAAAGCCGCCAGCGACAGCATATGGACCTCATCGATAATAAAAATTTTATACTGGCTGATAGTCGGCGTGGACCGCGTGCTCTGAATAATATTTTCCCGGACGTTATCAACGCCAGTTTGCGAGGCGGCGTCAATTTCAATCACGTCCAGACTCCGACCGGTTTGAATCGCCTGACAAGAATCGCAGCGATTACAGGGCTCAGCTTGCGAACCACGTTTAGTACAATTAGCGGCTCGGGCTAAAATTCTAGCCAGTGTGGTTTTGCCAATCCCGCGGGGACCAGCGAATAAAAAGGCGTGCGCTAAGCGGTGCTGGGTTAAAGCCTGCTCGAGCGTAATTCGAACATGTTGCTGATTAACCACCTCAGCAAAAGTTTGGGGGCGATATTTTCGATAGATAGTTTCGGCCATACGGCGTCAGCGACAACCCGCCGACCAAGGTGGATCTAGTGTAGCCCAGGACAGTCCGGCCGGCAAGGATAAAAGCCTTATAATTCGGGGTTAGCGGGATCAGCCGCCACCGGCTTTTTAATGATGTTTTCAACGGCCGCCCACCGGACATCGCCCTCTTTCGGGACCAGAATTACAACATCATCACCAATGTCACCTTTAAAATAAGTAATTGAAGCCAGTAGGACTTTATAGCCCCGGCCCCCGGCCACGACCGTGTATTCGTTGGTCAGCTCATCTTTGGTCAGGGTGCCGATTAAGCGCTGCCGTTCGACTGGTCCGATCTGTTTGTAGATAAATGAACCGTCTTTAGTAATGGTTAATTTCAGGACATCCCCTTCAACCAGTTTCGACTTCGAGGCGTAATTAGCCGGCACGGAATATTGTTTCCCATCCGGTCCAACCATATTCTGGCCATCAAAAACTCCCTCGATAATCCGGGCGCCCTCATGTTCAGACATCGAACCATGCGAGGCGGCCTTACTGCGAATACCGCTAGCGGCGGTGGGGTTTACTTGACCGGATAAAATTTGACGGATACTTTGGACTTCCCGCTCGACTGAATCAAGTAATTGTAAAGCCATCGCAAACTGCTCCGATGACAGGGCCGGGCTGATTTCTTCGGGGGTGAGACTAGGGTCGGTTTGGGTGTCGTTTGATTCGTCCATAAGAATTGGTTTTAGTTTGTTGTGTCTTTAAGTATTGATATTAGTTTTTCCTTTAAGTTTTTTGGTTTCAGCGCCATCAACAGCGTGTGGACATCCTAACAAAAAGACCGGCCAGCGTCAAGACCGCTAAGATATCAACTCTAACCCCTTGAACACTAAAATTGTTCAAGTCGGTAAACAGGCCGGGAGATCGTAGCGATAAATACTGATCTCGGTCTGACTTGGTTTATCAATTCGAGTTGGGGTCCACCCCGGAATCGGGAAAGCGTAAGATAAAACGGCGGTGCCTGACGACAGCTGCCGGCTTATTATTGGCCCCAATTTTTTCATCGCCCGCGGCGTTAAAAAGCAAGTCACGACGCTAGCCCGACTTAAGTCAGCGGAGAAAAAATCCTGATACCTTATCTTGGCTCGTGACCGCAGTCGCCTGTACCGTAATCTCCACCAGGCAATCAAAAATGGGACCAGGGCAATCTCATAACCGATCGCTGTGACTGGATAATTTTTTACCGCCGTAATAATTAATCGTCCATCCCCGGCGCCGAGATCAATCATTAAATCTTTAGTCTTAAGTTCAGCTAAACGCAATAACCGATCAACATCCCGACTGGGCATCGGTAAATACGGCGCCGCTCGCCAGGCGCCCCAAGCCGTGGTACCAACCACCACCAGAATCAGGCCGAATATTATCAGCCAACCCCAGCTCATTAGCGGCTTGGTTCGGATAGTGACGGGGTCGGCGCTACGCCTAACCTGGTCCGCTCCAGAATTTCCGCTTCCACCGTTTGACGATCTTTCCCAAAACGTAGCCGGGAGTATTGCGTCACGGCGGCCGCCATCTCCTGACTACCGGGCGCTAAGGGATAGCTTTGCATATGGAACGGCACCGCCGCGGTATTGTTGATCAATAGACGCACGTAGGCGGTGAAACGCGGCAAATTGACCAGGTCGAAGGCGCTAAAAGTCGGGGCGTACTGTTTTTCTAAAATAGCCGCGTCCTCAACGCCAATCCGGAATGACACGACCGTTCCGACGTTACCTAGCACGGCATCACGGACCCGGGTATCAGTCCCCTGCACCAATTGGGCCATGTACTGGTGCGCCATGGTCAGGTTTAGCCGGTATTTCCGGGCTTCGGACAGGATAATCGCGATCGAATCGGTGATGACGTTCTGAAATTCGTCGATGTAGAAATAGAAGTCCGGGCGCTGGCTTTCGGGCATATCCGCTCGTGACAACGCCGCCATCTGTAATTTCGCCACCATGATCAGGCCCAGCAAGTTGGCGTTAATTTCTCCGATCTTACCCTTGGCTAAATTGACCAGCAGGATTTTTTTATGATCCATAACATCACGGAAGTTAAAACCCGATTTCGGCTGGCCGATGATATTGCGCATCATCGCGTTTTCCACGAAGCGTCCGACCTTGGATACTAAATACCCAAGCATTTCTGATTTATGAAAGTCACTGGTTTTAGCCATCTCTTTTTCCCAGAAAGCGCGGACCACCGGATCTTTGACCTTGGTCAGCTTGTATTGCTGATAGGCTTTGTCCGTAAAAATCCGCGGAATGTCGGCGATGGTGCCGGGTGATTGTTCATCGGCCATCAGGGTCAGCATGGCATTGCGCATGTTGTGCTCGAACATCGGACCGATCACTTCCGGCGGGAATAGTTTCATAAAGATCGCGATCATTTCCTGGACCGCCAGGTCGCGTTCCGCCAAGGTCCCGGCTTCCAGCATATTTAAACCCATTGGCCGATCGACATCACCAGCGTCGAACAGCACCACGTCATGCAGCCGCGACTCGGGGATATGTGCGAGAATATCCTCGACCATGGTACCGTGCGGATCAATCACGCCCACGCCATGACCAGCGGCGATATCCTGAATCGCCAGGTTGGTCATTAAGACTGATTTTCCGGAACCGGTCATGCCGATGATGTAAGTATGGCGGCGGCGGTCGACGGCCTGCAAACGAATCTGTTGATCCTGACCGCGGAAGAGATTGTGGCCGAGCACCACGCCGCTGGTCGGTAAATCCGTCGGCGCGCCGCCCTGCTTGGCCGACAGCCAGACGATATTCGGAGTGGCATTTTGCGGCAACGGAAAATGATACAGACCGTTGACTTCCTCGCTATTCAAGATCATCCGGGTGGAGTTGAAATTCCGGTAGATGTAATCGCGAAGCGGCGCGCCCTGAGACACCACTGGTCCGGGCTTAAACGATGCCCCTGATTCCGGTGACCGATACTGACTAAAGGCGTTGACGATATTTTCCAGGTGCACCCGGGCGTTCCGTTCCAGAGGTGAGGCGGTGACAATCCGGAGGTTAGCTTCGAAACCGGGGCGCTGGGCTTTTTCTTCCAGGGCTTTAACGATTTCCTGCTCCTGTGGGGTCAGCATTGTTGGTCCGCTCAGTTGTTGGCGGGTTTGTTTATAAGGATCACTGGTCTGAAGCGAGGCGGTCAGGAAACCTAGTGGCGAACTGCCACTAACGGTTTTGGTATGGCCGGCTGCAAAGATACTTTTTGCTCGTCGCAAACCAACCTGCTCCCAGCCCCGCTGCTTCGGTCGGATGCACAGTTGGATCACCGCCCCTTCACTGGCCTGCACCTTACTGAAGGCGGCCGTCAAGGCAAACTGGGGATCATTGTCCATTTTTTTATAAGTCCGGATCGGATACATGGCCGGCTTGGTTAATGACATGGTCGTCCCAAGCGCATGAGTAGTCGGCGTGAACAGGTTATAGTCATCCGTTTCTTCAATTACCGCTTGGGGATACTGACCGGATATTTGCGATTCAAGTAACTGACGAATCGCCCTTGGGGCGACGATATAAAATTGAATCTGACCGTTTAAAGCGACCATCTCCAGGGCTAGATGGTCATGCCGTCCATTCCAAAATTGCCACCACCATTCGCCCCATTTATTGCCACCCGGCCGCCAGGTCACGCCGCCAAGAGTCATAAACAGGTTTTCATAACTAGCTAGGGTTTCCCGCCAGTCAGGCTGGGGCTGGCCGGCAACCGGCAGTTCCTTCGGGACCAGTATTTTTAGGACCACGAATTCATGCATCAACTCGACTTTACTGCGCTGATGACGATACCATCGCCAGACAATTATCAAGGCCGCTATACCGGCGATGACCATGGCCAGTAAAAACAACACGATTGAGGTGGTGGGATCAGGCGTGGGCACGGTGGGCATAATCTGGTCTTAGTGGCGTGGCGGTTGGCGTAATGACACTAACCGATCGGCTTTTATCTTCGCCTCCTGTTCAAGATAATAATTGCTGACCCCGGGAATCAGCCGTAGCCAGCTAAAAATTATTTCAATAATCTTCTTAACTTCTATTTTCGTGCGGGCGAGTAAACCGACGATCGTCTTGGCAGTGGCTTCACCCACCTGCTTGAATTTATTTTGAGTAACGGGATCCATTGCCAGATAAGCATCAGTTAAACCAACCGATAAAATTTCCTCGACCCGATGTTGCAGTTGAGGTTCACCTGGTCTGGTCGGTATAATCGATTGCGGGTTCGCCGGCGGAGCGATCGGCTGAATCTCGGCGACAGTTGGTCCTTCAAAATGTTCGCTCGATGACTGGGCTGGTTGGTTTTCAATACTTAACCCACCGGTTTCGATGACCGGTCGGGGACGCTCTGGACGTGGTGGTAAGCCAGCTTCGGGCATAAATAAATTATAGCACATTTCCACATTCAGGTCTTGACAAAATTCTAATTTTATGGTAAAGGGACCATGCCGCAGTACCTGCTAAAAACTTGTATCGGGAAATCAACGCCCAACCTGGGCACAACCATGGAGGTAACTATGTGGCGGAGGGCTCTTTACATTCTGCTGGCAGCTACCATCTGCCTGAACACCGTCGGTTGCAAAATCGACAACCCATTTAAGCCGAAGACCGAGTTCTTCGGCTACGTCAAGAACTCGTCCCAGTGGCGGCTGTTCGTCCCGCAGCCGTCTAACATCACCAAAGTCTACGATATGTCGCCGAACGCCATGTTCAACGACTATCTGATCGGCTCTCGAATCTATCACTTCGAAGCCAAGTTCGAAAACGGTCAGGTCTATTCTTCATTCGACGCCCGGATCAATAACATCAGTTCCGACTCCGGCGCGGATGGGCTCAAGACCGACTGGTACTGGGACATCGGCGGCGGTTATTTCCAGGCCGCCCCCGGCATGCAGGTCACCGAGGTGATCGTGCGGTCGGGTCAGCCCCCGCAGTTCAACCCGCCGGTGGCGAAGATCGTCTACCTGCGATAAGGAGAACGGCATGAAACGTGGCCCGGTTCTAACCGTGGCGCTGGCCGGTCTCCTGTTGACCGGCTGTGCCCACTGTCCCTGGTGGGGTCCATCAGCTGGGGTCGCAGTCACACCGCACGAAGCGCGGGTGATGGTCCAACCACAACCGGAACAGTTGGTCAGCATCTTCAGTACGCCACGTCTGGAAATTCTCGACCGGTTTAACCAGTGGCAACAGGTCTGGGGAAACTTCACCGAGATTCCTGGGACGTCTGACGGCGCGATGTTCCGACTGGTACTCGGCTGCACAGTGACCACACCCCTGCATGGGTCCTACAACGGTCAGTTGTTCGATATCTGGCCGAATCGCTGGGAGTTCTGGCTGCCGAACTACCGCGATGGCGGTAATCACGTTCTGCAGGTGATCGTCACTTGTAAGAATCCAGGCCAAATAGAGCAGAGCGTTCAGTACACTTTCTATGTGTACAACGCCCAAGGACTTTAACGCAGTTTTCCGGCCCCCGTCGTCAGCGAACGATGGGGGCTTTCTTTTTTCTAAACACCTTGACGCCGGGGTAAAAGTGTGCTACAATAACAATGAAAATAAATAAAAACCAATGTCAATTCGCCAGTCTCAAACAGCGGCTATCCGCCTGATTGAAGTCCATTCGCTTAACCGTCAGGATGAGCAATTTTTGCGTACCGAACTACATCTTCATCCGCATGATATTGAAGCTTGGAAAAATAATGACTGGCGTGGTGGCCGTCAGGTGTATCGTAATTACGTGCATGTGGCTCTACCATTTATCGCCCCCGGCAAACATCGTATTGTTCCATTTACCATCCGGGCGATTATCGCCCCGGGGATTTTAGCAGTGCAATCGGTCCCGGCTTTCCCCCACTGGTCGGCTTGGATTAATAATTTGCTAAAAACTCCCGCCGCCCAAAACGTCACCGCTGCTGATTTTTTTGGAATGTTATTAATGACACTGCTAAAGGACCTGCAACTGCGCTGGCAACAATCAGATTCAGTAAAGATTAACGACCAGGTCATTGAAAACTATATATCGTCTACGACGAGCCTACTGCATCAGCTCCCGGATGATATGACCCGCCTGAACAACGGCTCGCCCGAAACAGTTGAAACTTACCACTATCTGGCCTTTCGATTAAAATATATATTTGAGCAATTACTGACCGATCAAGGCGCTCCTCCAGCCGCACTCGAAAAACCAACCATCCGAATCCCACGCCTAATCACTGGCTACGCCCTAGCCTCGACGGTGATTATAGTCGCCGTGGTAATTTCTTTAATTAAATTATGAACTCCATCATCGAAAATTTAACGACTCCATCCGGTTGGATCGCGCTGCTGGCTTTTGCCGGCCTGTTTATGTTTTTCGGTGTTATTTTATTGCGAGAAACGAATAAGGAACGGGTCCGCGGCTCGATTTTAGCTCTTTATTCTCAAGACCTAACCCAGTTGGCCCGCCTGGGAAAGCTCGATCCGGTCATCGGCCGGCAGGATGAGATCGATCGAGTAATTGAAATCTTATCTCGTCGCACAAAGAATAACGCCGTCCTGGTGGGCCATTCGGGTGTTGGTAAAACCGCCATTGTTGAAGGCCTAGCCAACCAGATTGCGCACGGTGAAGTGCCTGACCCGATTAAACACAAACGTATCTTGGCTCTGGACTTATCTGGATTAGTGGCCGGCACGAAATACCGCGGTGAATTTGAAAAACGTTTAAAGGCCATTTTGGATGAAGTGATCGCCTCGCAACGACAATTTATTCTGTTTATTGATGAACTGCATACTTTGGCCGAAGCAGGTGAAGCCACCGGCGCCATTGACGCAGCGGATATTTTAAAACCCGCTTTAGCCCGGGGTCAACTCCAGGCTATTGGCGCTACCACCGAAAATGAATACGAAGATAAAATCGTTAAGGACGTCACGCTCGAGCGCCGCTTCCAGCCAATTTTCGTCGACGAGCCATCGGCGGAAAAAACCTTGGCCATTCTGAAAGGATTGCGCAGTCGATATGAGGAACACCACGGAGTTAAAATCAGCGACGCCGCACTGGTGGCGGCCGTTGAGCAGTCAAAGCAGAAATTACCCGATCGTCATTTTCCCGACAAAGCCATTGACGCAATGGATGAAGCCGCGGCTAAAGTCAGGTTAGAGGCCCTGAAAAATCCTGAAAAAAATGTGACCACCCAGCCGACCGTCGAACCAACTGATATTCAGATTGTCTTAGACCATTGGGTTAAGGACCTCGAATGTTTCGCCCGTGATCATCAACAACAACAAGAAAAAGGTCGAACTCCGCCACCGACGCCGGCCCAGCCGTCGAATCAACGGAGCTAATTTAAGCTGGCTATCCTGAAAACATTTCAGGATCATCCGTCCTTCTCCGGAGAACGGATGAATCTAAAACAAAAAATAAAAAATATATGGACAAGAAACAAACACCGCTACCGCCGAGCGAGCCAGTGCCGCCAATCGGCACCCCCGCCCCGGTAAAAGATCATTGGTCGGTTGAAGTCGTGGGTGGGTTTACCCTGGCTTCGACCATCGTTTCGGCCATGTCGCTCTTTTACGTCTTCATGACCTTCGCGATTTTCGCGTAAGGCCTGTTCCTTTTGTTCTTCGACCCCCGGGATAAGCAAATCTCGGGGGTTTTCTGATACCCTCCCCCTGAAATCAGGGGGAGGGAGGACGTGAGGCCGAACCCCGGATCACAGTCCGGGGGAAACGGAACGACGGCAGGGGGTAATACTTATCCCCTCCCAAGCGGAGCGGGGGCAAGCCCAACGCGTCAGTGTCGGGACAATGGGAAGGGGTGGTCTAAAGCACATTCATCAGGTAAAATATCAAATATGCCACCGCTGATGTTGTATAACACGCTTAACCGGAAGCTGGAACCGTTTAAACCACGATCCGGCAAACACGTCGGTTTGTATGCTTGCGGACCGACGGTTTACAGTACCGCTCATGTCGGCAACCTGCGAACATATATTTTTGAGGATATTCTGCGACGGACATTGGAATTCAATGGTTTTATGGTCAAACATGTCATGAACGTGACTGATGTCGGCCATCTGACCAGCAACGCCGATGACGGAGAAGATAAAATCGAAGCGGCCGCTAAACAGCAACACCGTTCAGCGATTGAAATTGCTCGCCGGCATGAGCGGGAGTTTTTTTCTGATTTAAAGCGCCTGAACATTGAACCGCCGACCAAGATTTTGCGGGCGACGGAAACAATTGATCTGCAAATTGACTTAATCAAGGTACTGGAAAATAAAGACGTAACCTATCGTATCAGTGACGGGATTTATTTCGACACCACTAAGTTTCCGCGGTATGGCCAGTTAAGCGGCCAAAAAACTTCGGATAAAAAAGCTGGAGCTCGGGTGGCCGTGAGATCTGACAAAAAACATCCGGCTGATTTCGCCCTGTGGAAGTTTTCGAAACCAGAGGATAAACGCCAAATGGAATGGCCGAGTCCCTGGGGGACGGGTTTTCCCGGCTGGCACATCGAGTGTTCAGCCATGAGTATGAAAGAATTGGGCGATCAATTTGATATTCACACCGGCGGCGTTGACCACATCGCTGTTCACCATGAAAATGAAATCGCCCAGTCCGAAGCGGCCACCGGTAATCACCCATTCGTTAAATATTGGCTGCATGGGGAATTTTTAGTAACTGACAAGCGCATGGGTAAGTCAGAAGGAAATGCCATTACCTTACAACAGGTCATTGATAAAGGGATTGATCCCCTCGCTTTCCGGTATTTGTGCCTGCAGACGCATTATCGGAAACCATTGTCGTTTACATGGGAATCCTTAATAGCAGCGCAAAGTGGTCTTGATCGTTTGTGGAATCTCATAACTAACTGGACCAATGAAGCGGAAACCGGGAAAACAGAAAAAGGTGATCGTTTTATCACAGATTTTCAATCAGCAATTAGCGATGATTTAAATACTCCCCGCGCCATGCAAGTGTTACATACCATGCTGGCTTCTTCAGAAACGACAGGCCGAAGATTTGATATCTTAAAAGATTTCGATCGTGTATTAGCGCTTGATCTAAATCCCGAAGCTGCTAAAGAACATATAACACCCGTTGGTTCAGAACTAGAGAAATTGCTGAAAGATTACGAAACCGCCCGGCGGGAAAAGCGTTTTAGTGATTCTGATATAATACGGAAGGAATTTGCGGCTAAAGGCATTATCGTTGAAGATTCGCCGGATGGCACCTCGCGGTTGCGTAAAGAGTAAACTTCATCTAAAGTCACCAGCGTTATGGCTATTTCTTTTTGGTTACAGTTAAAAAAACCAATTCTCGCTCTCGCTCCGATGGAGGGGTCGCGGCGGTCGTTAGAGCGAGTGAACTGCTTCACTCGCGTGCCGTCGCGACGGGCGGCGCCATGTTCCGCTCCGCAATGTTCATTAACCAGAACCGGAACGGGCGGCGCCCCGGCCCCCGACATTGGCGCAAGAGCGACATGAACAATTTTTGGCTGACACTAAAAAAACCTATACTAGCACTTGCGCCAATGGAGGGGGTCAACGATTCCGCCTTTCGGCAAATCTGCAAACACTGGGGCGCCGATGTAGTTTATACCGAGTTCATATCGGCTGATGCCATTGCTCATGATGCCAAGCGCGCTTTTGATAAAATGAGTTTTGATCCGGTTGAACAACCAGTGGTCTGCCAGATATTCGGTCGCGATCCTGAAGCATTTAAGCGCGCTGCGCGGGAAGTTCAGTCACGAGGTTTCGCCGGCTTAGACATCAACTTTGGCTGTCCGGCCCGTAAAGTCGTCAGCCACGGCTCGGGCGCGGCATTGCTGCGTCGGCCGGAATTTGCGCGTCAGCTAATCGAGGTCGCCCTAAATACAGTCACTATCCCCGTCTCCATTAAAATCCGCAGTAGTATTCGAGCTAATCCACCGATGACCGAAAAGAAGGATGCCGCTCGCGTCACGGCAGTTGATTTAGTCAAGGCTGTTGCCGACTTGCCAATCGCGGCAATTATGGTTCATGGCCGCTCGTTTGAGCAAGGTCACACCGGTCAGATTGACATCGAGATGATTAAGGCAATCAAACAAATTTTTTCTAGACCAGTCTTGGCCAATGGTGGAATTTACACCCCAGAACGGGCAAAAGAAATGTTATCCGCCACCGGTGCTGACGGTTTAGGCATCGCCCGTGGTGCCTGGGGTCAGCCGTGGTTATTCAGGCAAATTCACCAGTTGCTCGACACCGGACATTATCAACCCGTTCAGGTTAAGGACATTGTCGATACGATACGTCATCAGGCGGAATTATGTAACCGTCTCAAGGGTGAACGTGGTTTAATTGAACTGCGGAAACACCTGGTAAAATATTTTAACGGCTGGGCAACGGTGGCGCGGTGGCGACGTCAGGCCGGGCAAGTTCAGACCTTGAATGATATTACCAACCTGTTAACCAACGCCCCGACTCACCAAGATCAACGCGCCGCTATAACCTAAACACCCCGCCAAACAGCGGGGTGAATAGTTGAAAAATCTACAGTTGTTAGGGCAGAATGGTGATCTTTTTTCCGAGCAGATACTTACCGACGCTGTTCCACGAGCCACGCACGCTGATATTCTGGCCAACAGCTAGATCGGTGAAAGCTTTAGCGGTCGTGCCTTGCCAGTATTCGGTCAGGCTATAGGTCTTGACCAATAGTTGGTACTGTTTGCGGATGACTGGTTTGTGTTTAGCACTGACAACCCAACTTAACTTGACGGTGATGGTCTGGTTGGTAGTGTCTAGGGCTGTAATCGTCCCCTTCACCACCGCCCACCAAATTGATTTATCCCAGATCAGCTTAGCCGTGCCGCCTTCGAGTTTGGTGGCCCATAGTTTAACGTGATCTTTTACCGCCACTTCACCGATGGTGGCCGTAGCTTTGAATTTGCGGATAATCTTGGTGGTGGTATCGACCGCGAAAGTGTAGGTCGTGGTAATGCCATCTTCTTTTTTGAAGTCGACCGAGATCGAACTAGCACTAACGGCACTGACCCGACCATTTACGAAGACCAGTTTTTTGTTGGCCTCAGTACTTTTGAATTTGCCAATGCCATTAGCATCGCCGCGCAGGTCAGCCGCGCTGCCTTCGGGATGTACAAATTTAGGCAGACCGGCATTGGTATTCTTGGCTTGGGCCGTACTGGCTAAGCCAAATAACAACACCGCGGCGCCGAGTACGGTCAAAATTTTTTTATTCATATGGGTCCTTTCTTTAATGATTGGGGGATTGAAAGAGCCTAACTATACCAATCTATCTGGTGGTTTAATTAGTTATTGTTTGTAAATCGAACAACCTAAAGGTCGTATTTGTATCTTTTCTTTTCTGCCGCGCCGCCCTTAATTAAAATCATAGCCGCGATCGGAGCGATGATCCAGACAAAGCGGGCCACGTCCTTGACGAATAAAGATTGGGTCAGGGGCGCTAACCCGCTGGAAGCGGCTGGAGGAAGAAATGACAAAGTGATGGAAATCAACAGACCAACATGCAAGAAGCTGAACAGCAGCACCTGCCACCAAGAGCCCGGCGCGTCGGAGCCGGCTACGGTCGACAATAAAGCCGAACGCGACATCAGGAAAAACAAAGCCACAAAAACCACCACAAAGGCTGAGACCCGAAATACGAAGAATTGGTTAAGACCAATGTCGGCCTGGAAATTACCGATAAACGGCGCGGAGTTCACGACTGCCAGGGCCATGTAAACCGAAACTAGAATCACAATCACCCGGTCTCGACCAAGGGATAAACCATAGATCAGGGCCGCCACTACAAAAAACAGGATAATAAATAGGTCCCAGGTTGGTTGGGCCCAATTGATGTTAGCCACGAAGCTTTTCGCTTCGGTGGTGGTTTGAGTCAGGTTAACCGCGAATAATGGCATCGGTTTTGTTTAAGACTTCTGTAGTATAGCACAAAATAGCCGGCTTGCCAAGTCGGTCCGTATTTACCCCAGAGTTTCGACTATTAAACGCCTTCCTGACGTAATTCGCTTAATAGTTTTTTTGCTTTGGCCGATAGTCGGGTTGGGATTTCGACTTGGACCGTCACCCGTTGATCACCCCGGCCCCGGCCGCGTAGATGCGGCACGCCCCGACCTTTTAGGATAAAAACTTTACCACTAACCGTCCCGGCCGGAATTTTTAATTGCACCGCGCCATCGATCGTCGCTACTTCCACCTGTCCACTAAGCGCGGCCGTGGTTAGCGGAATAGTTACCGCTGAAAGTATTTCGTCCTCGTGGCGGGTAAAAGTCTGGTCAGGCAGTACCGACACTTCTAATAATAAATCTCCGGGCGGCACCCCGCGTCGACCAGCTTCACCTTTACCCGATAATTTAATCCGCTGACCTTCGGCGATACCAGCCGGAATTTTTACGGTGATTGATTCGGTGGTGGCCACCCGTCCCTGACCGTGACATGGTGAGCAAGGATGCTTGATGACTTTGCCGTCGCCCTGGCAGGTGGGGCAGGCTTCAACACTGGCAAATGAACCTAAAATAGTTCGTTGGGTTCGCTGGACCTGGCCACTGCCCTGACAGGTACTGCAGTTGGATAATCCGCCACTACCCTGCGCGCCGCTGCCGTTGCAGTGCGAACAAACGATCTGGTGTTTTAACTGAAACGATTCCGTCCCTCCAAAAATACTGGTTCGAAAAGGAATCCGAATGCTGGCCTGAATGCTTTGACCCCGGCTCGGGGTAGCGCTCGGTCGACGCTGACTACCGAATCCGAATAAATCGCCGAACATATCGCCCAGGTCGCCAAAATCCATATTTACATTCTGCCAACTAGTTTGACCAAAATCACCAGCGCCCGGCCCCGGGCCTCCACCGCCATTGCGGCGCATCTGGTCATAGGTCTGCCCGAACTGGTCGTATTGCTGACGCTTCTGCGGATCAATTAAAACCTGATAAGCCTCATTTACCTGCTTAAACTTGTCCGCATCGCCGGTGCTTTTATCCGGATGAAATTGATGGGCCTTCACGCGAAAAGCTTTTTTTATCTCGTCACTAGTGGCTTGCCGGTTAACCCCGAGCAAATCGTAATAATTATCGGCCATGGCCAATACCTTATCAAATTAGCACTCTCTTGGCAAGAGTGCTAAGTGTGATGTTCGCCGCTATGCCATTCCAATGTTTCAGCCGGGACAGTTTGGTGGGTGATTTGGACGATATGGAGCAGCCGCAGCAGGCGGTAAATCCCCCACCCGCACCAGGTCACGACTAGCACAAATAAACCGTTAAATATCCGCAGGACTAAAAACAGCGCCACGGCTAATAGCCAGGGAATAATGGTTACGTAATTAGCGGCGTACTTATCAAAATTCTTGCTGATTAAATCCTGGACTATTTGATGAACGGTCTCATCGCCACGGATTGGTACTTTTAACTGGTCGGATAATTCCTGGCGAACATTGGCGATCTGGTCAGCTTTCTGTTTTTCCAGCTGGGTCGCCAGAGCAATTCGTAATTGGTTAGTGGTGGCGGTCGGATCTAAATTAAATTGAGCCGGATCAAGATTCTTATCTGACAGTCGCTGTTCAATCTTCTTAATCTGGTCTGCTCCGACGGCGGCCGGTAAGTCCTTCATAATGTCGTCCACGCTGGGAAACTGGGCATTAATTAATTCATCAACTGTTTGGTCGGGTTGATAGTCTTTATAAAAAGTCGGTAAGAATCGTTCTACTAAGCTGACCGTTTGATCCGACAACCGGGCGGACAGTTCGCTGGCCGTTTTAGTTGTTCCGCGAAGTTGTTGATAGTACATTAAGGAAGTCACGACAATCATCGCCATCACACTAACACTCAGGGCGGTGCCAAGAAGTAATTGTGGCCGGACCGTTAAGCGGTTCTGGGCATCTGCGCTGGCCCGCTTTAAACCCCACCACAGGCCTAGCCATAACAACCCAAGCCCCAGCCACGTCCAGGGTTGAAGTGGGAACCAAAATAATAGCGGTGCCGAGGCGACTAAAGATAGAGCGCCTAACGACAACCAATTATGTCGGACAAAAGCCAGCAGTCCCACCGTACCCATCCAGAGGCCCAATGATAATAGACCAATCACAATAAACCCGATGACCGCCCCTAAACTGGCTAAGTTGAACGCCACCTGACCGCGTAAAGTTTGGGCCACAATATACCACCACAGCGTCGCACCAGCCAGGCTGGGCAAGACAAGATATAATAGTTTCGGTGTCCAGGGATGAAGTTTAATGGTGATCATCCCGTTAGAGCGCTAACTGTTGAGTAAGAAAACATATCTTCCTCCATTGATCATTAATTGACGCTCTAACGGGATCATTGTTTTTGTCTTAGTTGTTATTCCTGGTTATTTACTCGGCGCGGAGAATCCGAAATCCCCGCTGGGGGCTTCGGCGGCTGTAATGGCGCCGTGCTGGCTTTCGTATTTTTTCAGGTTTTCACCCAGGGCGGCTAGGATTTGCTTAGCATGGGCGGGGCTGGTGATGACTCGCGATACTAGCTGTCCCTGTGGCGGCGTTAAGCTGAGGAAATCAAAAATCACTTCGGTCCGGGAGTGGCTGATTTGCAGGGCGTTACTGTAAACTCCGCGCAGGATTTCATCGCTGGCCTTAATTTGCATCTGATTGGTTGGTTGATTGGGCATTGGTAAATAAATTAGCGATTAACAAATACATTATAACACCATTATTCCGATCATGTCATTCAGTCGGTCAGTTGCCGAGCTTGTGTTTTTATGGCCACTATGATAAAGCATGCTCAGGCCTTTGTTAATTCTAGCTAACCTAAATGGAGAGGAGGTGAGCCAGTGCACAACCGCCTCAAATCAAGCCGAGCGATTGAGTCAATTGGAAAGCTGGTCGCCCGGATGAAAGCCGAGCCGAACTTTGTTCAGCGCTGGCAGCAAGAAAACAACGTTATCAGCACCGCCGTTTCGCTCGGCGAACTACGGGAGATTTTTCGCCGCTGCGGTGGTCAAGCGCTGGCTCGCGGTCGGATTTCTAAGTTCGACCACCGGGTGATCAGCCAGATCCTCCGGACCTGGGACCAGACCACCATCTTCCATCGTTTCGCGGTACTTCGCACCCTCCAAGTTCTTTGGCACCTAGCGGAAATCGACGCCAAGCTCGCCGCCTGGTTTCCCCATCCCCGGGAACGCCCGCCGAAAATATAATTTTCGGCGGTTTTTCTTTATAGTTGGCCTTATTTACTGCTCGGGTATTGACAGATTTGTAAAAAGGTGTATACTGCTCCTTACGTATTTTGAAAACCCGAGAAGCGAGAGCAATGGCTTTCGGTACTGCGAGGGACAAAGAAGTCGAAGAATTTTACACCTACCGACCGGCACGGTCGACCCTTGAGCTCACCGTCACGGCACGGCCAGGTCATTCTTAAGTCCCGAACTTTAATCGCGTAGTACCAAGTGGAACCGAAGGCAACTCCACGAATCACGGCCAGACCGGCCAGGTCCGTTGAAACCTTTCGAGGTTCGTGGGAACTCTCTCGCTTCTCCTAAATATATCGGGCTTCGTAATCTCGAAGAATGTGGGTTTTAATCCCACCCCGATCTTCCTTCGCCCACCGGCGGACGGCAAGTTTAGCTCAAACACGTCTGCGACCATGTCGCACGGGCTACTTGCCTCCGCCGTGGCGGGGACAGGAATTACCCCCGCAGGCAGGCGGGTGGCGGAGGACGGATACGGACTAGATTGACCGACTGGTTTCCTGGGTAACTGTTAATTGACCAGCGGCCATGGAACCGCACATCCCTGTCCTGATCTCGTTGACTTATACATCAGGATACCTCCGACCACCCGCCTCGCGGGAACTGTACCTTCAAATCATGGCACCAAAATGCCGCCACAAAGTTTTTCCCGAAAGCCGGGATTAAACCGCGGCGGCGTAACCCGAACGATGCAGAAAGGAGTGTGACTGACCAACGCAAGCCAATACCAGCCGGCCCCCAGCCGAACGGTAAAGGCCTGGTCCCAACACAAATCCTTTTTCGCCTCGCGGCGCCTTATAAGACAAGATTCGAAGCCCACGTTCAACACATCGAATGTGGGCTTTTCTATTACCGAGAATTTATTGTAACGCTGATTCCAAACTGGCGGTCGAAGTGCATCTAGACCGACATCATCTCCCCAGCAGGTAAAAACCGTCGGGAATTTTCTTGACACGCAAATGCTTATGGCGTAAGCTCCGGCCGAATTGACACCATGTTACCCCTGACGAAGGAGGCTTAACATGAGCTTCAAACCGCTCGTTATAAGTCGAATTCCAGTCACCCCGAACACAGACGAGGTCTTCCCCTTCACTCGGGTCAAGCCGACGGAAATCCTGGCCGCTCTGCACGCCGAGCGCGGCTTAAACTGGCATGTCTGGCGGGACGTCAATAGCAGTCGTGGCCGCTTGATCATCGCTGAGATGGACATGCGCTGGCAGCCGCGGGTGTACATCCGCGTCCTGCCGTCCAACGCTCTGAGCCTAGCCTTCCCGGCCAGTACCACCGATGACCAGCGGCACGTCTGGGCTAAGTGGTTCATGGAACATTGGCGCGACCGCCAGCCGTTCATCGCCCCGGAGAAAACCGCCGCGGAAAAACGGCGCGCGGAAGTCAGCACCACCCGCGTCCGACAGCGCCTGATGAAGGGTCAGCCGGAAGACTGGCCGACCACTAATCAGTTGACCGCCATCACTATGCCCGATCTAACCGCATCGGAAGTGATGAAACTGCCGTATCTCTTCGCCGCCTTTGTCGACAGGCAGATGTGGCCATGCGAGCTGAAGCATTTTAATGGGCGCTATTTCTTACTGGGTGGATCCGATACAAAGTGGCAGATCGTGACGGAAGTCAACTTCGGAGATGGTGACCACCCCTGGGTGGATATCACTCGGACCTGGCTACCAGCGTCGTATCGTCAATCAGTCCGTCGCTGGATGACCCAGTTGATGGACGAGGGTCTGCGGCTGTTCCGGCACAACTGGACTTACCGCCAGGTTAGTCCCCCACCAGCCACCGTGACGACCGGAGGTTAGGATGGCCATTATCCGATTAACCGTGGCCTGGTTTAATGAGACCGGCGAATATTTAGTGCGGCAAGGCGATGGTAGTGACGTCTTACCACCAGATCAAGTCATTTGCACCATCCGGTTCATGGCCGGTCAAGAATTCAACCAACGAGAACTCGAACGGTTGTTCGACTCCTGCCTGCGGATGCACGGATTAACCCGCGCCTCGATCGCCAACCTCGACGACATCCAGCACCTGATTACCCCACCCCGTTACGATTAGTAGCGGGGGTTTTTTATAACAAAACAAGTTGGTGGCTATGGCCGTGAATTTGGGCTTTAGAACGGCAGTTTGCTGTATAGCAACATCCGGGCCGCCTCTAACCGCAAGGTGGAAACCCCCAAAGTCGATCCGGTAAACGGTTCCTCAGTTAGATAGTTGAACAGGCTGTCGGTTAACCAGTTGGTCTGGCGATTAGTAGTCAGGTTGTAGTAACCGATCACGCCTTTATAGATCGTGCTGCTATCGGCCAGCGTCCCAAAGACGAATTGTTCATAGAAGAATCGATCCACTGCCACCCGGCGAATCTGATAGGGGGCAGAAATTATTCCTGTTTCCCCCGCCGGGGCATAAGACGTGGTGTCGATGGCGAGCGCACTACCACCAGAAAATTTTCCTTGGCTGTTAAGCCGATAGTACTTGTAGACGGGCACGAACGGATTGGCCTGAGCGGTGTCAATATTGACGCCGCCGACGATCAGACGCTGCTCATTCAGCATTTCAATGGTAAACGGCGCAAAGGTACTGACAAATTTAACCTGAGCGGTGCCGAAAGTCTGGCCATTTATGGGCAGGGTGATCATTCTACTGAAGCCGGTCGAATACTGACACAGCAGGGTTACCATCGTACCCTTGGGTGAGACCGAAACACCTAGGCAGGTTTGGGCTTTGTTTGGTAGGGTAAAACTTTTTACGGTCGCGATGTTACCCTGCGACAGCCACAATTTATTCTTTCCTTTTGTATCTTTGCCGGAGATAACCGCTACTTTACCATCATCGCTTAGGTCGGCCGCATAGATCTGACCGACAATCGGTTTGAGGGCAGTAAATTTCTTTGCTTTCATGTCGTACACGAATGAACCCGCGGCACTACCGCTGACTTTATTGTTGCTGACAATCAACCATTGTTTTCGGCTAGCGACAATGTTTAGGACGGTGCTGCTGCGTAATGTTTTTACGGTGGTAGTGCCAACTATCGCGCGGCGGAGGCCGACGCGATCGGTATAGAAAATATAATTGCCGTAGCGGATGGCCATCGGGTCGTTACTCGACAAAGCAGTATTTAAGGACGTTTGGGTAGTGCTAATTGAGGACAGTGCGGTCTGCATTGAACTGGCAGTGGCGTCGATCGACCCCACCATCACAGCCGCAAACGCCTGGGGAGCAAGCACGAAAAAACTGGCCACCAGGCCGGCAAATAAGGCTTTTTTCCACATATATTAAAGTGTTAGTTGATAACATTTAAATGATAGCACTGATAAACCGGGTTAGCTATTCGTCGGTCAGGGTCATTTTAGGTTGTTTATCACTGCATAAAAACCGGCCCGTTGGGACGCGAGCCGGAAAACTTTTTCGGAACACCAGGAGATTAGGCCTCGGTGATACTTTTGATGAGTTCGCGCCGCTGAAATTGCCGCCAGGCGGCGGTCGACCCGGGCACGGGTACCAGCAGCCAGGCGTACAGCACGGCGACGGTCACCGTCGTGATCACCAGGGAAAAAACGTACATCAGACCCATCAGGATCACGCCGATACCGATGACCAGCCACTGGATCAGGCGCCCGATAACATTAACCAGGTGATACTGCATGTTCACCTCCTTGAGAACGGGCAGGCTGTTATAAAAATTACTCCGGGGCAGGTTTTTAGTCAATTAAATTTTAGTTCATTATTCCCGGCGGGATAGGTCTTTGGACTACCCCGATCTTGACAATCCCTGCTTCGTCGAGTAAGTTCCGGTTCAGTGGAAGGAGGGTGCCATGCCCGATACCGCCAGCACCGAGTTCGTCGCAGGCGATTATGTCGAGCCCGATCTCGCACGTTCACAAGACTGGGCTACCGTCGGCGGCAGTCGTCTCGGCTCGGGCCCGTTCCTGGTCACCAAGGTGGTCGACCAGCGCTCGCTCCCCTGCCAGTGCGGCTACGAAGCCGCCTTCGGCCGGTGGCCGCACGATCCCGACTGCCCGACGCAGTTTCCTAACCGCCAGTGGCCTTATAACAAGTTGGGTCACCCACAGCTCGTGACCGTCACTTGCCCGCAGGGCGAATTCACTTTCAACGGTATCTTCTTCGTGAAGATCGCCCCGTCGCAGATGTCAACTTAACAGGGAATTCATCATTCCCTGTTTTTTTATTTCCCACCCCGCCTTTTCCCACATACAAACAACGCCCCGGACCTGATCCGGGGTTGGTGTGGGGTTACGTTGTGGTTTCCTATTTTCAAAGTTACCGAAAAAGAGTATGTTATTAAGGTCAAACGTAATAACCTACCTTATGAAAATCTTCCTCTCTATTCTGTACACTGCGGTCGGATGGTTTGTGTTGATGTGGTTATCCACAAATATTATTGGCATGGTTGTGCGTGGGTTTTTTGAACAAACGCCTAAAGCACCGGATGACGATCATCCGTTCATAAAAAATGAGTATAAGAAGCTTGGCAGGTCAAGAGTATTTGTTGAACTAATCAGCTGGGCATTATTGCTCGGGTTTTTGTTATTAGTTTATTGGTACTTACATATTTTCGTATTCTTAGCTGCCATCATGTTAATGTTTTCACGGATACCTGATCTGATTTGGGAGATAAAACATGGGAAGAAAATCACAAGAACTGATGCCCCTAAAGGAGGAATTTATACTGTTGGTACACTTTTAGACTTTGCTTCCGTGCCGGCGCTTTGGTGGGGAATATTCCAGCTAGTTGGCTAGTAACAAATACCTTTTAGTTTAAGAGGTTCTAAAAATTGGCGCTCGGCTAGTCGTGACAGAGGCC
>Ga0315283_10000184_pt1 | contig 41214 bp, 36 predicted proteins | sample YL17G09_0_MG_FD_204541 | JGI IMG/M metagenome (GOLD analysis project Ga0315283, IMG submission 204541) | Sediment microbial communities from Yellowstone Lake, YNP, Wyoming, USA - YL17G09_0 | ecosystem: Environmental > Aquatic > Freshwater > Lake > Sediment | place: USA: Wyoming | collected...
GGGGGGGGCGGGGGGGGGGGGGGGGGGGGGGGGGGGGGCGGGGGCGCCGCGCCCCCCCCCCCCCGCCCCGCCCCCCCGGTCGCCGCGGGGGGGGGGGGGGGCGCCCCCCCCCTCTCGTGTGTGCGTGTCGTTCAACACTTGCCAGCAAGGAGATGGGTTGCGGTGGACAGAGACAAAAAAAACAGCGCACGACGCCGCGCCCGCACACGCGGCGGCGGCGGTTGGCGCCCCATCCCCCCCTTCTCCACCATGACGGCGCCCGCCCGCCGACCGGTGACCCGGTCGCGGTCGTCGGCCGACCGCGGCGACGGCGGCAGCGACGCCGAGCGTGGCGGCGGCGGCCGCCGGCCGCGGTCGGGCGAGGGCGGCAAGGCGGGTCGAGGGAGGGGGAGGGGCGGATTGGATTCGGGGCGATTGGCGCGGGAGCGATCGACCCACGGTCCCTCTTTTCCGCCTCGCAGCCCCCGCCCCCGCTCCGCACCGAACTCCCCTCGATGGCCCTCCTCACCCTGCTCTACTTCATTCAGGGCGTCCCCCTGGGGCTCACCATGGGCAGCATGTGAGAGGGGAGGAGGGAGTGAGGGAATGGTGGGGTGAAGGACGCGGCGCGCGCGTCGCCCACCCGCCTCCCTCTTCAGCCCCTTCCTGCTGCGCCGCCGCGCCTCCTTGACCGCCGTAGGCGCCTTCTCCGCGGCCGCCTGGCCGTACGCCGCCAAGCTGGCGTGGGCGCCGGTGGTGGATTGCGTGTCCGCGCGCGACGCGGCGCCGCGGTGGTTGCTGTCTCTCTGTCCATCCCTGGCCACCCTCGGCCCGCGCAAATCCTGGATCGTGCCAGTGCAACTCGCGTCGTCGGTCCTGATGCTGGCCCGTGGCCCCGCCGCCGCGGCCGCGGTCGCCGCCGGCGACGCACGCGGCGCGGCGGCCTTTTTCCTCCCGCTCGTCGCCCTCGCCGCGACCCAGGACGTGGCCGTGGATGGGTGGGCGCTCGTGCTCCTCTCAAGGTCCCGTGTGGGGTATGCGTCCACCTGTCAGACGTTTGGCACGAACGCGGGCTTCTTCCTGTCGTGCGCCGCGCTCCTCGCCCTGGGCGACCCCTCCTTCTGCGCCTCCTGGTCTGGCTCCCCGCCCGGCGTCGCGGTGTGGACCCTGGCGGGGTATCTGAGGTTCTGGGGGTGGGCGTACGCGTGCGTGACGGCTGCGGTCGCCGTCGGAACGACCGAAGCGCGCGCGCCGCCCGGCGAACCCCTGCCGCCCCGCGACGCTCGCCGGGCCCTCACCCGCGTCGCGGCCGCGTACGCCGACTTGGCCGCGGTGGCGAGGCTGCCCGCGGTGCGGCGGCTGGGCGTGTTGCTGCTGACGTGCCGCCTCGCGGTCCTCCCCGCGGAGGCGGTCGCGCCCCTCGCCCTGGCCTCGAAAGGCGTGTCGACCCAAGCGGTGGCGGGTCTCGTCTTGCTGCAACTGCCCGCGGAGCTCGTCGCCGCCCTGCTCGCCGGCCGCGCGGCGGCCGCGGGGTCGGCGTCGCGCGCGTGGGTCGGCGGCTACTGGCTCCGCCTCGCCGCCGCCGCGGCCACGACCCTGGTCGTCGTTACCATGCCCGACGGCGGCGCCGCGCCGAGCTCGGGCTGCATGGGGGCGCTGGCGGGGTTGGGGTTGGCGACGGCGGCCACGTCTGCTCTGCAGTTCACTCTGCTCGGCGCCCTCTACGCGCGCGTGGGCGATCCAGCGATGGGCGGGGCGTACCTCACCCTGCTCAACACGGTGGCCAACGTGGGGCTCACGCTGCCAAAGGCTGTCGCCTTTTGGGCCGCCGACGCCGTCGGCCTCGGCCCCGCCTCCGCCGCCGCCCTGCTCGGCGGCCTCGCCCTGGGCGCCTGGTACGCGGTGGCCATGCCGGCGCTGGAGCGGGCGCCGCTCAAGGCGTGGCGCGCGTGAGGGGAGGAGGGAGAGGGGTGGAAAGAGGCCGGCGCGCCGCGTTGCAGCAAACACGCTCTCTGTCCTTCCCATGGAGCCGCCCTCCCCCGTCGGCTCTGAAGGCGGCGGCCCGTCCCCGCTCCGGCCGCCCGCCGACGAGGGCGAGGTGAGGGGGTGAGGGATGGGGGAGGCGCGCCGCCGTCGTGGGCCGCCGCCGCGACCGCCCACTCTCTCCACTCTCAGTCGTTCATCTTCGACTACGGCGAGGGCGTGCTGGGCGGCCCCGACCGCGGCCCCGCGCCGACGCGCCGCGCCGACGCGGGGTTCGCAGACGTGCCGGGCGACCCGTTTGACGAAGCCGCCGACGTTGCGCCGCCGCCGCCGGCCCACACGGGGCCTCCCCTGGCGGCGAGGCCAGTGGGAGGGGGGTGACGGGGGAGGGAAGGACTGCAAAGGGAGGGACTGCGGTCGAGCGTCGGCAGTTTTTTTTTCTCGGGGGGGGCTGGGGGGCTGCCACGCGCCGCACTGCAAGACACAGGGCGGCTGTGTCTTTGGCCGGGGTCGGAGAGGGGAGGCGACGAGCGCTCCAACGCGGCTGGCTGTCGGAGGCGCGGCCGCGCGCGCGCGGGCCGCCCGCCACCACTCTCGCGACCGCGCGCGCCCGCGGTCCACCCAACGGCGACCCGCGCCCGTCACCCGTCGACGGCGCCCGCACCGCGCGGGCCAGGCCGCCGGCAGCGCCCCCCCCAATCCGCGCGCGCGCGCGCCCTGCCCTCCCGCTCGCTCGCCCGCTCTCGCGCATCGACGCCCGCCCCCAGCGCCTACCCGCACATACGACCATGGTGCGCGCGGCGCGCGGGCGGCGCCCGCGCGCGCGGGCGCACCGCGCCCGCATGCCGCAGGGGCGTCGTGGAGGCGCAGCTTTGCCCTCGTGCCGCGGCGAGCAATGCAGGCGTCCGTGTGGACCGGCACAAGGTTGGCGCGGAGACCACAAGCGGCCGCCCTCCCCCTCCTCCCCAGCGCGCTCCCGTCGTCTTCCTCCTCCTCCTCCTGGCCGCCGCCGCCGCCGCCATGCCCGAGGCCGAGCTTTTAGACATTGCTGAAGCCGTGATCGAAGCGGAAGCCGACGCCGCGCTCGACCGCGCGGCGGCCGCGCCCGCCGCGACGCCGTCGGTCGCCGCTGCGGCGGTCGCGGCCGCGGGCCAGGCCGCGCCCGCGCCCCGCGTGAGGTAAGAGAGTCATTTGGGGAGGGGGTTGGGTGGGAGGCAGAGCCGGCACGGCGCCCAACCGCCACCCCACACTCCACAGGTCGGAGGCCGAGCGGCTCGCGACGCGCGCTGCGGCCGGCCCCGCGCCCTCTCCGAGCCGTGCGGCGCGCCAGTCGCTCGTCGCGGAGTCCCAGCAAGCGTACCGCGAGTACAAGGTTGGAGAGAGAGAAGTGGGAGGAGGGGAGGGGAAGGGGTCTCGGCGCCGCGCCTCCAACCCCGCCCCACACCTCCACAGGGCCTCGCTCCCGGCTCCCGCCTGGCCGTCATCGCGGCCGCGCCACTCCCCGCGCGCGCCGAGGCGGCGCCCTTTGGCGGCGGCGCGACGCTCGAGGCGCCCGCGGTCGGCAGCCGCGCGCGCGGCGGCGAGGAGGAGGTGCGCATCGATGCGGCCGCCAAGCAGCAGACGTTCGACGGGTGGGGGACGAGCCTGGCGTGGTGGTCCAACGTCGTCGGTGAGAGAAGAGGGGAGAAGGGAGGTGCCGTTTTGGCACACACACAAAAAATAGACACCACCCTCTCCCCTCCAGGCGCCTTCCCCGACGCCATCCGCAACCGGGTGGCCGACCTCATGTTTCACCCGACAAAAGGGCTCGGCCTGACCATCGCCCGCTACAACATTGGGGGCTCCGGGTGGGCGACGCCCGACAAGGGCAATTTGAGGCCCGGGGGGGACATTGCTTCTTTCTTGGGCCCCGACGGCACGACCTACGATTGGGGCCTCGACGCGGCCCAGGTCTGGACACTCCTAGCCGCCAAAGAGCGCGGCGCGAACCTCTTTGAAGCGTTTTCCAACTCCCCTCCTTACTGGATGACGATCTCCGGCCGCGCGTCGGGCGCGGTGGAGGCGAGTGACGACAATTTGAGTCCTTCAAAGTATGGGGCGTTTGCTGAATACCTCGCGACGGTGGTGAGACATTTCTCCGACAACCACAACATCACGTTTGCCACCCTGGACCCCTTCAACGAACCCTCGACCAACTACTGGTGGGCGGGCAACGTGCAAGAGGGGTGCCATTTCGACCGCGCGAGCCAGAACGCGTTCCTGCCGCTGATGAAGGCCGAGCTCGACCGGGCGGGGGTCTCGCCCGCGACCCAGCTCTCGGCCTCCGACGAGACCAACATGCGGGACGCGCTGGAGACGCTGCAGGCGTACACGCCGCAAGCCCTGGCCTCGATCGCGCAAATCAACACGCACGCGTACTGGGGGCCCTCGTACCCCCGCCTCGCCCTCGGCCCCGCGGGCGCCCTGGCGGCGGGCAAACGCATGTGGCAATCCGAATTCGGGACGGGGACCGCGCCCGTGACCGCGATGGCCGACGGCCTCGCGCTCGCGGCGCAGTGCGCCGCGGATTTGAACCTTCTCAAAGCCAGCGCCTGGGTCTACTGGCAAGCCGTCGAGGACTTGGACGGCAAAGACCCGACGCCCTGGTGGGGGCTGGCCCAACTCTCGTTCGCCAACGGCAAAGGGTTGAGGCTGGGGAAACAGTATTGGGCGCTCTGGCAACACTCGGCCCACGTCCGCCCCGGGGCCACAGTCCTGGCCTCCCCGCGCCCGGCGTCCCTGCTGGCCGCGCTGGCGCCGGGGGGGGAGGCGCTGGTGCTCGTGTTGACGCGCGCCGACGCGCGCGACGGCGCGACGGCGGTCGACGTCTCCTCCTTCCTGCGCGGCCGCCCCGGCGTCGCCACCGTCACCCGCACATCGCCGTCCGAGGACGGGGAGGACGCCGGCTCGTTGCCCCTGCCGGCCGAGTGGGGTGGGCGGTTCCGGGTGCGGCTCGCGGCCGAGTCGGTGACGACGGTCGTCGTGCGGGCGGCGTGAATGTCAACCGCACACGCCCTCTGCTTGCCTCCCGATCTCTCTCGGCGCCGCACGCCACTCGCCGCCTCTCTCCCGCGCCCGCGCCGGCCGCCCGGCCGCCCCCGGCCGCGCGGCGGGCGGGCGCCGATCGCGGCGGCGGCCGCGAAGCCGCGGCCGCCGTCGCCGCCACTCCCCATCCCGCCAAGCGGGCGAGCGCGCGCAGGGCGCGAGCTCCGAGGCCAGATTGCCCGCGTCCCCGACTCCGCCGGCGCCATGGATGCCTACGAGAAAGGGGAGACCCTCGGCCAGGGCACCTTTGGCGTCGTGTACCGCGCCGTGCACATAGAGGTGTGGGAGGGGAAAGGGGAGGGGGGAGGGCGGTCGAGGGTCGCCGCCTCGGCCCGCCCCGACCCCGCCTCGCCCCCCTCCCCCCTCCAGACCGGGCGCGTCGTCGCCATCAAGAAGATCCGCATCACCAACCCTCGCGAAGGCGTGCCGGTCACCGCGCTGCGCGAGGTGAAACTGTTGAGGGAAGCAAACCACCCGCACATCGTCTCCCTGCTCGACGTCGCGCCGCACAAGCGCGGCGTCTGCCTCGTCTTCGAGTACATGGACTCAGATTTGGCGGCTTTGATAGGGGACCGGGGCACCGTGCTGACGGAGGGCGACGTCAAGGCCTACACGCGCGGCCTCTTGTCTGGCCTCGCCGCCGTGCACGCCGCCGGCGTCCTGCACCGGGACGTGAAACCCGACAACGTCCTCCTCGCCGCCGACGGCCGCGTCAAGCTGGCCGACTTTGGCCTCGCGCGCGGGCCGCGCGCGGGCGGGTCGCCGCGCGCGCCGAGGGGGGGGGGCGGCGGCGCCACCGAGCTCCCCGCGCGCCCCATGACCAACGCGGTCTACGCCACGTGGTACCGAGCCCCCGAGTTGCTCTACGGGTCGACCCTCTACTCCGCCGCGGCCGACGTGTGGGCCGCGGGGTGCGTCCTCGCGGAGCTCCTCCTGCGCCGCCCCTGGCTCCCCGGCGCCACCGACGTCGCCCAGCTGGGCCTCGTCTTTGCCGCGCTGGGCACGCCGCCGCCGGGCGCGTGGCCGGGGGCGGGCGCGCTGCCGGCGTACGTCCCGTTCGCCGAGCGCGCGGCGCCCGGCCTGGCGCCCCAGTTCCCGGGCGCGCCGCCCGACGCGCTCGACCTGCTGGCCCGCATGACGGCGTTGGACCCCGCGGCGAGGATCACGGCGGCCGACGCGCTCGCCCACCCCTACTTTTCGCGCGGCGGGGGGCCCACCCCCGCGGCGCGGCTGCCCGCGCCGCCGCGCCGCCCGGGCGACCCGCTCGCGCCGCGGGCGCGCGGGACGGATCCACCGCCGTCGGGGACGGGCATGACGGGGCCGGTGCGGCGGCTGGAGCTGGCCAGTGCGGGGGCGGGGGCGACCGCGGGCGGCAAGCGCGCGCGCGACGGCGACGGCGGTGGCGCCTCGTCGCCTCCTCGCCCGCCCGCGGCTCCGAGACCCACGCTCGCGTCCGAGGACCGGGCGTACCTGCGGTCGCGCGCGGCGGGGCTGGGGGCGGCGCTCAACGCTGAAGCGGGGGATGGAGAGTGACACGAGAGAGGGGGGGGGGTGGGGGGGCTCAGCCCCGCTGCTTGCCGCTCGGTCGGTCACTGTGTGACGCATTGTGGGGTGTGTGGCTCGAGGCGTGGTGGCGCGCGCCCCGCGGGCGCGCGCGCGGCTCAGGCAGGCTTGATCCCGCCGCCGGAGTCGAGGCCGCGCGCGGCCTGACTGTGCGCGATGCCACATCCGCCCGCCAACCCGGCCCCGGCCGCGCCCCAGCACCCCACCCGCGCGTGCGTCATTCGCCGTCGACATCGCACGCGGTGTGCGGGCGGCGGCGGCGCGCGCGCCCGCGCGCGGGCGGGATCGATTGCGGCGCCCGCCCGCCCACCCCTCCGCCCGCCCACAGCCCGCCCGTCGCGCGTGTCGACGCTCATCGCGTGCGCTCGTGAAAGCGTGCGCGCATCCACACGCGCGTCCCGCGCCCTCCCTGGCCTGACCCCCGCCCCGCGCGCCCGCGCCGCGCGCGCCCACGCCAGCCGCGCTGGCGCCGTCGTCGCCCGGCGGCGCGGCGGCGGCGGCGGCGGCGGCGGGCGCGACCGCGCCCGCCCCGCCCGCGCTGCCCGCGCCGACGCCGTCGTCAGCGCGCTCCGCGGCGCCCGCCAAGACAGCGGGCTGGGGGGGGGTGCCCGCCTCTGTCGGCCCGCCGCCCGCGCCACCGCCGCCGCCGTCGCTGCTGCTGCGGCCGCTGCCCGCGCCGGCCGCGCTGCCGGGGCGCGCGGGGCGCCTCCCCTCCACCTACTCCCACCCCATCTACGGCCCCGACGCCGTCGACGCCCCCCCCGACGGCCGCTTCTCCAAGCTGGCGGCCGCGGGCGGGCTGGCGGGCGCGCTCTCCCGCACGGCGACCGCCCCCCTGGACCGCTTGCGCGTCCTCCTCTCCCTCGGCGGCTCCGGCACGCGCACCCGGTACGGCGCGCGCCAGGCGTGGGCGTCCATGCAGGCCGAGGGCACGGTCAAGGTCTCGGGGGGGGGGGGAGGGGGAAGAGAAGGGAGCGCGCGCGGCGCCCGCGCGCTGTCCCACCCTCGCCCCTCCTCCCTCCCCTCGCAGGCCTACTTCCGGGGCAACGGCGTCAACGTCATCAAGAACGTGCCCGAGACCGCACTCAAGCTCGCCGCCAACGACGCGGGGCAGCGCGCGCTGGTGGCCGACGGGCACCGGTTAAGGGTCGGCGAGCGGTTGGCCGTCGGCGCGGCGGCCGGCGCGGTCGCCCAAGTCGCCATCTACCCCCTGGAGGTCATTCAAACGAGGCTGGCCGCGACCGCGGGCGCGTACCGCGGCATCGGGCACTGCGTGACCGCGATTTGGCGGACCGAGGGCGCGCGCGCGTTTGGCCGCGGCCTCACCCCCACGCTCGCGGGCATCCTCCCGTACGCCGGCGTGGACATCGCAGCGTTTGAGCTGCTCAAGGAGCGGTTGACGGGGGGGACGGACGCGCCGCTGGGCGCCGCCGCGCTGCTCGGCGCGGGCGTCGCGTCGTCCGCGGCGGCGCAACTCGTCGCCTACCCCCTCGGCCTCGTCCGCACCCGCCTCCAAATGGACGGCATGAACGGCGCCCCCCGCACCTACGCGGGGCCGGCCGACTGCGCGCGGCAGGTCGCCGCGCGCGAGGGGTGGGCGGGGCTGTACAAAGGGTTTGGCGCCAACCTGGCCAAAGTGGCGCCCGCGGCGTCCATCTCCTGGTTTGTGTTTGAGCACGCGAAAGGGGCGTTGGCGTGCCCGGACGTGGCCAAACTGAAAAAGAATGGGGGGGGTGGGGGCGACGGTGAGGGGTGACGCGCGCGCGCAGCGTGAGCGTGCCGCCGCGGCGCCGGTCGCTGCCCTGGCCATGCACACATGCACACACTGTCCTTGCTGCGCGTTTTGTGGGGAGTGAAGAGAGAGAGAAGGCGGCGCCGCCGCGTCGGCCGGCCCGAGAGGCCGCCGCCGCAGCGCGAGGGAGCCTCGTCGCGCGGTTTTGAGTTTTTGTCGGGCAGTGGAGATGTAACACCGGTGAAAACTGAGCCGCCGCGGGGCCGGGAAAGGAGAGGGGGGGGGGGGGCCCCCCCCCGCCCCCCTCGACCCCCCCCGCCCCGCACGCCGTCTCTCAGAACCCGGTGAACCCCTTCTTCCCCTGCGACCCCGCCGGAATCACGCGCAGCACGTTGAACCGCACCGTCTTGGACAGCGGCCGGCACTGGCCGACGACGACGGTGTCGCCCTCGCGCGTGCGAAAGGCCGGCGAGATGTGCGCCGCCAGGTTGGCGTGCCGCTTCTCGTACCGCTGGTATTTCTTGATGAAGTGGAGGTAGTCCCGGCGGATGACGATCGTGCGGTGCATCTTGGTGGACTTGACGGTCCCAGTCAGGATGCGGCCGCGGATGGCGACGTCCCCCGTGAACGGGCACTTGTGGTCGATGTACGCGCCCTCCGCCGCCTCCTTGGGCGTCTTGAAGCCGAGGCCGACGGAGCGCACAAAGCGGGAGCCGCCCTTGCCGGCGCGCGGTTTGCCCTTGGTCGTGCGCGCGAGGAGGTTGACCCCGAGCTGCTTCTGGAACGCTTTCTCGACCTGGGGTGAGGACGGGGGAGTGTGTGTGGGTGTGGGCGGCGTGTGGGCGCTTCCCCGGCCCGGCGGCGCACGGATCGGGGCGGGCGCGCTCGCCGCGATTCGCGGCCGCCGCGCGCGCGGCGCGGTGGGGCGGCCGGCGCGGCCGGCGGGCTGCTGCCAGCGCGCGCAGAGATCGTCTCTCCGCCCTGGGACGGGCGGGCGGGCGGAAGGCGAGCCGCCGGCCGCGGGAGGGCACGGCGGCCGCCGGCCGCCGCGCCGCCCGCGTCGCCAGGCCGCCCGCCCCCCAATCGGGGCCAATCCCGGCGCCCGCGGCGCGCGGCGCGACCGATCGCGTCCGACGGGCGCCGGGAGCGGCGGGCGGGCGCAGGGCGGCCGCCCGCGCGCGCTGCGGCGGCGGCGCGCCGCGATGGGCGCCGATCGGTCAACCGCGGCGCCAACCACACGGGCTGCACACCTGCTCAGCCATGGTGGATCGTCGGGGGGGGGGGCGGCGGCGAAAGAGTGTGGAGAGGAGGGCGGGCGGCGGCGGTGCGAGCGCACTGCCGGCGTCGAGCAGGGCCGACCCTCCGGCCGCCCGCCCGCCCGCCCGCATGCAGCCCGCCAGCTACGGGTGCGATGGTGGGGTGTGTGTGGGCGTGGCGGCGGCTCCCAGGGCTCTCGGGCGGCGTTCGAGCCTCTTCGCCTCCCCGCCCGACCACCCCCTCCCCACCCTCCCCTCCCAGCCCCGGCGTCCTCGCCGGCAACTACGCCGAAACCTTGCTGCTGGCCGTCGGCGGTGGAGGCGCGGAGCAGGCGGCGCCTCTCGCCTCCCCCCCGCTGCTCCACCCGCCGCCCCCGCCTGGCGCCCTGGCCGCGGGCGTGGCGTCCGCGGCCTCCGCCCGCGTGCGCACCGCGCTGGCGGCCGAGGGCGCGGGCGCGGCGGCGCTGCTGACTGAAGGGCGGAGGCGCGCGCGGGCGCCGCGGACAGACGCCGCGGCTGACGCCGACGCCGCCGCCGCCAAGGCGCGCGCGGCGGCGGACGCGGCGGCGGAAGTGGCGGCGGTCGCCGCCCGGGCGGCCGAGGCGGCGGGGGCCGCGCGGCGCCCGCGCGCGCGCGCGCCGCGCTGCAGCGAGGTGAACGCCGCGTTTGCACTCTTGCTGCGCCAGCGGTAAGAGGGCCGCCACGGGCGAGACGGACGAGGTGGACGGCAACGCGAACGCTGGTAATAAGGCGCCGACCCTTCTCCTCCCTTCCCCTCGCCCTCTACTCCGTTTTGGCGCCCGCCGCGCCCCGCTTCTCCCACGCCGCCCGCGTCGCGGCCCGCACATCCTCGGACGACGGGCCCGAGGGCGCGGCGGGCGCCGCGGCGGCGCGCCGCGGCGGCGGCGCGCGCGTTCGTCCGCCTCCGCCGCCACCACTCCCAGCCTCCCCTCCCGCATTGAGCTTGAGCGCGACCCACGCCATGGCATACAGCACTCCCCCCCCAAACCCGAGGAAGAAGAGGGCCGCGGCCAGGCCGAGGAGCGCGGGGCCGGTCGCGACGGCGCCGAAGATGGCGACGCCGGGCAGGGAAGTGGCGACGCCGGCGCCGGTGGGGGGCACGACGGCGAAAGGGGGCAGCGTGAGGTCAAAGGTGGGGCGAGACGTCGTCGGCCTCGCGCCAAACAGCTGGGCCATGGTCGCTTCGGCGGCGGACGGAGGCGGCGCGCCGTCGCCGGGCGATGCCGCGCCGCGCGCCTCGACCGGCGGCGCGTCGGCGCGGTCGACGATCTCGCCGTTGACGATGACGCGGACCATGGGAGAGAGTGGAGAGGGAGAGCGGCGCGCGCGCGTTTCTGCCGCTGTTCCCTTTACTCACACGCGCTGCACCCACGCCGCCGCCGCAAACAGCTGCGGCGGCAGGGCGGCGACCGCGGCCGCGGTCAGCGGGTCAACGGAGCCGCAGGGCCGGCTCCGCGCGCAGAAGGAGCGGCGAGGCGCGCGCGGCGTGGCGTCTCGAACCCCACCACCCTCCTCACTCTCCGCCGCCACCGCCCGCCCCGCCTGCATGCGGTCGATAAAATAGGAAAACGCGCCAAAGAGGGCGCACGACTGGAGGGCGGCGGCGGGGCCGCCAGACACGCCCATCACCGCGCCAGTCGCGCACCCCGCCAGCGCCCCGTTCCACGCGTCCTCCGCGTCCCGCAGCCGGCCCGCGATGCAGGCGGCGGCGGTGTAGACGCCGCCGAAGAGGGCGAAAGAGCGGGCGGATGCGCGGCCGTCGACGGCGGCGGCACGCAGGCGGCCCGCGCCCGAGTGGCGGACCAGGCGCGAGCCGGCGCCAAACACGAAACCGAGCGCGCCGCCGGACGCGGCGGCCATGACGCCGTTGATGGTGCAGGGGACGGCGTACTCGTCGGGGAGGGGCAGAGAGTCGGCGGGGGAAGCCTGAACGAGGGGGGTCGCGCGGGGTCGGCGGCGGCCCCAATCCGCGCGCACGCCGCGCGCCGAGCCCGCCGCTCCGATCCTTCCACACCTCGCGCGACGCCTGGGCGCCGGTCAGGGTGAACACGTCGCCCGAGGGCGGCGGCGCGGGCGCCGCGGCATCGCCGCCGGCGCCGGCGCCCGCCTTGGGCGCGCCCCAGCCAAATGGCATTGAGGGGATGGAGAGGTGGGAACGGTGGCGGGGCTGGCGGCGGGAGGGTGGCGCGGCCAGAGAGTGTGAGCGAGCGGCCGCTCTCGCGCTCTCTCCCTCGCTCGTCCGCCTCTCCTACGCTCTCGCTCTCGTTCGGTGGGTGACAGGCCGCGGGGGCGCGGCGAGCGGCGCCCACCCCACCACCGCGGACCAGGCTGGCGGTCTCTCCCTTCCCTGGCCCCGGACAACCCCGTCATTCAGGCGCCCACGCTCGCCACCGCGGCCGCCAGCGCGCGCTCGGTGATGGACTTGGCGGCCGCGCCGGCGGCGAGCGCGTCGCCCTTGCGGCCGGCGCCGCGCGGGCGGCGGGCCGCGCGTGGCTTGCGCGGCGCGTCGGCGCCGTTGGCGAGCGCGCCGTCGGGCGCGGCGGCAGCGGCGGCGCGCGGCGCGCGCGGCGACGCCGGGGCGCCGTTGGCGTCCGCGCCGCCCCCCCCCCCGTCCTTCTTGCCGCGGCGGCGCGGCGCGCGCCCCTTTTTGGGGGCGGCGCCGCCCTCGGCGGCCGGCGCGGCGGGCGCGCCGTCGACCAAGGCGGTCGCGCCGTCGACCAGGCCGGGCGGGGGGCGGGAGGCCACGGTCAGACCGGGCGGGACGGCGGCGACGGCCGCGTCGCCGGCGACCGCGGCGCGCGGCGCGCGCGGCGCGCGCCCCGCGCCGGGCATCGGCGGCCCCCCTGCGTCGGGCGCGCCAGCCCTGCGGCGGCCGCGCTTGGCGGGGGCGCCAAAGCCCGGGGGCGGCGCGTCGTCGGCGGCGGCGAGGAAAGCAGGGGTGCGCGCCGCGGCCGGCGCGCGCGGCCGGGGCTCGCGCGGCTCGCGCGGCTCGCGCGGCTCGCGCGGCTCGCGCGGCTCGCGCGGCTGCTCGCGCCCCCCAGCCCGGGGCTCGACCCGGCCGCGGCCGCCGTCGCGCGCCGTCGCGCGCTCGCGCTCGCGCCGGTCGGGCTCGCCCCGCGGCGCCGGCGCCGGCACGACGTTGTTGGCGACGGCTCCCAGCGCGACGGGCGGCGCCACGGGCGGCAGGCGCGCACCGGTCGGCGGCGCGACGCGCGGCGAGCGCGGCACCGCCGCTGGCGGGCCCCCGTCCCGCCCCGGCGGCCGCGCGGGCGGCAGGGGGGGCGGCGCGTCCCGCCCGGGCGGGCGCGCGGGCGGCAGCATGGGGCCGCCGCCGCCGCCGAGGCCGTCGCGGCCGGGCGGGCGGAACGCGGGGGGGCCAGCGAAGAGGCGCGCGGGTTGCGGCGGGCCGCGCTCCATGCCGCCGCCAGGCCCTCCCATCATGCGGCGGCCGCCGTCGCCGTCGCCCCCGAAGCGGGCGTCCTGCCCGCGCGGCGGGAACGGGGCGCGGTGGCCGCCGCGGTCGCCGCCGCCGCCGCCAAACGCGCGCTCGGCCGCCGCCATCGCGCCCCGGTCGACCGTCTCCCCCGGGCGCCGCGGCAGGGCGGCCGTGGGGTCGAACGCGGCGCCGTCAAAGGGGGTTGGGGGGGGGGGCGGCGCAGCGTAGCCGCCGCGCGCGTCGCCGCCGCGCGCGTCACCGCCGCCGTAGCCGCCGCCGTGGCCGCCGCCGTAGCCGCCGCCGCCGTAGCCGCCGCCGCCGTAGCCGCCGCCGTAACCTCCGCCGTGGCCTCCATAGCCGCCTCCATAGCCGCCGTAGCCGCCGCGGGCCACCGGCGGCGGCGGTTGGGGCTCGGAGCCGAGTGTGGGAAAATCGTCGGGCCGCGGCGGCGGCGGCCCGACGCGGCGCGGGCCCGGGAGGCCGGCCGCGACCGCGCCCGGCGCGCGAGCCGGCGGGCCGGTCGGCGGCGGCGAGGGCGCCGCTCCGGGCAGCCCCGCCCCGCCCCAGGCCGCACCCGCGTCGTCGGCGGGCGGCTCGCCGGGCAGCGCGCCGCTCGCCGCCCACCCGCCGCCGCCCGGCGCGCCGCGCACGAGCGCCACCGTCGGGTCATTCCCGTTGGCCTCGCGCCGGGCGGAGGGGAGGTTGACCGGCTTGGGGGCGGCCACTTTGCCGAGGGAGACGAGGCGCTTGGCGCCGGGCCTGGAGCGAGGAGAGGGGGGAGGGAGGGCGGTCGTCGGCGCCGGCGGCCGACCCCGCGTCGTTAGACCGCCGCCTCGAGGCCGCCCGCTACAAGCCCCACGCGCGCGCAGCAATGCCCGCCCGCGCCCTGGCAGGCGCGGGCGGGCGCGCGCGCCGCGCCTGCCCCTCGGCGCCCGCCGCGCTGGCGGCAGCGGCGATGGCCGGCCGCGACACGGGAGCGCCCGCCACCGCCCGTGCGGCGGGTGTTCCCACGGCGCGTGCGGCATCGCATGCGGGCCCGGGCGTGCCCACAGGCGCGCCGCGCAGTCGCGGGCGGCCGCCGGCCGGCGGCGGCGCCGGGGGCGGGCAAGCGCCAACCTCCCTTGGCGCCGCACACACGCACCGTTGGTGGCCTGCCATCCTCGAGGGGGGAGGGCGGGGCCCGGGAGGGACGTTTGAGGGGCGCGAGGCCGCGCCGGGGAGTGGGGAGCGCCGCACACTCGGCACGGGGTTGCTCCATCGGGGCCCGCCCGCCGCCAGCCCTCGATGCGGATCGCACACCACTCGCCACTGTGGCGCCCGCGCCCCCTGCAGCCCGCGCGCCGCGCGCGCCCTGCGGCGACGCCGCCGCTGCCGCCGCTCGGGGACGCGCCGCACTATGCGCTTACGCTCGACAGACGTGGGGCGACCCGGTGAGGCGTGTGCGGGCGGGTGGTGGGCGAGGGAAGAGCGAGCGGCCTCTAACACCCTTCTTTTCTTCTTTTTAGCCGCGACCCCGCCCTGCTCGCCGCGCTGGAGGCCGACCCGCGCGCCACCGCGCTCTTTGTCGCCGTCGACGGCCGCCGCGCGCTGGTGGCCGAGGGCGGCCGCGCCGCCGCGCGGTCGCCGCTCGCGCACGCACCGGCCGGCGACCGCGTGCTCCTGGGGGCGGACGCCGACGGCGCGCCCCTGTTTGCCGTGCTCGTCGAGGGCGAGGAGCCGCCGGCGCTGCCCGGCACGGCGTGGGCGGGCGTGCGCGAGGCGGGCCCGCGGCTCGCGGCGGCCGACGCGGCCGCGCTCGGCCTCGCCGCTTCGCTCGCGGGCTGGCACTCGACCGCGTCCTTTCACCCGGGCACGGGCGAGCCATCGGCTATGTCGGCCGCGGGCCACGCGCGCCGCGCGCCCGGCGCGCGCTCGACGCAGCGGCCCCGCGTCGACCCCGCGGTTCTAGTCCTCGCCACATGCGGCGCGCACGCTCTCCTCGGCCGCAAAGCCGCCTGGCCGCCCGGCCGCTACAGCCTGCTGGCGGGTTTTGTCGAGCTGGGAGAAAGTTTGGAGGGCGCGGCGGCGCGCGAGCTGGAAGAAGAGGCCGGGGTCGTGGCAAACGCTGAAGCCCCTCCCTCCTACTGGGGCTCGGCCCCGTGGCCCTTTCCCGCGTCGCTCATGGTCGCCATAGGGTTGAGCGTGCCTCCCGGGGCGGACGGCGCCCCTCCGCCCGCCGCGCCGGCCGACGGGGAGTTGGAGGCGGTGGGGTGGTTTGCCGCGGCCGACGTTGCAGCGGCGGCCGCGCCCGGGGCGATTCCTTCCCCTTCCGGCCTCGCCCTGCCCGACGAAGCGTCGCTCGCACGCGGCGTGCTGCGCCGGTGGGCCGCGAGCGTGCTGGGGTGAGGGAGGCCGAGGGACGTGTCCAGTGTTGCGGCGCCGGTGGGCGGCGAGCGTGCTCGGGTGAGGGATGAGATCTGTCTTCAGTGTTGCAACCCCCTTCTCTTCTTCTCCCTCACACCACGCTCACGCCCGCCACCTCGGCGTCGATCGCTTCCACCTCCGCCGCCAGCACGGCCGCGACGTCAGCCAGGGTGGTGGCGGCCGCGGCGGCGGCGACGTCGCGGAAGCGCAGGCCGAGCCGGCCCTCGACCGCGGCAAAGAGGGCCAGCCTCTCGCTCACGCCGGGCGCCAGGACCTCCACCCGGTCGGCGGGCGACGCGGTCGGGGTGCGCAGGTGGGCGGCGGCCGTCTCGCAGACGTCTTGCAGGAGCTAAGAGAGGAAGAGAGGGGGTCGACGGCGGCGGCGGCGGCGGCGGCAGCCTCGAGCGCCCGCATTGGCGCCCGCCGCCGCTGGAGGCGGTCCCCACTCTCTCCTCCGCCACTTCGCACCAGCTCCCGGTTGACGACGCGCGCCGGCGGCGGCGCGCGGCGCGCGGGCGCGGCGGCGCCCGGCCGCCGCGCGGGCGGCGGGCCGGCGCGCGGCCCGGGCCGGGACGCGGCGCGCATGCCGGCGGAGTGGGGGGTGAGAGAGGCGGGGCGGAGAGGGGCAATGCGGTGTGGAGGCGGCGCGCGGCGGCGGCGACCGCCGCTCCCTCCTCACTCTAGTGCCAAAACCAGGCCCGCCACACGCGCGCCTCACACCGCCGCGCCCCCACACGCCCCAGAAAAATGAAAGAAGAGCGCGCGCCCCGGCAAAAAGGAAGCCCCTCGACCCAACCACCTCATCTGTCGCGCGATCCGATGTAGTCGGCCAGCGCCAGGAGCGGCGCGGCGGCCGCGGGGTCGAACCGGGCGAGCTGGCCTTTGGCGTCGGCGATGAGGCGCGCGGCGACGGCGCGCGATTCGTCCAGGCCCAGCAGGGAGGGGTAGGTCGTTTTGGCGGTCGCCAGGTCCTTGCCCGCCGTCTTGCCCAGCACGTCCGACGGCTGCGTGATGTCCAGGATGTCGTCGACCACCTGAAACGCCAAGCCGATCGACCGCGCGTACGAACGGAGGCTCGCCACGTCCGCGTCGGCCGCGCCGCCGAGCAGCGCGCCGCACACGACCGACGCTTCCAGGAGGGCGGCCGTTTTGTGCTCGTGGATGTACTGGAGCGTGTCCAGGCCGACCGATTCCCCCGCGCCCTCCGATTTCAAGTCGACCACTTGGCCGCCGACCAGGCCGTCCGCGCCGACCGAGCGCGCGACCTCGGCCACGACGGCGAGCACGCGCTCCGCGGGCACGCCGCGCGTCGCGGCCGCGATGTGCTCGAACGAGAAGGCGAGCAGGGCGTCGCCGGCGAGGATGGCGACGTCCTCGCCGTATACCTGGAGAGAGGGGGAGGGGGAGGGGGTGGGACGGGCGTCGAGCGCGCGCGCGCTCCTCCCCCGCCCTCCCCTGCGCACGCGCCTTGTGGTTGGTCGGCACCCCCCGCCGAAAGTCGTCGTTGTCCATGGCGGGCAGGTCGTCGTGGATCAGGCTGGAGAGGGGCAGAGGAGGGGAGCGCGTCGAGCGCGCGGCCGGAGGAGCGCGCGCCAAAGCCCTCGCCCCGCCATTCCACCTCTCCTCCCCCTCTCCTCCTCACCTCATCGTGTGCAGCATCTCCAGCGCGCACGCGGTCGGCATCGCGGCCTCGGCGTTCCCCCCAACGAGCTCGCACGCGGCCAAACACAGCACGGGCCGCACCCGCTTGCCGCCCGCGAGCAGCGAGTACCGCATCGGCTCCGTGACGGCCTGGGGGTAGGCGGCCGGGACGGCGGCGTCCAGGGCGGCGGCGACGGCGACGGCCTTGCCTTTCATGTAGGCGCCAAAGTCAAAGGAAGCAGGGGCGCTCGGCGCGGCCGCGGTGGCGGGCGCGGCGGACGCGGACGCCGCGGGCTCGGCGCGCGGGAGGGTCGGGCGGTGGCGGGGCAGCTGGGAGGGGTGGGATGAGGGGGGGGGGTCGGGTCGGGCCGCGGCGCGGGCGGTCGCGGCGCGCCTCGCGCTCGGCCCCGCTCCCTTCTTACCTGAGCCACCGTCCGTCCGCGCCTGGGCGCCTGGCACTGCGTCGCGCGACCGGCGCCCGCGGGCGAGCTGGGGGGGAGGGGGGAGGCGGCGCGCGCGTCGGCGGCCGGGGGCGTCGCAGCGGTGCCCAGGCGGCGCAGGGCCTCGGGGCGTCTCTCCCGCCCCATGCATGACCGCGCACTCACCGCGTGGTCGCTGCCGGGAGGCGCATTGGGGGAAAACGGCGGCCACGCGGGGCGGCAGCGGCGCGAAAGCGGATGTGGGGGGCGCTGGGGCGGCGCGCGTCGGGGGCGCCCGACAGCCGCGCTCGCCCGGTCGTGCGGCGAGAGAAGAGGAGGGCCGAGGCGGGAGCGGGCGGGCTGTGAGCCGCAGTGCCGCTCACCGGCCGTCACTCCCCGTCGCCAGCCCCGCCGCGCCCGCCTCCCACACCATGGCCAAAGGCTTGCGCTCCAAAGTCAAGCGCGCCGTGCGCGCCGAGCGCCGGTGAGAGCGAGGGAGGAAGAGGGAGGGTGGAGGGAGGGCGGCAGCGTTTGCCGCCCGCCGCGGCCGCCGCCGCGCTTGGCGCACGAGCGCGACACGCACCAGCACGAGGCATGAGCGGGCGCCGCCCGCCGACCGCCGCCCACCGCCGCATCCTCCCTCGACTTTTAGCGAGCGCCTGGGCGAGTCGGCCGTCTCCCTGGCCCGCCAGGCCAAGACGCACACCGCCATGAACAAAGTGCTGGCCGCCGCGGCGGAGCGGCGGGCGCAGGTAAGGGAGAGAAAAAGGAGAGGCGGCGGCCGGCCCGAGGCGCGCATTGGGGGGCTAGTCGGGCGCCGCGGCGCCCGCGGCAGAGCAGATCCAACGCCTTCTCCCCGCCCACGCCCCCAGGCGGCCGCCAACCGGCCGACGACGATGGACGCCGACCGCGCGGCGGCGCCCGCCCCCTCCCCCACCCCCACCTCCCTTGCCGACACGGCCGACGTCGCCTGGTCCAAGTTGGGCGTGAACAAGGGCGGCGTGGGCGCGAAACGGGGGCGGCGCGCGACGCGGGGGCGGGGCAAGGGGCGGGGGGCGCGGCCGGAGAAGGGGGGGGTGAGCAAAGAAGCCGCCCTCTATTTCGGCAACCCCAAGAAGGGCAAACTGAGGAAGTCGATCTTTACGCGCGTGGGTTGAAAAAGGAAAAAAAATGGAGGGCTGGTGGAGCCGGCGTGTTGGTTTTTTGGCGCTGTCGATTCTTCTGCCGTTTCCACTCGCCGCGGTGGCAGCCGGGGCGCGCACACAAGGACAGGGCGGCCCCGCTCGCCCGCCCTGGAGCGGGCAGCGTCGGGCGGGTCGAGCAGAGAACGGCGCGCGGCGCAGCGCCGCCGTCACTCCTCCCAGCGCGACGGCGCCGCCGCTCCCCTCCATCCCTCATCCCTGACGCGACCCTCCCCCACCTCCACCACCATGGCCGACGCGGGCGCCCCCGCCCCGGAGAAAAAGCGGAAGCCGGTCGGCGTCGCCAACGTGGCGCGGCGCGAGTGGGATAAAGAGGCGTTTCAGGCCAAGGCGGATGCCAAGAGCGCTGCGGTGGGTGGTGGGGAGAGGGAGGGCGCCGGCGGGGGTGGGGCCGCGCGCCGATTCCGCCGCCGCCCACCCCCATCCCTCTTTTCTCAGACTGAGGCCGCCCAGGGCGAAACCGCCCTCGAAGCCCGCAAGCGCAAGCGGCTGGAGCGCGACCCGCTCAAGCAGGGCGTCATCGTCGAGCGGTCGCACCTCAAGGCGCGCGCTGCCGCGCTCGACCTCACGGCCGCGCTGAACAAGCGCCAATCCGTGGTCGCGGGCGCGGTGCCCGCGAGCCAGGCGGGGTATTATTGCGCGGTGTGCGACTGCTCGCTCAAAGACTCTACGACCTACCTCGACCACGTCAACGGCAAGTGGCACAACCGCGCCCTCGGCATGTCCATGCGGGTGGAGCGGGTGGGGGTGGCCCCGGTCAAGGAGCGGCTGGCGGCGCTGACCGCGGCGAAAGAGAGGGAGAAGAAAGAGCGCGAGGCCGCGGGCGCCGAGGGCCCGTCCGCCGCCGACCCGGAGTCGGTGCTGGGCAAGCGGCTGGCGGCGGCGGCGGAAGCCGAGGCGGCGGCCAAAGCCGAGGCGGCGGCGAGGAGGGAGGCCAAGAAAAAGGCGCTCACCGCGGCGGCCGACGGTTCGGACGAGGACGACCCCGAAGCCGCCGCCATGGCGGCGGCCATGGGGTTTGGCGGCTTCGGCGGCAAGTGAATGGGAGGGGGGAGAGAGCAGAACTGCGGGAGCGTTTGGTTTTTGGCCCCCGTCCCGACACCCACGCATTGAAACCACAAAAATGCAACCCCTCACCCTCGCTGGTGCGCCCCCGAGTGGTCGTAGTCTTTGTGCTCAAACAGGGCCGCGTTGCGGCGCGCCCAGAGGGCAACAAGAGCGGCGACGCCCGCGCCGGCGGCCCAGCGCGCGGCGGCGGCGGCGGCGGCCGCCGGCGCGCGCGCGCCCGCCGCGCCCGCGCCCGCGCACAGGAGCAGGGCGGAGGTCGCGGCCGCCACCTGCCACGTGCGTGTGAACCGCGCGTGCGCGCCGGAGCACTCGCGGCAGGAGCGGACGTGGATGGTGCGGCTCAGCGCGGCCGCAGCGGCGGCCGGGTCGGTCGCCGTCGCCGGCTGTTCTCCTGCGCCAAACGGCCCCCCGCCCCCCCGTTCCGCGAGCCACTTGCGGAACGCGCGCACGGGGAGGTCGGCGTCGGCGGGCGTGTAGTTGGTGCGCACGAATGAAGCATAATCTCCCGTCACGTTGCCCGCCGCCGCGTTGGCCGTTTCCAGAGGTTGCAGCAGCGCCACGTCCCCGTCCAGCACGTCGGCGCCCATGAGGTGCAGCTTCCACTGGGGCATCGTGCCGAAAAGAAAACGGGCAAATAGGGACGCGCCTGCGGCGGGAAAGGCGAGCTGGAAGTGGAAGCGGCACCAGCCGGGCTTGGTCGGGATGATGTACTGATGGTGGCGAGGGGGGGGAGTGAGGGGGGGGTCGAGGGTTAGCGCGCGCGCGAGACGCCGCGCGCGCGCGGCCGGCCCACCCCAACCACCGCCCCCCACCCCTCCCGCCACCCACCATCGGCATCGCACGCCACGCCGCCCCTTTTGCGATGTCCACCGGGTGGTCCGTGTACCACCCCACGAGGCAGGGCGGTTCAAACGCGATGCGCTGCGCCGCGCGGCCGACGTCGCCGAACCGGGACGGCGACGCGGACGTGACGTCCGCCACAAAGGCGTCGGCGGTCGCGGCGGCGGCGGCGAGCGCCCGGGCGGACGCGGCGGCCATAAAGGGCTGGCCGCCGGCGACGTCGACCATCGCCGCGTCCACCCGCCCCGCGTCCTTCCCGCGCATGTCGCCCAGCACGCCCGTGTGCGCGTAGTCGACGTGGGACGCGTCCACGCCGTTGTCCGCGATGGTGGCCCAGCTCGTGGGCAGGTCGCGCGTGAGGCGGCCGCCCATGAAGACGAGGGGGGTGCCGTCCACGGCTCTGGTGTGGTCGCCCGGGTCGAATCCCGGGGCGAGCAACGGCTCCACGTGTTCCGCGGCCTTGGCGTCCGCGCATCCAAAGAGCCAGAGCATGCCCTGCGCGACGCGCGCGGGCCGCGTTTTCAGGCACGCGCGCGGCGACGCCGCGGCCGCGGGGGATCCAACGGCCTGCGGGATGAGCGTGCAGGCCCCGCCTTGATCAAACTCCCAGCCGTGCAGGGAGCACTGGAGGCCGGTGGCAAGGACGCGCCCTTGGGACAGGGGCGCGAGCCGGTGCGGGCACGCGTCTTCGGCGGCCGCCCAGGACTCCGACACCGGGTCTTTCCAGATCACCAGTTTTACGCCCAGGAGGTCGATTGCCGTCGGGCGGGCGGCGTCGAGGTGCTCGATCCACGCGACTGGGTACCAGTGCCGCGCCCAGTCGAAGGAAGGCTGCTGACGTGGCAGCGTGGAGGCCGTGTCCTCCTGCGCCGCCTCGCCGGCGGGCGCGGCGGGCGGCGGCGCGAGCGCGGGCGCGGGCGCGAGGGGGCGCCGAGGATTGTGGCCGCGCGCTGCCCCGGGCAACGGCGGAGACGGCGCGGCGCGGCGGGCGCACCCCACGCCGGCCGGCGCGCGCAGGCGGGCGGCCGGCATCGAGGGCGGGGACTCCGTGTGGGCGTGGCGCAACGCCGCTCGCGCAAGTCGCTGCGCGCCACACAGGCCGGCCCCGCCCAACCGCCGCCCCCACGGCGGCGCTCGGTCGAATCGGCCCTCCCCAGCGCCTGTGCGCGGTCCAAGAGCGCGGAGGCGTGCGGGCCCCTCGGCCGCCGCCCTGCCATGGGCGCCTTTTGCTCTACCGTCGACGTGGCGCCAGATGATTTGTATACGCGAGTGAGTGGAGAGAAGCGGGAGGAACGGGCGGTGGCGGAAGGCGCCCAACCGCGGCGCGCGCGCCGCATGCGGGCCGCGGTGGGGGCCGTGCGCGCCTCGTCCCGACCGTCCCACCTTTCTCGACAGCCGTGGAAGCCGGCGTCTACCGACGGCGCCACCGGCCACGCGCCGGGTCACCGCCGCACGGTGAGTCGAGTCCGCGCGCGCGCGTGGCGCGCAATTGGCGGCCGCCGCCGACGACGACGATGCTCGTCAGCGCTGCAAAAGCTTGAAGACCGGTCGAGGGCGGCGTTTGCCCGCGCGGCGCCGCCAGCCGCCCTCTCGCGCCCCGTCGGCATGCGCGCAACCGCGCCGACGCCCCTCCCTCTTTCTCCCCAGCCCTCGCTCGGCCGGCACCTCCCCGACGCGACGCCGCCTCCAACCAGCGGCGGCGACCGAGGCGGCGGCGCTCCGTCGCCCCCGCCCCGCCCCACCACCCCCCTCGGTGCCCCCTCCTCCTGGACGCGGGGCGACCTCATCGGGTCCGGCGCCTTTGGCCGCGTCTACCTCGGCCTGGACGATGCGACAGGGCGGCTCGTGGCCGTGAAGCAGGTGTCGCTCGCGACCGACGCGGGCGCCGCGCGGCGCGCCGCGCCGCACGTCGCCGCGCTCGAGTCGGAAGTGGCATTGTTGGCCGGCCTGAGCCACCCCAATATCGTTCGCTATTTGGTGAGAGCAGGAGAGAGGGAGTAGGAGGGGTGGTGGCTGCGCGGACGACCGACGCGCCCACCACCTCCCTCCCTTTTCTCCCCCCTCCAGGGCACCGAGCGCACCCCGACCGAGCTCAACATCTTTCTCGAGTACGTCCCCGGCGGCTCCATCGCGTCCCTGGTGACCCGGTTCGGCCCGCTGCGGGAGGCGGTGGCCGCGCGCTACGCGCGCGCGATCCTGGAGGGCCTGTCCTACCTCCACGGGCACGGCATCGCGCACCGCGACGTCAAGGGGGCCAACTGCCTCGTCGACGCCTCGGGCGGGGTCAAGCTCGCGGATTTCGGGGCGAGCAAGCGCATCGAGGACGTCGCGACGCTAGGTGAAAAAAGGGACAGGGAGCAGGGACAGGGAGGGAGCAGGGCGCGCGCGCGCACGCGCGCGTGCGCGCCCCAACCAACCCCACCACCGCCCCTCCCCCCCCCACACCGCAGACCTGGGCTTCAAGTCCATCAAGGGCACGCCCTACTGGATGGCGCCCGAGGTCATCAAGCAGACGGGCGCGGGGCGCGCGGCCGACGTGTGGTCGGCCGCGTGCACGGTGCTGGAGATGGTGACCGGGAAGCCGCCCTGGTCCCAGTGCACGTCCCAGGTGTCGGCCTTGTTCCACATCGCGCAATGCGATGGCGCACCCCCTCTTCCGGACGGCCTCAGCACGGCGGCGCGGGACTTTCTGGGGCACGCGTTTCGGCGCGACCCGGGGCGGCGGCCGAGCGCGGCGGCCTTGCTCAAGCATCCCTGGCTGAATCCAACGGCGGCAGTGGTGGACGGCGCGGCGGCCGCGCCGCTTGGCGCGGCGGCTGGGGCGCTGGGCGGTGCGCAAAGGCCGCCGTCGCCCGTGCCGGAGGAAGAGGGCGGCGCCGACGACGGCCCTCCATCCGCCTCCTCTTCCTGCGCCAGCGAGCGGGGTTCGTTCACGCCGACGGCGCCGTCGACGTCGCCGGCGCCGTCGTCGTCGGGGCCGCCGTCGACCGATGACGGCGGCGAGCGCGCGTCGCCGCCACCTGCGGCCGCCGCGCCGTCGCCGACGCGCGTCCCGCCGCGCCCGTTCAGCGGCGGCCGGCGTGTCGCGGCGTCCATGGCGCCGGCCGCGAGGGCGGCGCCACCGCAGCCCCGCGGCGTCGCCGCGTCGGCCGCCCCCGCGCCTGCCACCGACGCCGACGACCCGGAAGCCGCCCTCGCCGCCCTGCGCGCCGCCAATGCGGCGTCCGGCGCGGCGCCCACGAGGCGGTGGGCGGCGGCCGCGGCCGCGACGGCGGCGAGCGGCGCGTTTGCGCGCGCGGCGAGCAGAGAGGTGGGGGGGGGGGGCGCGCCACCCTCGCCGCCGCCGCCGCGCGCGCCGGGGTCGCCCGTGCCCGCCGCGTGGGATGATGACGACCCCGACTTCAACCCGGTGGAGGAGCCGTCGTGGGCGGGCGGGGTGGCGCCACCGCCGGCGCGGCCCGCGTCGAGCGAGTGAGCGGCAGGGCGCTCTTTCCTCCAGCCTGCCTGTGTGATCAGACGATTCAGACACCACCTGTCTCTCTCTCTCTCTGCGCGTGTGTGTGTTGCACCCCGCGTCGCGCCCCGCCGACGCGCGACCCTCGGCCCGACCCCCTCTCTCAAATCACGCCCCCACCCCCACCCCCGACCCCCACCCCCTCACGCGCCTCCCCCGACGGCGCGGGAACCCCCCCAAACAGGAACGCGGCCACGTCGGACAGGGAGACGACGGCGAGGACGCGCCGCGCGGGGCCGTCGATGACGTAGACGCGGCGGACGCCGGGGGACGCCAACCTTTCCACCACCGCGCGCAGCGTGTCGGCGGGCGTGCACACAAAGACGCGCGGCGGGCGGGGTGGAAACGGGGCCGAGGGAGGCGGCGGCGCCCCTGCGGTCGCCGGCGCCCACGCCGCGGTCGGCAGCGCGGCCAGGGCGAGCGCCTGCCCCACCGTCACGTCCTCCCACTGCAAACGGGAGTAGGCGCCCCCGCGCGCGAGGGCGGTGATGTCGGCTCGGGCGTACACATCTATCAACGCGCCGTCCGGCCCGACGACAGGGAGCGCGCTCAACCCCGCTTGAAGCAATGTCCCGAGCGCCGTCGCCAGCGGTGTACTGGGGCTCACCGACGCTATCACGCGCACCCGGCGCGCGTCGACGCGCTCCACGGCCCCCGGCGGCAGCGCGCGCGGCGGCGGCGGCGCGTCGGGCGCCCACGTGCCGAGGGGGAGGTCGCCGACGGAGGCCGAGAGGAGAGGGAGGGCAGAGGCGGGGGCGCGCAGGGCTCTCAGGGCGGCTCCCAACACTCCGGCCAGGGACGCGAGCGCGACCGGCGTGCGCGCCGACCCCGGCCCGCACTCGCCGGGCGCCGCCATAACCGGCGCCACCGACACGCCGCCGCCGGCCAGGGTGCGCACGACGTCGGCCAGGGTGTCATCCGGGGCGACGGCGACCAGAGGGCGCGAGCGAGGTGGTGGGGCGCCAGGGGGCGTGCCGCCCCCCCCACTCACCCCGCCAGCCCGCAGCGCGCCCACCGTGTGCGCGTCCATCTCGGATTCCGACATGGGGGACGCACCAGCAGTCACCGAGGAGCGGAGGGCGACCAGGGCGGCAACAAAGTCGGACGGGGAGAGCATGCCGACGACGGCCCTTGCCTTGGGGCACCACACCGGCGCCGTCGCCACCCGTTCATCGTGCAGCGCGACAAAGGCGAGGCGGACGGGGAGGCGGGCGTCCAGGATGACCAGCTTGCCAGAGTCGGGCACGAGGTCCGCCGCGGTGCGGGACCGCAGGAAGTCGGCCAGGGCGGCCCGGGTGCGGGCGGGCTCGCCCTCGGGTTGGGGGCAGGGCGGGGCCGAGGCGGCGCCGGGGGGGAGGGCCGGCGCGGGGGGGACGGCGGCCAGCCCGGGCGGCAGCCCGCCGGGCGGCGACGGCGCGGGCGCGTCGGGCGCGTCCATGTCGACGTCGGCGACCGCGACGGCGGCGGGGGGGGGCGGGAGGGCGGCCGCGCACGCAGCGGCCGCGGGCGCGCGCGCGACCCCCACCCCGCCCGCATCCCCACCCCCCCCTCCTCCCGCCCCGCCGTCGGCCCGCCGCACAAAGAGCCAGTTGTTGACGTTGCCCAGGGGGTCGGGCATGAAGGGGGACGCGTCGTCGTGGCGCCACGCGCCGTCGACGATGAACTTGTATTGGTGATAGCTAAGAGAATGGGGTGGGAAGGGTGGTGGGTGGTGGTGGGTGGTGGAGTGCGCGCGGTCTCGCGGGGCGCGTGGTGGTCATTTCGCGGCGCGGCGCGGCCGCCGCTTTCTCTTCCTCCCCTCTCTTCTCGATTTCTCGGCTCAAAGAATTGTAGTCTGTTATTTTGGTCGTCAGACGGCCGGCGACGAAGCCAGCGTCGGCAATTAAAACGTTTTGTTGGAATCACGGCCGGAGGAGGAGAGAAGAGCAACGGAACGAGGGCGGCGCGGGCGACCCATCGCGCCCGCGCCCCACCTCGCGCCGATCGGCCACCACCACCACACCACGTGTCCTCTCTCCTCTCTCTTACCCGGGCGGCAGGTGGACGACGACCGAGAACTCGCCGGGCGCGCCGGGGACGGGCGCCATCGGCACGGTCTCCACCCAGCGCGTGAACGAGCCGCAGAGGTGGACCTGGAGGGGAAGAGAGGCGGTGGTGGGAGGTGGACGCGGCCGCGGAGGCCCGGCGCGCCTCCCCGCGGCCCGCCCGCCGCCGCACCGCCCCGGCCCGGCCCTTCCACCGAATTCCCCCCTCCCTCCCTCTTACCGCTTGCCCGCCGAATCGCCACGTGAACCGGGTGGGCACAAAGTAGGGCGAGGCCGCCATCGCGGGGCCGGGGCCGCCGTGCGGCGCGCGGCGGGCTCGCGGGCGGCTGTCACGCCCGGGGCGAGGCCCTGGGCGGAGCGCGGTCTGGCGGGCTCGCGGCTAGCGGGCGCGGGGCGCCATGCGGCGCGGCGCCGGTGTGAAAGCGGGGCCGTCGCGGCGCCGGCCGGCACAGTCCCGCCGCCGCCGGCGCCCTCACGCCCGCCCCGCGCCATGGCCGAGCCCGCCGCGCCGCCGGCCCCCCCTGCGGCCAGCGACGCCGCCCCTGCGGCCCAGTCGGTCGACCCCTGGACCGTGCAGGGCGGCGCGGACGGCAAGATCGACTACGACAAGCTGTGCCGCGATGTGAGAAAGAGGATGGGAGGGGGGTGGAGGGGTGGAGCGCTGGGCGCGCCGGCGGGGCCGCGATGCGGGCGACCGACCCGGCCTCCTCACCTTTCACAGTTTGGCTGCTCCCCGATCGACGCCGCTCTGATCGAACGGTGCGTGCGTGGGGCTGGGGGGGGTCCCGGTGGGGGTTTGGTGGGGGGGGACCCCGACACGCCCCCCACCCCGCCCCTCCGCGCAGCTTCACCGCCGTGACCGGCGCCCCGCCCCACCCCCTCCTCGCCCGCGGCGTCTTCTTTGCCCACCGAGACCTGGGCGCCGTGCTGGACGCGGTGGAGAGGAAGCAGCCGGTATACCTCTACACTGGGCGCGGTCCCTCGTCCGACGCGCTCCACCTCGGCCACCTCATCCCCTTTCAATTCACGCTGTGGCTCCAGAAAGCTCTCAAATGCCCGCTCGTCATCCAGCTGACGGACGACGAAAAAGCGTTGTGGCGGTCGCTGGATGTCGACGAAGCCGTCCGGCTCGCCGCGGAAAACGTCAAAGACATCATCGCCGTCGGCTTCTCCCCCGCCGACACGTTTATATTCACCGATTTTGACTATATGGGGGGCGCCTTTTACAAGAATGTCGTGCGCATCGCCCGCGGGGTGACCCTGAACCAAGTGCGCGGCATTTTCGGGTTTGGCGACTCGGACAACATCGGCAAGATCTCCTTCCCCGCCATTCAAGCCGCGCCCGCGCTGTCGGACTCCTTTCCGCACTTGTTCGGCGCGCGCCGGGGGGTGCAATGCCTCATCCCGTGCGCGATCGACCAGGACCCGTACTTCAGGATGACGCGCGACGTCGCGCCCAAGCTCGGGCACGCCAAACCCGCACTCATCGAGTCGACCTTTTTCCCGGCGCTCCAGGGGGAGAGCGGCAAGATGAGCGCGTCCGACCCCAACTCTGCCATTTTCGTGACCGACACCCCCAAAACGGTCAAGGCCAAGATCAACAAGCACGCGTTTTCGGGGGGGCGGGCGACGGTCGAGGAGCACCGGGCGCTGGGTAGGTGGAGAGAGAGAGGAGAAGAGGGTTTTGGGGTTTTTTTCTCCTCTCACCCCACCCTCCCTCCCTCCTATCCTCCCTTCTAGGCGCCGACCTGACCGTGGACGTCTCCTGGAAGTACCTCCAATTCTTCCTGCACGACGACGCGGAACTGGAGAAGATCGGGCGCGAGTACGGGTCGGGGGAGATGCTCACCGGCGAGGTCAAGCAGCGCCTCATCGAGATCCTGACCGACGTCGTCGTCAAGCACCAAACGGCGCGGGCGGCGGTGACGGACGCCGTGGTGGCGGCCTTCACGGCGCCGCGCGACATGTCCGACCTGCTCGCAGGGCTGTCCCTCGCGCCCGAGCCCAGGGTGGGTGGCGCCAAGGTCAAGGCAAAAAAGGTGTTTACGCATGAAGGCGTGACGACGGTCGCGCCGGCGCGCGGGGGAGGGGGTGGGGGTGGGGGGGGCGGGGCGCCGGCGGCGGGTGGGGGCGCGGGCGGCGGCGGCGGCTCCTGAAACGGCGACTGCTTCTGGGAGGGTGTGGCGGCGGGCGGGCAGCGGGCCGGCGGGCTGGCGCGGGCCGCCCGTCCCCTCTCTCGCCGCGCCGCCGGCCGCGCGCGCACACTCTCGCGCGCCACCCCTCCCCTCCCACCCCTCCTCCAATGCCCCGCCCCATCCTCCTGGCGCTCGCCGCCATGGCGCTGGCCACGCCCCTGGCGTCGGCCGCGGTGTCTGGTGAGCACGAAGCGGCGGTGGGAGGGCCCACGCGACGCGGGGCGCGCCCGAGGGGGTGCGGCCGCGCGCCGCCCCCGCGCCCCGCGCCCGGCCCGGCCCCGCCGCGGGCCACCGCAGGCGGTGTCGGGCGCCGCGGGGCGGCGGGAAGGCTGGCGGAGGGTCGCGCGGCCGCCGCCGCGCGCGCGCCGCGCCCGAGGGCGGCGCGCCAACCGCGCCACCCCTTCCCCCCCCTTTCAGGACGCGCCCTCCACCAGGCCGGGTCCATGGAGGTGAGATGAAGGCGCGTGAGCGAGCGCGGGGAGCCGTCGCGCCGCGGCCGCCGACCCCCCCTCCTCTCCCACACCCTCAGACCCCGGCCGACGCGGCCGGCTCGGCGGCGGCCGGCGGCGCGGCACCCGGCGCGACCGCCCCGCCCCCGGCCGTCACCAAGGCTGTCAAGAAGCTGGACATCCTGCCGTCGCTCGTGGGCGGCCTGGCGCAAAAGGGCGGCAAGGTTGGGGCCCTGCTGTCTGGGTTCGAGGCGGCGGTCGGGGAGCTGCTCTCCGCCGTGCTGGACAACCAGTCGGGGCTCATCCAGCAGCCAGCCGGCATCTTTGGTGGGGGGCGAGGAGAGGGGAAAGAGAGGGTGAGCGGGACGAGACATGGTTAAGCGCGCGGCCGACCCCTCGTCCCCTCCTCCCCTCCCCCGCAGACCTGGGCCCCTCGGGCGCCGCCTCGATCGCCTGGCCCGCTGGCAACCTGCGCGCGCTGACCGACTTTGCGGGGACCCTGGCGTCGGCCGCGACGACGAACGACCTGTCGACGCTCGCGGCTGCCGCCGGCGGCGCGCTCGACGCCTTCTGCACGGCCGAGCAGTTCACCCCGCAATCGTTTGTTCCGGCCGGGTGCTCGTCGCCCGAGGTGGAGCTGCGCCTGGTGCCGGCCGAGTGCCTGGTGGACGCGGCGACGGGGGCGGTCACCTGCCGCCCCGCGTACCTCCTCCTGGAGACCCGGGGCGCGGTCTGCCGCGCGCCCCACTACTCGGCCGCGCAGGTGGGGGAGGGAGAGGGGGGAGGGGGGGCGAGAGGGCGAGAGGGCGAGGGAGAGAGACGGGGAGAGGCGCGCGCGCGGCGACCCCCTCCCCGCCCCCTCGCCTCTCCAGTGGTTTGGCCGCTCCTGCGCCGCCTACTCGCTCGTCGGCCCCCGCGTCGACTACGCCCTGGGCTACAACGAGTACTCGTTCACCGCGCCCAACCTGTCCAACCTGACGGCCGCGATCAAGGGGTCGCTCGGGTCGGCGGGCGCGTCGCTGGTGTCCAGCGTGGGGGCGCTGGAGGCCAAGAAGCGGGGTGTGGCGCCCGGCGGGGCGGCTGGTGGCGCGGCGTCCTCGACGGCGGCGGCGGCGGACGGCGCGCAGGACGGCGGCGACACGAAGGCGGCGAAGGGCGGGGCGGGCGGCGCGGGCGGCGCCGCCGAGCCGGCCGCCGCCGCCTCTGGCGCGGCCGGCGGCGGCGCGGTCGCGGCCCCGGTCGCCCCGGTGGCCACTGCCCCCGTGCGCGCGGCGCCGGTGGCGCGCCCGGCGGGCGGCGCGTCGACGACCGGCGCGGTCGGCGGCCGCTGAAGAGGAGAAGAGGGACGGGGGGGCGTTTTGAGGGGTGACACGCGCCCGGCGCGCCGAGCAGGCGCCGCCGCGGGCTGGGCGGGGGCCCGCGGTGCAACAAGAGGGGCCCGTGGCGAAGGAAGAAGAGAGGAGGGGGGCGGCGGTCGGGGCGGCGGCGGTGGCGGCGCCCTCTCCCTCTTGCCGCCCACTCCGCCCGCGACCCACCCCCCCACCCCCGCCGCCCAGCGGCGCCGGTCGCCGCGGTCGGTCGCCCCGCCCACCGCGCGCGCGCGCCCGCATCGGCCCGCGCGCCGCCGCGCCGCGCCAGGGCGTGCGCCCTCGCCGCAGGGCGTCGGCCGCCGCCTCCCTGCCACCATGTCCGCGTCCGACCCGGGCCCACCTTTGCCGGCGGCGTCCCCGGCCGACGCCCGCCCCCCCACCCGGCTCGCGACAATCTACCGCAAGCGCGCCTCGTTCGAGCTCAAGGACGACGACGTCGACGCCCTGGGGCGCGACCTGACGTCTGGAGTGACGCTGGGCGGGGTGCCGCCAACGCCGGCCGACGCCGCGCGGCGCGCGGCGGAAGACGGCGCGCTCGCCGAGTGGCGGGTGCGGGGCGATTGGGGGAGGGGGAGGACGGCAGGGGTCGCGGACGATCCCCGCATGCGTGCAGAGGGCGGGAGGGGCGGCCCGAGGCCGGGGCGGCGCGGTGGGCGCGCGCCAGGGCGCCGCCGCCGCCGCCGCCCCGATGCCGACCCCCCCTCTTTCCTCTCAGCGCCTCTACCCCAACCTCCTCGACCACTTCGACGCCTTTGCCGCGTCCGCCGCCGGCCGCCGCGTCGCCATCTTCCTGGACTACGATGGCACGCTCACCCCGATCGTGCGCGACCCGGCAGCGGCGACGCTGTCGCCCGCCGCGCGCGCCGCGGTCCGCGCGCTCGCGTGCCTCTTCCCGACCGCCGTCGTCTCCGGCCGCGCCCGGGACAAGGTCGAGGAGTTTGTGCGGCTCCCCCAACTGTACTACGCGGGGAGCCACGGCATGGACATCGTCGGGCCGAGCGAAAAGAAGGAAGCCGAGGAAGGCGCGGCGCGCGTGGTCGGCGCTGGCCCCGCCTCGCCCCCTTCCCAATCCCTCGCCTTTCGCCCAGCCGAGCAGTGGGCGCCCGTCATGGACGCGCTGCACGCGCGGCTGGCCGTCGACCTCAAACCCATCCCGCGCGCAACGGTCGAGCACAACACGTTTTGCGTCTCCGTCCACTACCGCAACGTCGACCCCTCCCGGTGGGACGACGTGGCAGCCGTCGTGACCGACGCCGTGGCCGCGACCCCCGGCCTGCGCGCGTCGCGCGGGCGCAAAGTGCTGGAGATCAAACCCGAGATCGACTGGGACAAGGGGCGCGCGGTCGCGCACCTGCTGGCCGCCCTCGGCCTCGCCGAGTGCGACGACGTGCTACCGCTCTACATCGGGGACGACACGACCGACGAGGACGCGTTCAAATGGTTGGCCGACCGGGAGGCGGCGGCGCGCGAGAGAGAGGCGGGCGAGGGCGGCGCGCCCGACGCGCCTTCTTCCGCCTCCCCCGCCTCGCGCCCGTGCGCCCTCACGCAACCCCCGGTGCGCGGCGCGGGCGTGCTCGTCTCGACGCGGCCCAAGCCATCGGCCGCGGCGTGGTCGCTGCGCGACCCGGGGGAGGTGCTGGTGTTCCTCTCCCGCCTCGCCGCCTGGGGCGCCACTCCCGCCTCTGGCTGGCACGCCGCGCCCGCGTGCACCGGCTGGACCCTCGCCGCGGGCGACGCGCGCGTGGGCTCCCTGCCCGCGGCGGCCGCGGGCGGCGCCGGGTGGCCGCCGCCGTCGCCGCGCGCGTCCGAGGGCCCGGCGTCGCCGTCGACCGCGTCGGCGCCGGGGCGGCCGCCGCGGCCGCCGGGCGGGCGGGGAGGCGTGGGGGGCGGTTCGCGCGCCGCCTCCGGTTCCGGCGCGCCCTCGCCCCGCGGCGGCACCACCGACTCGGACGCGACGAGCGCGCCCGCGCCGGCGGCGGCGGCGGCGGCGGCGGCGGCGGCGGCGGCGAGCGCGTTGGGCGCGTTCGCGGCCGGAGGGCGGTAGCGAGAGAGAGACGCGGTGGGGCGAGAGATGCGGCGCGGCTCTGATTTGGACGTTGACGTTGTCGTCGTGCGTGGTTGGTTGGCGCGTCGACGGCGTGAGGGGAGGCGGACGGCTCGAGACAGCGGGGGTCGTCGGCGGCCGCGCGCGCACAGCCGGAGCCGGCGCCCTCCCGCCCCGCCGCAGCCGCCCCTCAATGCGGCCGTCGATCGCGGCCGCCCCGCGGCGCGCGGCCGCGCCGCGCGCGGCGCCCCAATGCCGCGCGCGGCCCGAGCGCGGCGCGCCGGCCCTGGCGGCAAGGGCGTTGCCCCACGCCCGGCCCGGCCGTGGGCGTGCATTGGTGAGCTCGAGTGCAAGTGGGGGGGGAGAGAGGGCTGGCGGGCGCGCGACGGCGGCGGCTGGGCCGACGCCGCCAACCCCCACCCCACCCCCGACCAGCCCGCACCGCCGCCCGCCGCCGCGCCCACCGACGACGCGCCCGGCCCAGCGCCACCCCCGCCCGACGACGCCGCCCCGCTCCTGGAGCTGGAGCGCGAGGCCGAGGAGGAGGCGCGGGGGGAGACCGTCGCGCTGACCGTCGGCGCCGCGCTTGCGCTCGGCGCCGCGTTCTGGGCGTTTCGCGGCCCCGAGATCGCGGGCCAATACTTTGCGGGGTACCTGCTGGAGCAGTCGCTCTCGGTGGACAACCTCTTTGTCTTCGTGCTTGTCTTCCGGTGCGCGGTTTTTGGATAGTTTGGAAGCAGGATCAAAGCAGGCACACGTGTGCTTCGTTCTCCTCGCTCTCTGCTCCACCCCAACACCCTTCGACCCCCCAGCTACTTCAAGGTGTCCCCCGCGGCCCAGGATAAAGTGCTGTTTTGGGGCATCGCGTCCGCCGCGGTGTTGAGGCTCGCCATGGTCGCGGCCGGCGCGGAACTGATTGCCAACTTCAAACCCGTCCTCCTCGTCTTTGCCGGCATCCTCGTCTATTCCGCGGTTAAGTTGGCGTTTGTGGAGGATAGGGAGGAGGATGAAGGCGATTTGAGCGACAACGGGGTCGTCAAGCTGTGCCGGTGAGTTTTTTTCTTCCTTTTTTTCCATTTCCTTCCGCTCCTCGCCCTTCTCACCCCCCCGTTCTCTCAGTCGCTTCATCACCGTCTCTGACGATTTCGACGGCGACCGCTTCTTCACGCGTGCGGCGGCGACCGGCGCGCGCGTCGCCACCCCCCTCCTCCTCGTCCTCGCCGTCATCGAGCTGTCCGACATCGTGTTTGCGGTGGATTCCGTGCCCGCCGTCTTCGGCGTGTCGCGCGACCCGGCGGTCGTGTGGGGGGCGTCCATGGCGGCGATCGCGTCGCTCCGCTCCCTGTACGGGTTCGTCGCCACCGCCCTCGGCGACCTGGTCTACCTCGACAAAGCCATCGCCGCCGTGCTCGCCTGGGTGGGCGGCAAGATGGTGTTTGAATTCGGGACGGGGGCCGAAGTCTCGACTGCGCTCTCGCTCGGCGTCGTCGCCGCGTGCCTGTCCGTCGGCGTCGCGGCCTCGCTCGCCGTCGGCAAACCAGAGAAAGAGTGAGGCGACGAGTGCGGGACGGGGTGGGCGCAACCGGCAACATTGACGGGCTCTGATGAGAACGAGAGAGGGGGGGCGACGAGCGACGCCGGCGCGTCGTCTCTCTCCCCACTCTCTCCCTCCCCCTCCCGCCCGCACAGGGCGCGTCGCGCCGGGCGCCGCCCCCCCTTCCTTCACCCCGGCGCCGCCGCCTCGGCAGCAGCGGGCGCCGGAGGCGCCCCTTTTTCTTCTCTCCTCCAATGTTCACCTCGCTGCACGTCTCCAAGACGCTGGCCCTGCGCCCCGAAGGGCCCAGCTATGACGCGCACCTGGAGGGGGAGAAGGTGGAGCAGAAGCATGTGACCCGGTGAGAGGAGCGGGACGGATGGGGGCGGCGGCGGCGGCGCGGCGGCGGGCGCGCCGGCGCGCGAGCTTTGCGCGCGACCGTGTCGGTCACTGTGCGCCTGCAGCGCAATTCTGGCGGTCGGCGGCCGCCGCGCCGGCCGCCGACCCGCGCCCTCCCTCTCTCCCCAGCCGCACCGTCAGCTACCACACGCCCTACATGCGCGCGCTCCAGGTATGATGGAGAGAGAGAGAGAGATAGAGAGGAGGGGGAATGGTGGCGGCTCACGCCTCGCCCCCTTTTCTCTTTCCTCCAGGGCCGGTCCGAGTGGCCCGACCCGCTCGCCCCGCCCGACATGGACGCGACCGGCTTCGGGGCGCTCGACATCCTGCCGCCCGCGGCCTACGTGGCGACCCCCGCGGCGTTTGCGGCAAGCAAGTTTGTCCACATGTCTGTCAACAAAGCGCGCTGCTCCGTCAACGCCGCCGCCTGGACGCCCGAGGGCCGGCGCTGCTTGACCGCGACGCAGGGCGGGGAGTTTACGCTCTGGTCGGGGGCGACGTTCACGTTCGAGACCATTCTCCAGGCGCACGAAGCCCCGGTGCGCACGCTGCGCTTCTCGCACAACGACTCCTGGCTCCTCTCGGGCGACGATTCGGGCACGCTCAAATATTGGAGGCCCAACTTGGAGCTGGTCAAGGCGGTCGCGGCGCACAAAGAACCGGTGCGCGACGTCTCGTTCTGCCCGACCGACCTCAAATTCGCGACCGCCTCTGACGACTCCACCGTGCGCGTGTGGGACTTTGCGCGGTGCGCGGTGGAGACGACGCTGGCGGGGCATGGAGGGGACGCGAAAGCCGCGGACTGGCACCCGACGCTTGGCGTGATTGCTTCGGGCGCGAAAGACTCGCTCGTCAAACTCTGGGACGCCCGCGCCGGCTCGGCCGCCATCGCGACATTAGCCGGCCACACCGGGGCCATCACGTCCGTCGCCTGGAACGGCAACGGGCACTGGCTCCTGTCTGCGTCGCGCGACGCGACAGCGCGCGTCGTCGACGTGCGCACCATGGCCGACGTCGCGATCCTGCGCGGCCACGGCCGGGACGTGACCGCGGCAGCGTGGCACCCGTGGTGCGAGGAGGGGGTGGTGACGGGGGGCTACGACGGGTCGATGCATTTCTGGCTCGTGCCTCGCCCGGAGCCGTGCGCGTCGGTCCTCGGCGCGCACGAGGCCGCCATCTGGTCGCTCGCCTGGCACCCCGCGGGCCACGTGCTCGCGTCCGCGGGCGCCGACCACTGCTCCAAATACTGGGTGCGGCCGCGGCCGGGCGACCCGTGGCACGGCGTCGCGGTGCGCGACGCCGAGGCGGCGGCGGGCGCGCGCGGGGAAGGTGGGGCCGCGCCGAGGGGGGCGGCGGCCAGGCCGGCGGCGGCCGTGGCGGCCGGTGGGCTCACGGGGGACGTGCTCTACGGCGGCGCGCTGCCGGGGCTGGGTGGCGGAGGAGGGGGCGGCGGCGGCGGAGCGCGCGCGCCGCCGCCGCCAGCGCGCGCCCCGCCGCGCGCCCCGCCGCCCCCGGTCGACGTCCGCCCTTTGGGCCGGGGCCCGCCCCCGCCCCACTTTCCCGTGCGCGGCTCGACCGGCGGCCCGCCGCCCGCGGCGGGCGGCGCGCCGCGCGCCGCGCCGTGGGGGCACCCGGGCGCGTCCTTTGGCGGCGGCGACGGCCGGGGCGGCGGGCCGCCCCAGCAGCAGTATCCCCCGCCGGGAGGGCGGGGCCCTCCTGGCGGCCCCGGCGCCCCCCCGCTGTACGGCTCGCACCTGGGTGGCCCGCGCCCCCCGCCGCCTCCGCCGCCGGGCGGACTGCCGCCCGGCCTCGGTGGAGGCGGGACGCTGCCGGGGCTGGGAGGCGGGCAGCAGCGGTGAGAGGGGAGAGGGTGAGGGGTGTCTGCCCTGTGTCGGCGGCCGCGGCGGCGCCGCGCTCTGTTGCGGCCGCGCACACGCACCGCGTCACACACGAGCGGGCGCACAGCGAGGCGCGGGCAGGGCGGCAGCGGCGGCGGAAGCGGCCCCCCACCCCTGCCTCCCTGTCCCCTCTCATCACCCCTCGGCCTCGGGCACGTGCACATTGCGCAGCAGGCGGAACGCGGGGCCGTACTGCAGGCCGGCGTCCGCCAGCTGCTGGTAGAGCTGCACCGTGTCGCTGGGAGAGGAGAGGGGGAGGGTGGGAGGGTGGGCGGCCGTTTTTCTCTCTCCCTCTCCGCCCTCGCCCCCCCTCCCGTTCCCACCGGGGCACCGGCGCCGACGCGCGCTGGGCGTCGATAGTGCGCTCCGACATGGTGCGGGCGGCGTGCTCGGCGCGGCGGGTCTCCTCCTGAGGGGGGGAGGGAGAGGGTCGAGCCGTTTTTTTTCTGCCGCACGCCGCCCGCCACCCTCCCTCGACCTTGTTACCGCAAACACGGCTTTCAGCAGCTCCTGCAGCGCGCCATCATCCCCCGACTCGAGCACGGCCGCGGTGTCGGGGTCGTCGGCGAGGTCCGCCTTGATCCGCGCGTCGGCGAGGGCGGCCGCGCGGTACGCGCCGGGGTCGACCGCGGCGCCGTCGGGGCGCAGAGCGAACGGGTCGGGGGTGGTGGTGGGCGGCATGGGGTGGGGGGGAGGTGTGTGGGGCCTTTTTCTCGGGTCCACGCGTGCGCAGGTGTCTGATTAAAGGCTGCCCCCTCCCCCCTCCCCACGCCCCTCGGCCAACAAACCAGAGAGAACGTCATTCACCCGCCGCCACCGTCGCTCGCGGGGCGCGGCCGCTTGGCGGGCGACGGCTCGGCGGCCGCCGCGCCGTCGTCGGGGCGCGGGTGGGCAGGGGGCGCCGCCGCGGCTCCTGCGCCGTCGGCCGGCGGCGGTCCCGGCTCGGTGGCCGCCGGCTCGGGCGCCGGCGCCGCCGCCGGTTCGCCCACCGCCTCTCCCTCGCCCACCCCCCCCGCCACGCGCAGCAGCAGCCCGTTGGCTCTCCCCGGCGACGAAGCCGCCGACGCCAGGGGTTGCAGCAGGATCGAGTCCAGGGGCGGCGACTCGGCCCGCGTCGGCGGCGGGCCGCCCACCCACGCGCCGCCCCCCGCCGCCAGGGCCGCGCCGCCGTCGTCCTCGTCGTCGTCGCCCTCGAAGTACGACTCTTCGTCCGGGTTGAGGCCGCCGCGGGCGATGGGCGGGGGGAGGGGGCCGATGGCGGGCCCCTCCTCGCCCGCCCTCAGCTCACCGCCGTCCGCCTGCGCCTCGTTCTGCGCCGCCCGCAGCCGCAGGCCCGCCACCATGTCGGGCGCGTCCAGGGACTCGAGCTCGGCGCCGCAGTCGGCCACGAGGTGGGCGACGAGGGGGGCCACGTTTTCACGGCGCACAAATTCGATCAAGTCGAGGAGGGCCGCATCGTACAGACCCCGCCGGCGTTGAGGCCTGGCCGCCAGCAGGGGGCGCAGCAGGTCGCTACGCACAAAGTGGCGGGAGTAGAAATCGTCGCGCAGGCCGACGCACGCGCGGGCAAAGCGCACGGCGGCGCAGCGGAGCCAGGCTTCCCGCCGTTTCAACAGCGTCAGCACTTTCGCCACCACTCCATGCCGCAGCGAGTAGTACTTCATGCGGTACGAGTGGGCGGCCGCGCAAAAGCAGAGCAGTTCCGCGGCGGCCGCGAGCGCGGTCGGCGGCGGCGCGTCGGCGGGCGGCGGGTCGTCCGCGCACCCCGCAAGCGCGGCCACGAGCGCGCCCACGTGGCGATCGTAAAACGCTTCGAGAAAGGGGGCCGTCTCGGCCGAGGCGGCCATCGTCTCGGGGTCGAGGAGAGCGCGGAGGAGTTCCACCGCGACGTCAGCCAAGCCGGAAGAGGAGGGAGGTGATGGAGGCGTGACGGCGGTCGACGGCGCCGTCGCGGCCCCGTCGGCGGGAGGCGCGGCGGCGGCCGCGCCGGTGGCGTCGCCGGCGGCGGCGCCACCCTTCCCTCCACCCCCCAACGCTGTGTCGACAATGGAGTCGAGCACGCGGCGCCCGCCCTCGGTCAGCAAGTACTCGCGCAGGGGGGCGGGGTCGTGGGACGCGGCCGAGAGGAGGACGTCGGCGGCCTTGGCGCGTAGAGCCGCGGAGGCGTCGGGGTCGAGAGGGGGGTCGGCGGCGTCCGCGCCGCCCTCACCCCTCCCTTTTCCCTCCTCCATGGTCAGCGCTGCCGCCATGACGTCGTACAGCCCCAGGGACGCCATGCGGGCGAGCAGGGCGCCCCGGGCGCCCGCTTGGAGGTGGCGCGAAGTGTCGACCATCTCCTGGAGGAGGGCGATGCCGTCGCGCCAGCCGCCGCCGGGGGGAGGCGAAGCCGCCAGCTGGGCAAATAGGGCCGGCAAGAAGGAGGGATCCGCCTGGAGCGCGACGAGGACTTCCACAGCGTTGAACACGGCGAGCGACGCGAGCGTCGCGTGCGCGCCGTCGTCGAGCGCGCGCGGCAGCGCCACGTCTTTGACGTACGTCGCGCGGTAGGACGCGCGCGCCTTGGCGCGCAGGGCGTCGGAGGGCAACGGGACGGCTTCGCGGAGGGCGGCCGCGCGCGCGACAAACGCGCGGTGCGCGGCGCGCGGCGGGGGGGGGCCCGCCCCGGCCGGCGCGGGCTCGTACTCCAGCGCCCCCAGCACCCAGTCGGCGTGCTCGTCCGACAGCAGCTCCTCGAGCAGCGACGCGTCGTTGAGGAGGACGGCGGCCTTGGCCGCGCGGTAGGCCGCCGCGAGCGAGTCGGGGTCGTCGAGGTCCTCGGCCGCCGCGAACGCGGCGCCCAGGGACGCCAAATAACCCGGCGCGAGCAGGGACGACGCGAGGCGGTCCCGGTCAAACGGCCCCGCGTCGGTCAACGCGTCGGCCAGGGCGGGCAGCGTCGCGAGCGACGGGACGGGGAGCGGCGCGGCGGGTTCGCCGCCGCGCTCGCCAAAGGCGTCGCCGCCGGCGCCGCGGGGGGTGCCGCCCTCGGCGGACGCTTGCACTTTTTGGATTTGGTCCCTGGGGAGTGGAGGCGAGAGGGCGGGGTCGGAGACGAGGCGGCAACCCGCGATCGACCCTTCCCCCCCTCTCCCCTCTCGCTGCTCACCAGACGTGATTGCACCCGCCCGCATCCTGGAACGAGAGGGCGATGTCGGTGCCGAGGGCGGGGTCGGGCCACGTGATGATGGTGTCGTCTGAAGGAGAAGGAAAATGAGGGGGGTGCGCGTGGGATGCCGTCCCCGCCGCCCCCGGCCTCGGACCCGCCTCGGACCAAAGCCATGGCGCCCAACAGGTCCTCTAGCGACCCCCGCCCCCCCTCTCCCCCCCCTCAACTCACCGCCCTGCCGTTGGTAGATGTCGTCCGGGCACAGCCGGTGGATGAGCAGGGTGCGCGTGTCCTCCTCGGAGATGACGACCAAGCCGGCCGAGTTGGATTGCTGGACGGGAGAGCGGAGGGCGGGCGGGGTGGGCGCGGCGTCGCCGGCAATGGCCGCGCCGCGCCCGGACGCGCGCGCGCGCGAACGACGCTCCCGTCGCGGCATCGGCGCCGTGCGGCTGCGTGCGCGCGGCGGCCGGGGCGCTGGCGCGCGCCGCGTCGCCCGCCGCGCATGCCGCCTCCCCGCCCCCCCTCCACCTCCACCCTCCCCTTCCTCTTACGCTCAGATACTCGACCGACACGCTGCCGGTCCCCTTGTCGTCCCACAGGCCGTCCGAGTTGAGGCGGTAGACCTTGGTGCGCACCACGCCGCTCATGGCGGGCGGCGGCGGTCTCGCCAGGCGCGGGTCAGTTAAGCATGCGGCGGCGGGCGGGCCCGGGGGGGGGACGCGGGCAGCGCGCGCCGGGAGTGGGTGGATGGGGGCGGCGCGCAGGCGCTGCAGTCGTCGAAAGCGGGCGTCCCGTCCGCCACCGCGCCCACGGGCGGGTGAGCGCCGGTGCCGCCGATCGCGGCCCGGATGTCGGGCGACCGCGGGCGCGAGCGCGACGAGCGCCGGCGCGACCCTTCGCCGCGGCGGCGGCGACGCTCCCGGTCCCGCTCCCGGTCGCGCGACCGCGAGCGTGGCGCGTCGCGCCGGGACGACGACCGGGACCGCGGCCGGGCTCGCGACGCGCCGCCGCGCGACCTGCCACCGCCGCCGCCTTTGCCGCTGCCGCCGCCGCCGCCGTTGCCGGCGTGGCACGACGACGATGGCGGCAGCCGCCGGCGCGACCGGGACGATCGAGGTGGGCGCGGCGGCGGTGGCCGAGGCCGCGGGCGCGGACGCGACCGCGACCGCGGCGGTGACGGCGGCGGCCCGCCACCCCCACCCCCACCCCCGCCCGACCCCGAATTTGGTCTGTCGGGCGCCCTGGCCGCCGACGCCAACGACAAGGGCGGCGTGGCGCTGATTCACGCGCCGCCGCCCGACGCGGCTCTTCCGCCTCCGGGCTGGCGCCTCTACATTTTCAAAGGCGAGACCCTCGAAGGAGAACCTCTGCTGCTCAAAGGCAGGTCCGCCACCCTGTTTGGGCGCGAGCGCCGCGTCGCCGACGTGCCGACCGACCACCCCAGTTGCTCCAAACAGCACGCCGCCATCTGTTTCCGCCGCACGACGCTGGTCGGGGACGACGGGATGGACGCCACCGCGGTTCGGCCCTACGCGATAGACCTGGGGTCGACCAACGGGACGCGGTTGAACGGCGCGGTGATCGAGGCCGCGCGCTACCACCAGCTGCTGCCGAAAGACGTGCTCCGCTTTGGGCATTCGACGCGGGAATATGTGCTGGTGCGCGAGTAGGGAGGCGGAGCGTGGTGGTGGGGCGGGAGGGGGAGACAAGGGGGGCGACCGAGTGCAAGGTTTGAGGGAGCCACACGGCACGCGCCGCCGCCTCGGACGCGCGGCCACGGCCACCCCGGCTCACGCGCATCACTGCTGCGGCGCCTGCGGCTGCGGCGGCGGCGCGCCGCGGTCGAGCGCGTCGCGCAGGCCGCGCCCAAAGTCGTCCCCCGTCGCGTCGTCGTCCCAGTCGGCCTCCCACAGGCGGGCGTCCGGGGGGGCCTCCGCGGACGCGTCCCAGTCTGGGGGCGGGTGGGGAGGGGGAGAGGCGCGCGCGTCGGCCGC
>Ga0315283_10000186_pt1 | contig 41120 bp, 31 predicted proteins | sample YL17G09_0_MG_FD_204541 | JGI IMG/M metagenome (GOLD analysis project Ga0315283, IMG submission 204541) | Sediment microbial communities from Yellowstone Lake, YNP, Wyoming, USA - YL17G09_0 | ecosystem: Environmental > Aquatic > Freshwater > Lake > Sediment | place: USA: Wyoming | collected...
TCCCAGGGTTCCGCATCCGGGTCGCTGAAAAATACCATAGCTCCATTAGTGCTTGTAAGAGCTTGTGTGCCCGGAGGTGTTGTGAATTTGCTGAACAGACCAAAGCCGAGCACCACCTCTATTTTCTTCACGGTGGCTGCTGAAGCGACTCCGCTCACCGTCAATAAAAGAAACAATAATACAATCTTTTTAAACATTTTCATTCCTGCCTCCAAAAATAATTAGTTTGTTTTTTATTCCTTTCTATTTTTTCGTATTAATATCCCTATCCCTGTTAATGCGAATAAAACAATCGTCGCCGGTTCCGGCACAGGTTCACTCCCAACAGAGTTTATTTGAATAATACTCGGCTGTGCATAACCTATATCGGAAGTAAAATTTCTCAATGAGGTTAGACCGAACTGCGTACAATAACGAAATGTAATGTCAGATATAAATGTCGGACTTAGAGCAAAACCGGTTTGTCTGCCAGTGAATAATTCTCCGCCTGTTATCTCGAGATTAAGTTGGAAATCGAGAAAATTAGGACTTATCGATTGCTCTAAACCATAGAAATCTGCGGTTACCGCAGCTTCAATAAGTGTTCCATAATTTGATAATACCCGTGTACCGCCGGCGTTTGTTATATAACCGCTTATTGTTAATGTGGCGCCTTTTTCGAAAAGTCCTTTAGCTATATACCTGTTAAGAATATTTGTTGTTGTGTAGCTTAGGTCTAGCAAACGTTTTGAAGGCGTCAATTCTATAAAACCGCCGCGGATTTCATAATTATAAGAACTATCGCCATCAAGTCTTATTTGGCCGACCATTTTGGCAATGTTTCCCATATACTTGTCTTCGTATGTGAAAACTTCACCTGCAGCATAAACGTCTCCTGGTTTGTAATAACAATCGCCGCCAAACAAAGTATATTGAATTCCTTTTACAAGCGTTACGGCGTTTGACGTGTTACAAATAATTAGAGTTACACCCAATAACCATACGGTTACATACTCTAATGTTTTCCTTCTTCTTCTCATATCCCCCTCCCTAAAGAGTTTACGAGACTACGTTCTTCCTTCCTTGGTTATCACCTAAATAGCGACGATACTACGTCCTATATTAATTTATATTCTATGTCGTAAATCCTGAAATTGCAAGAAAAATATATAATTTTTTCTTCATTTTATCTTTTTATAACCTATTTCAAATGAAAGACTTACTCTAATAATTCAGCGTAATCTATTAAATTTATTTCGCCGTCGTTATTGATATCGCACAAATCGTTATATTCGTTAAATTCCTGCTGCTGGTCAGAATTGAGTGAACCAAGATAAGCTTCTGTCCACAGATAGATATCAGTAATTTCTATTTGACCGTTGCCGTCCACATCCCCAGGTTCAATGGAAACAGCCTGCCCTCCGGGGCCGTAAGCGATTCTCATCAATGGGTCGCCGATGACTACTTCACTCCAGCTAAGGTATGGGATCGCTGTAAAAGCAGCTTCGATAAAGGTCATATCGGCATAGCCGTCGCTATCGCTGTCGGCCAGCATATTATAAAATAAAAATTCAGTATCGATTGTCGCATCAGATAATGGTTCGAATGCATGACCGATTGCGGCCGAACCTCCGATAGTGATAAAGTCTGCAATTTTAGCCTGATAAGATGAAACATTGGAAAACATTGTAACGGCATTGAAACTTTCAATGGAGCAGAAAACGGCGCCGTTAGTCATATCAAACAATGGGCCACTTTCCGGCCCTCCGTTGAGCAGGTAATATTTGTTGCTTCCTTCATCACCGTTTGTACCGAAGCAAGCCAGCGCCAACACTAATTTGCCTGCGGACAATGCTGATTGATTGAGACGAATACTCATTCTCTTATCGCAGATGACAGGCACGTTATGTGCTGCGCCCATAATGCCTGAATTAAAAATGTCCTGCACAACATATTGACCTGTCATTTGAAAATAACCGCTGTCATAATCATCACGGTACTCAGCGTAAGTTGTGTCGGGCGGCTGCTGAACGCCTGATTGCCAGATTATATAATTGACATATTTATTCACATTATAAATGCGATTGGAATTATGATTCACCGCCAATGGCGCATCGTCAAGTATTACAGTCGCCTCGGCGGGGTTAATACCATAATCGGGATTAGATGCTCTTTTAGCTCTTTCGAGCATATTGTGAACTGCGGTAATAGCGGTTTGGCCAAGCTGCTTAGGGCCGTCAAGTCTGCAGGTAAGATAGATATCACCGGCCGAAAATTGTCTTAGCTGCACACCTTCGTTTCTGGCACGTTCACCCTCCATCCACGGCGGATAATGGCTGGCTGTTAGTTTACGCGGTTTGTGCCAGTCTAAATTGAATAAGTTATTTATTATGTTCCGTGCGAATAATTCTATCCTGCTTTTTCGGTATCCCTGATATGGATTGACTATACGGTCAAAAGAACCGACAGAATAAGGATTGTTCGGGTCATTTTGAAACAAAACCGCCAACTCGGATTCCACAGAAGCAGCGTCTATCGAAGAAACAAGACTGGATGCATAACCGATACCACCCGCCGGTGTTACTATGTTTGTATATGTCGTATCGGCAATCCTGTAAGGAAGACCTGCCGTGGTAAGAATAACATGAATTGAATCAATCATATTATGTTGAGCTAAATACCTTCTAACAGGTATAGCGATTAGTGTTTCATATTCGTCACGAGAGATTATTTCATCAGCGGCTGTACTTTCAGGTCCGCTGCAATCGGGCAAATGCAAATCGGGGTAATTAGCGTCATCTTTTAAATAGACTATCTGCGAGTCATTTATTTGGGGATGATATCGCTGATAAAGTTTTGCTATATAACGGCTGGCAGGACTGTTCTGATTGACTAACACCAGAACCTGATTTGGTTCGATAAGTCCAAAAACAGTTGAACACAACAGGCATACTATCAGCCCGCAAAATAATCCTTTGAGATTGCCTGCTCCCGGCAAGAACCTCATAGATATACTTCTTCCTTCCTTCCGAAATACAAATTATATTTGCACTCTCAATGCTGATTTTACCAGCAGATTGGCATAAAGTCAAGATTTAAAAGGCCTTATACTTATTTTAATTTGCATAATAGACCGCTTTTGGGCTGTTATTGCCGCCTCTGTGCTTCTGCGAATCGGCACCAGCCAAAGGATTTTTTCCCTGTCTTCAATCAAAAAGACGCTTTTTCTCCTGTTGATATCGATTTTTTCAGCGGTAAGAAATTTACCGATTTTTTTAAATTTCTCCTGTCCAAAAGGTATGAACTTGTCGCCTTGCCGCCGGAATCGGGCAACTATAGGCATCCTGATTTGTTCGAGGTCAAACCATTCGACAAAATTATTTTTCTTATTTTTTATATTTTTAATGTCGAGATTACTCCCCGGCAGAATTTCAGTCTCAATCAACTGATTCGCAAAAAGATTTTTACCGGGTACTGATAAGATAATTTCCCGCGGTATGTCGTCAGATGTTTTAGACAGGGCGGTGATAAAAAATTTGTCATACCCTTTCGTTATTTTTATTTTCCCCGGCACGGTCAAAGTTTTACCCGACTGCGCCGATTTTACAAAGTCTGTAATTTGTTTATAGCTTTCAGAAGTGAATTTCTGCAGGCCGCAGCCAAGCTTCCGCAGGGCATATTGAATCATTTCGACCTTAACAGGTTCGTACAAACCGATAAAATCTTTTAAACCGATAACTATCTGCCGGCTGTCTTGGGCGATAATGCAGATTTGCGCGGCAGAGTCAGTATTTTTTTCTATATTTTTTGCAAGAATTGCGCAATGCTGCGACAGAGAAAAAATCAGTTCAGGCAGATTCGGCGTATTTTTTTCAAGATACGGCAGGATTTTGTGCCTTATCCGGTTGCGGGTGAAACGGCAATCGAGATTCGTAAGGTCAGTCCGCCAGGAGACATTTTGACTTTTGAGATATTCTTCTATTTCCTGACGCATAAGGCATAAGAGGGGCCTTATAAAAGTTTTGCCGTTTATAATCGTCGCCGGTCTGATTCCTGCAAGGCCTTTAAAACCTGTGCCCCGAAGCATACGGTGAATTACCGTTTCGGCGTTGTCGTTTTTATGATGGGCCGTTGCGATAAACCTGCAATTGTTTTTGTCCGCAATTCGCCGCAATGCGGCAAGTCTCAGGCTGCGGGCGGCGGTTTCAATTGAGAGTTTGGTTTCCTTCGCGTATTTTTTTACATCCACACTCTCGACGGTTATCGGCAGTTTGTGTTTTTCTGCCAGGGCCTTTACGAATTTTTCATCTTCAAGACTTTTTTCCGCTCGCAGCTGATGATTTATGTGAGCGATATGAAAATCGTTCTTTATTTTTCCGGAAAGTTTCAGACTTAAAAATATTTTCAGGAGCGCGACGGAATCGGCGCCGCCTGAAATCGCCAAAAGAACCTTTGCCCCGCCGGGCAAAAGATCGTTCTGCTTGAGAAAGCCATCAGTTTTGTTTTCAATGTTCTGCATATTATTCAAAAAAAACAGGCCTGTTGTATAGTTACAGGCCTGTTGTATATATCACTAAAACGGAAGCAGTCTATTTAATTGATGGAGAATTCGGATCGCCTGCCAGTTCTTCAATTCTCATCGCTATTGCATCGCTGGCGTTGTGATACTGCGCTTCCTTTACAAGGGACTCCCTGTAAAGCGGCAGAGCCTGACCCCTTTCTGAAAGCTGATAGTCGAGGATTTTTGCCGCTTTGTATCGCGCCGGATATGGTGTAAGCGAATCCCACTGGAAAGCTCTTTTGTAATAAAGAACAGCAATGGAATAATCGCCGAAGTATTCGTGAATCTGGCCGGCCAGATATGCGGCATCGTCTATCTTATCGCTGGTCGGATAATCTCTTATCAGGTCATTGCACTTGTTAAGAGCACGCTGCAATCTCTTTTTGCTGACATACATCGTAGGATGATGAAGAGCTAAATCTTCGTGTTTGACAAGCATAGGAATAGGGAAAATAAGGTCTGTGTGATCATAAATATCTAAAGCTTCTTTGTAGAGTATATCGGCCTTTGGAATGGAATCCTTGGCCTGAAGTTTATCGCCTGCCACTTCGGCCTGAAGGAGATAGCGATACCGCGGTATGGAGTCCAGCGAGGTAAGCTCTCTTTGAACCCATTCGAGCTTGAGCTGATTGCCGCTCTGTTCGTAGAATGATTTAATTTTTTCAAGCTGCGTGTGATATGCAAGACGTGTCTGTGCGAGTTCTTCAGCCATAGCAATTTCAGTTGCTGCCGATGGTGTTATCTGTTCAAAGACATCCGGCCCCGGTTTATCCACCATAAATCGCTTGTCCTTCACACCGGAAGCGGCAAATACTAACGTAAAAATAATAAAAACTGTCGTAAATAAAGTCTTTTTCATAGTCAAATCCTTTCCAGCTTCAAATTCCTTAGTATTTTATAAGATTATCAACTTCTAAATGCTTGTCAAGCAGATTTGATGAGCCTACCATTGTGCTTCATAATATGCTCCGGCAGGGCCTTGCGGTTTGGGTTTCGGTCTGGATTTTATTATCGCTTCAGCGATGACAATATCAGCCTTTGTGGTTATTTTGATATTCGACGAATCAGTTTCAACTATCGACACTTTCTGCCCCAAAGCTTCGACGAGCTGGGAATCATCGCTGATTTTTGACTTGTCGAGATTTCCCATATTGGCATAAGCCTTTTTGAGCAAATCTTTCTTAAATACCTGTGGAGTCTGGGCTTCGTAAAGACCCGTTCGGTCAACGGTTTCGATTATTTTGCCGTTTTCAACCTTTTTCAGCGTCGCTACGACAGGGCAGGCAAGCATCGCCGCACCAGTTTTTTCAACCAAGTTAAAAACGTCGTCAAGCCATTTTTCTTTCAGGCAGCATCGGACGGCATCGTGAACCGCCACAATATCAATATCGTCCTTAATCAGGGCAAGAGCCTTTGCGACAGTTTCGAATCTTTCAGCTCCGCCGATGCATAGTTTTACGCCGTGAAAACTTAAATTTGCGCCGTGTGTAATTTTAAACATTTCTTCATCTTCAGCGGGGATAGTAAGTATAATCTGCTTTACATTATCTCTGCCGGCGAAGAACTCAATGCTTCGCAAAAATGCAGGCCTGCCGGCAACGTCGGCGAATTGTTTTTTCTTTGCCTTTTCAAGGTTATGAAGCTGGTCTTTAACAAATCTTTTACTGCTGCCGGCTGCACAAATTATTACCGCTATGTTCATTTTCCTATTCCTTTTTTTATCGCAGATTACGCAGATTTCACTGAATATATTTTTAATCATTTTAATCAGCGAAATCAGTGATTAATTTAAAATTCTATACCTTTCCTGGCCTTTATGTCCTTCTCAAAAGGATGTTTCACAATTTTCATTTCCGTAACGAGGTCAGCCAGGTTGATAAGTTCTCTTGTTGCGCCCCGACCGGTAAGGATAATCTCAACTGATTTTTGTTTGGATTTAATTATATTTTTTATCAGTTCCAAACAGACAAGTTTTTTCGACAGGCAAAATACTATTTCATCGAGGATAATAATGTCGTATTTTTTCTTTTTCGCATCGTCTGCGATTTTATCGCAAATCTGTTTAATCTTCTTTGTGGTATTTTCGATTGTTTTTTTATCCCTGAGGGATTTTTTCATATTCCATTTGATATTGACAGGTACGATTTTTATCGGCAGGTTCGCCTTTGCAACGGCCTTTCGTTCGCCGAGTTTCAGGGCAGGGGGTTTGAGGAACTGATAAATGATGACACTTTTACCCCAGCCTGCCGCTCGCAGGGACAGACCGAGAGCGGCGGTAGTTTTACCTTTGCCGTTTCCTGTATAAATCTGGACCGATCCTTTTTTTGCCATAGCGATATGATAAGAAGACACAAGTAAAAAGGCAAAAGGAAAACAAGGTATAGAGTTTAGGAAATAGGCGCACAGATGAACAGCTAACCCGATATGTCCTGTCTAAGCCTTTTTTCTATACAGTAAAGAAGCCGAGCCAGCAGAGCAGGCCGCCGAGTATTGCCACAATGATTCCCCAGACTTTCAGAAGTTCTTTCATCTCGTTGAAAGCATTGCTGAACCTGATAGATGCCTTTGGCAGTACAATCAGAAACAGTCCTTTTATAAGGGCAGCCCAGCCGAAAATAGTAATAATAACGGACCAGTCTTTGGTCCAGTTATTATGCAATACTACCAGAAAGCATCCTATGACCAGGGCAACAAGACCGCCTAAGTAAATAACCGGCGGGTCTTCCGTAAAGTCTTTTATCATTTTCTTGTAAAAATCAGGGTTGTTAATTATGCCGATGCCGATGACCAGGTAGGTGATTCCCAAAATCTGAAAGATTTGAACGTCTGTCATTTTTGTTTCTCCTTAAATATTTGACATCCTTGCATTTTAATACAGACGGTTTATGTTTTTATAATTATCCTACAATTTTTGGCGATTGCAAACAGAAATTTTGACCGGCACGAGTTTTAATAAATCGGGATTGCATTTTGCTTTTTTAATTTATTCCGAGCAGGTACTGGATTGCTATATAGGCTATGTAAATTAACAGGAAAACAGGGCCGAAAAGGCGGCTGTAATACTGTTTACTGACGGCTGAAGCAATGGTAAAAAGGCCTACAACCAGCACAAAAAACGGGAAATGCAGATAATAAAAGGCCGGCGTAATTTTAAGGCCTGCAACGCTGACCGAACCGCCGATAACGACAAAAATGTTTAATATATTCGCCCCGATTATGTTGCCCAGAAGTATTCCCTTGTGTCCTTTAATCAAACCCATCATACCCGTCGCAAGTTCCGGAACTGATGTGCCGAATGCGACGACCGTAGCGGCTATGACAGTTTCAGGTACGCCGAATCTAAGGCAAATCTGGGTTGCAGAGGCGATGAGAACCCGGCTGGCGATGATTACTAAAATCAGGCCCGCAAAGAAAATTAACGCGAGAATCAAAATCGGTTTTTTCGCGTTTATGTCCTGTTCGTCAATAATGCCCGCCTCGTGATGCTCCTTAGCCCATTTCGTCGAGGCAAAAATATACCAGACGAGAACGCCAAGCAGGATAAAGCCGAACAGTCTTGAAATGTAATGACGGTCAAAAATCAGCAGCAGATAACATAACAAAACAAATCCCATACATGAGAAGAGTTTAACCATGCCCTGTCTTTTAAATATAAACCTGTCGGCCGGGACTTTCGATATCGTGCAGCCCAGGCCGAAGATAAGAGCGGTATTGCAGATGATTGAGCCGATACCATTTCCGAGCGCAAAGCCGGATTTGCCGGCAAAGGCTGCCATTATTGAAACGGTGGCTTCAGGACTTGTGGTGCCAAGACTTACAATTGTTACGCCGATGATAACAATGGGAATACCGAACTTTTTAGCCGCCCCGGCCGCTCCCTCGACAAACCAGTCAGAACCTTTGAACAGGGCGAGAAAACTTGCCAGCAGGGCACAGAAAATCCAGAAAATACCCTTTGCGGCAAGAAATTCAAACCACTGATCAGGAAAGAAGTAAGGCATCTGTCATATCTGTACGGGCTGATGAGTAAAATCGAAAACTATACGCTGATTAGCCGATTATTTGTTATGCCTGATTTTCCAACGATTATGTCTTTTCTTGCTGCCAATTTTACGCCTGCGTCTCGGTTTAGCCATTAATACACTCCATATATATGGTAATTTTTATGCTTTTCTAAAAACTTCTAAGCGGGTAAGATATATGATATTATAGATTTTTGCAAGTGCCGATTGGCATAAAATGTTATTTTTCAGGTGCAGTAATGATACAATGTAAAGACTGTGAGTTCTGCCAGATAGGTCCTGATAACCGCAGAGTTTTCAAATGCGACCCGTTTATTAACATCAAAGAGACGGAATGTATAGCAAAATGGCAGCTAATCCGGCTCGATATGCTCCTTGTAACTTATCGGGGTATGCAGCAGTGGCAGGAAAAGATTGCCCCATTGCAGGATAAGATATTCAAGTATATGGAGCGGGAAATGGGAGATATCGACGAAAGCGATAAATGGAAGGTTGATGACGAAGACGGACCACAGGATAAAGATGATAAGATTCTTTAAGAATTAGCAGAAAGTGCATAGCAATAAATTCGAATATCGAAATCCAAAATACGAAACAAATACAAAATACTAATTTACAAATGTTCAAAACAAATTTGTTTCGGTCATTTTTAAGTTTTGGTAATTCGGGTTTGTTTCGAGTTTCGATATTCGAATTTCGGATTTATTTTTAAAGGAATTATAATGCAGCTTGCAATAGTTGGCGACAAACTCATCGAGGCAAATAAACTCGATTCGGCATATCTTGACTACGGGACATTTTTCGGAGACGGCGTTTACGAAGTTCTGCGAAGTTACGACGGCAAACTTTTTGCCCTCGAAGAACATCTGGCAAGATTCAAAAGGTCTCTGGCAGAGATTGAAATCGACGGCGTTGATATTGACGACATCCGCGATAAGGTGATAAGCACCTGGCAAAAAAGCGGCATTGCCAATGCAAAGATTTATTTTCATATTACAAGAGGTGCAGGCATCAGAGACCACACCGCGGAAGGTCTTACTCCCAGATTCTTTCTGATGGTAACAGAGATTGAAGACGCGAGCCGGCAAAAACAAAACGGTATCACGGCAATGACCGTGCCGGATACGAGATGGAAACGATGCGATATCAAATCGCTCAACCTTCTGCCGAATGTACTCGCAAAAAGACTGGCTCATAAAAGAGGCTGTGACGAAGCGATATTTGTCGATGACAAAGGCGGGATAACGGAAGGCTCGTCCAGCGCATTTTTCGCAATCTTCGGCAATAAGCTCCAGACGTCGCCGCTGGCCGCCAATATTCTGCCTTCGATAACGAGGCAGTTTGTTCTGAAAATTTACAAAAATGTCGGCCTTGAACTTCTCGAAAAACAAACAAGAGCGGAAGACGCGACAAAGGCCGATGAGCTTTTTATCGCTGTTTCGAGCAAGGATGTTGTGCCGGTGGTAAAATTTAATGAGATACAAATTGCCGACGGCAAACCCGGCAAATATACAAAATTGCTGATAAAGGAGTTTGCTAAATTAGTAAAATAGTGATAGCCACAGAGCGGCTGTTTTTAATCGCGGATTACATCGCGTTATAGCGATAAATAAATCCGGCGAAGGTTCGCCGAGTAATACGGTGATGGCGGTTTTGTAAATGGGAAAAGAGAATCTTATGAAACAAACACTGTTTTCGATAGTGTGTATTTCTCTGGTATCTGCGGCTTTTGCCAAGGCGGATGTATCTGACAAGAACGCTCAACTGATTCAAGCCTCGCCCCCCTTCATGAGAACCCAGGAGAGCGCATCTGAGCTGCTTCAATTTGCGATTGGAAACGGCAAGGCGATAGTCTGGCATCTTTATCACAGCGGTTTCGCTCTAAGAACTGCTCATCATTTGCTTATCTTTGATTACTGGCCTGGCAACGATATTCCTCCGGACAAGAAGGGACTTGCTGCCGGCCTTATCGATCCTAATGAGATAAAAGGGGAAGACGTCATTGTGTTTATCTCCCATGAACACGAAGATCACTTTTACAGGAATTGCATAGAGTGGAAGGACAAAGTCAAAACGATCCACTATGTTGTGCCCCCGGAAGTATCTCGTACGGACAATCGCTTTGCATCTCAAGAAGATTCAATCATATCCATTGCTCCAAACAATACGGCCAACATCAAGGACGTATGGGTAAAGACGCTATTGTCAACGGATTCGGGTGTTGCATTTCTTGTAAAGACGGATGGCCTGACAATCTATCACTCAGGTGACCATGCCTGTTGGAACTGGAACAATGATCCCAATGCGGAGTCGCACTTTGTGACAGAACTCTTGAAGCCCCTGGACGGGGAGGACATCGATATTGCAATGCACGTCTGCGACCCAAGGCTGAAGGCGAGTGGTTGGGGCGGCATTGGTGCGTTTACCCAAAAATACAAACCAAGGATGGTGGCGCCTATGCACTTGTGGGGGAAGTACAAAGAGACACAAGAGATTGAGTCATTTCTCAAATCAATAAAGAGTCAGTCTTCATTCTGGGCTATTCAAGGCCGTGGAGATTGTGTGATTTATCAGCGGGAAAAGGCAGAAAAACCTTCGGGTGATCGCAAGCAGAGCAAACAAAACTGAATTCACACATAACAATCGCATGCACTCGGACGTGCTATGCTCGCCGTCGATAGAAAAATATGAAAAGGCCGCTTGACGACTAAAAGCATTTCTTCAATTTCAATATTGACTGTTACCTTTCACGAAGACCAACCACTATTATTACAGACAAAGATAAAATTAATATATGCAATAATTAAGGCAACCTCTAAAAATGTCATTGCGAGGAGTCTCGCCTTTGGCGGACGACGAAGCAATCTCAGTTATTGCTTCAGAAATGAGACTGCTTCGCCCCAAAGGGGCTCGCAGTGACAAACCGAACTTTTAGAGATACCCTTAAAGTTTATAAAGCGTCATATTATAAAAATTAACAAGGATACCGGAGTGAAAGGAAATACAATGGCAAAGAAGTCAATATTGATTATGTTGGTTGGTATTGCGTTATTAGCAGTTACTGAAAATACTTATGCAGACCGCGGTGGACATCGGGGCGGCGGCCGCGGCCGTGACTATCATCGTGGTTTTAGCGGCGGCGTTATAATTATCCCGCCTCGCATAAGGCCGGTGATAGTTTTCCCGCCGCGAAGAATAATAATCAGTCCGACTATCGTCTTCGGCTCTACAACTACTGTCAGGGAAACTATCGTTGATGAGACAGTTATTGTCTGGGTTGCAAATGATAACGGTTCCAAAACCGAAGTAAGACTAACCAGAGCTTCCGACGGCGGATATATAGGCCCGCGAGGCGAATATTATTCATATATGCCGACTGAAGACCAATTAAGGACATTGTACGGTATAAAAACCGTTCAGACCAAACCGGCTAACTTTACAGTTTGGATTACCAATGATAATGGCTCGCAAACGCCTGTAACGCTTACCCCTTCGGGTAATGGTTTCGTTGGTCCTTCCAATGAGTATTATTCAACTATGCCGACAGAAGAACAGCTCAGGGCTTTGTATGGCCTGCGTTCCAATGTACCGGCGGAAACAAGTGTGACTGTCTGGATTGACAATAGCGACGGGACGAAAATACCTGTAGTGCTGACAAAGTCCGGCTCTGAATATGTTGGAGCAAAGGGCGAGCATTACGCAAGCGTTCCAACAAAAGAACAACTGCAGATGATTTACGGCCAGAAGCCGAAAAAGATTGACTCCGGAAATACTGTAATATGGATTAACAACAGCGATGGTTCCAAAACACCTATTACTTTACAGAAAAACGGTTCAATATATCTCGGGCCGGCAGGCGAAAAATATACCAGCCTTCCTACCGAAGAGCAGCTAAAACTCTTATATGGTTCAGAGACAGATAGCAGCAAACAAAACGAGCTGAACTTTGAAATTACAAAAAATGACGGTACAAAAACGGTAGTTACTCTGGAAAAAGAAGGTTCAGAGTTTGTAGGCCCAAAGGTGAACGCTATCCTAATATGCCTACCGAAGAACAGCTGAAATTGATTTACGGTAAATAAAATAAAACTCTCGTTCTATAAGCAGGGCCAAAGGCCGGTTCTTTTAACCGGCCTTTTTGTTTCTCCGGCGGGTGGACAAAAAAAATAATTGCCATTTTGCCTGATAAGTATAAAATCAGATATTCTTGACCCGCCAGAGGCGGGCAGGCTTTCTAAACCTTTGACAGGGTAGAGAGTCTTTTCGTTTAATAAGTTATAAGTTCTGTAATTTTAAATAGTTAAATAGGAGTAGTTATGAGTTCTAAAAAGGTAATGATTGATGGCAATACCGCAGCGGCTCATGTGGGTCATGCGACAAATGAAGTAATTGCGATTTATCCGATAACGCCAAGTTCGAATATGGGCGAAATCTCCGATGCGAAATCGGCGGCGGGCGAAAAGAATATCTGGGGCACAATTCCGAGTGTAACAGAAATGCAGTCCGAAGGCGGGGCAAGCGGCGCAGTTCACGGCGCACTTGCGGCAGGGGCTTTAACTACGACATTTACCGCATCGCAGGGACTTCTGCTGATGATTCCAAATATGTATAAAATCGCAGGCGAACTTACGGCGACTACTTTTCAGGTCTCGGCAAGGTCGCTTGCCTGTCAGGCGCTGTCGATATTCGGCGACCATTCCGATGTTATGGCTTGCAGACAAACAGGTTTCGCGATGCTCTGTTCAAACAATGTACAGGAAGTAATGGATTTCGCGCTGATTGCTCAGCAGGCAACTCTGAAATCCCGCATACCTTTCCTGCATTTCTTCGATGGGTTCAGGACGAGCCATGAAATACAGAAAGTTGACGAAATAAGTTTCGACCAGATGCGTGCGATGATTGACGATGAACTTGTCCGGGCACACAGACAAAGAGCGTTGAGCCCAGACCGTCCGCAGATTTCCGGCACAAGTCAGAACCCGGATGTTTATTTCCAGGGACGCGAAACAGTCAATAAATATCATCTTGCGGTACCTGCGATTGTCGAAGAAACAATGCGAAAACTCGAAAAGATAGTCGGCAGAAAATACAATCTTTTCGATTATGTCGGTGCACCTGACGCGGAGAAAATAATTATAATTATGGGTTCAGGAGCCGAAACAGTTCACGAAACAGTCGAATATCTTGTCTCCAAAGGCCAAAAAGTCGGCGTTTTAAAGATAAGGCTCTTCAGGCCTTTCAGCAACAGACATTTTATGGCTGCGATTCCGAAAACCGTTAAGAAAATTGCGATTCTGGACAGGACAAAAGAGCCGGGCTCACTCGGTGAGCCTTTGTATCTTGACGTAAGAACAGGTATCGGCGAAGCGATGAGCGATAAGTACGCTCCGTTTAAGGATTATCCGCTGGTTGTCGGCGGCAGATACGGACTTGGCTCAAAGGAATTTACCCCTGCGATGGCAAAAGCTGTACTTGACAACCTCGACGCGAAAGAGCCGAAGAATCACTTTACAGTCGGAATTAACGATGATGTAACAAACAGCAGTCTCGAAGTCGATGATTCGTTCAATATTCCTATGGAAGGTCTTTACACCGCGATGTTCTTTGGTCTCGGCTCCGACGGTACGGTCGGCGCAAATAAAAATTCAATCAAAATCATCGGCGACCTGACCGACAATTACGCACAGGGTTATTTCGTATACGATTCGAAAAAAGCAGGAGCGAAAACCGTTTCGCATCTGCGGTTCGGCAAAAATATTATCCGCAGGCCTTACCTGATTCGTCAGGCCGACTTTGTCGCCTGCCATAATCCGAGCTTTGTGGAAAAATACGATATGCTCGCAAATATGAAACCGGGCGGGACATTCCTGATGACCAGTATGCACGGCAAAGATAAAATTTGGGACACTCTACCGAAGGAAATGCAGAAACAGATTATAGATAAGAAACTTAAATTCTATTGCATCGACGCGATGTCAATTGCGCAAAAGCTCGGACTCGGCGCAAGAATCAACGTCATTATGCAGACAGCGTTTTTCAAGATAAGCAATATCATTCCGATTGAAAAAACTGTAGATTACATAAAGAAGGCTATTGAAAAGAGTTATGGAAAAAAAGGCAAAAAAGTTGTCGATATGAACAACGCCGCTGTTGATGCGGCTTTGTCGGAAGTTTATGAAGTGAAAGTGCCTGCTGCTGTTACAAGCAAAACAGCTATGCCTCCTGCCGTGCCGACAGATGCTCCGAAATTTGTACAGGAAGTTGTCGGCGAAATTATAGCCGACAGAGGCGATAAAATACCGGTAAGCAAAATGCCGGCAGACGGAAAATTCCCGTCAGCGACAACTCAATACGAAAAACGAAATATCGCAGTCGATATTCCTGTCTGGGAACCTGATGTTTGTATCCAGTGCGCCCAGTGTTCGCTTGTATGTCCGCACGCTACGATAAGAGTAAAGAATTATGATAAAAAATATCTCGATAAAGCGCCGAAGACTTTCAAGTCCGCAGATTCGAAGGGCAAAGAATTTGTAGGTATGAAATGGACCGTGCAGATTGCTCCGGAAGATTGTACCGGCTGCGGCAACTGCGTTATGGTATGTCCGGCGCAGCAAAAAGACGCGAATAAACAGCCGACAGGCAAAAAGGCAATCAATATGGCTCCGCAGGAGCCGCTGCGTGTAACCGAACGGGAAAATTATGCGTATTTCCTGTCGATACCAAATACCGACCCTGCTCTTTACAATCTTAGTACGGTAAAAGGCAGTCAGCTTGCTCAGCCGTTGTTTGAATATTCAGGCGCCTGTGCCGGCTGCGGCGAAACGCCTTATGTAAAGCTTCTCACTCAGCTTTTCGGCGACAGGGCCCTGATTGGCAACGCCACAGGCTGCTCGTCGATTTACGGCGGAAATCTGCCTACGACGCCTTATTCCATCAGGCCGGACGGCAAAGGCCCTGCATGGAGCAACAGCTTGTTTGAGGATAATGCTGAGTTTGCGATGGGTATGAGACTGGCTGTCGATAAGTTCAGGGAATTTGCGGTTGAACTGGTTGGCAAAGCGGCAGAAAAGAACTGTATTGAAAAGGCCTTTGCCGATGAGCTTCGAGATGGAGCGACTGCCAACGACCCGTCACAGATTGAAATTGAAAAGCAGCGCGGCAGGGTTGCAAAATTAAAAGACCTGTGCAGCAAAAATAAATGTGCAGAATGCAGTCAGCTTCTGAGCGTGGCGGATTATCTTGTTCGCAAAAGTGTATGGGCGGTCGGCGGCGACGGCTGGGCTTACGATATCGGCTACGGAGGACTCGACCATGTTCTTGCCAGCGGTAAGGATGTAAATATTCTTGTGCTCGATACGGAAGTTTATTCGAATACCGGCGGACAAATGTCGAAATCAACGCCGAGAGCGGCAGTCGCACAGTTCGCGGCAGGCGGAAAGCCGGTTGCGAAAAAAGACCTCGCTATGCTGGCGATGACTTATGGAAGTATTTATGTCGCGAAAATAGCGATGGGCGCAAGTCCGGTTCAAACGGTAAAGGCGTTTGTTGAGGCTGAAAATTATAAAGGGCCGTCGCTGATTATCGCTTACTCGCACTGTATAGCGCACGGCTTTAATCTGCTCCAGGGATATGAACACCAGAAACAGGCTGTCGCAAGCGGATATTGGCCTTTATACAGGTATAACCCAAGTTTAAAGGCAGAGGGCAAAAACCCGCTGCAGCTTGATTCCAAGGCTCCGACTGTTAATTTCGCAGACTATGCATACAGCGAAAACAGGTATCGTACACTGAAAGATTCAAAGCCAGAGATAGCTGCGGAACTTATGAAATTGGCAACTGCTGATGTTGCTGAAAGATTTAATCTTGTTCAGCAGCTTGCTAATCTGAAATGCGGCGAATGTCAAAAAACTGAATCGAAAGAATAAAGGTTGAGTATATGAAAAAATTGTTTTCTCTTTTTGCAGCAGCGATACTGCTTTGCAGTTTGACAAGCTGTCAACAGCAGCAGAAGAAAAATACCGGAAACATCAGCACTCAAGCGGACCTTAAGTTGTCCTGTGTCGCGGAATTCATACGCAGTGATGGCAGCAGGTATTTGACCGAACAAAAGCATGAAATTTCTTCCAATCCTAAAGCGATAATACTGACGGCGAACGAGCCTTTCGGCAAAGTCGTCTGGTCAGTACAAAACGGTCAATATGCCGTACAAGAAAGTACGACCGGCGTGGTTTACGATAAAGAGCTTTACGGTCTGATGACAGATAAAGCTATCGCCCAGGGACTGCTTGAACTTTATCTTGCCGGCTTAACCGCAAATCCGGCAGCTCAAACAGGAAAAGAATTATTAACCTTTGAAGGTAAAACTTACGAACTTTCCGCTCAAACCGGTTCCAGGGTAAATATTTATCGCAATCAGGCTACCGGCAAAATTGACCTGGTAACATCCGGCGATAAGGCCGACAAGCTTTATCTTCTTCATGGTTTTAACTATCGGAAAATGAAAAAAATAGATGGCCAGTACGGTTTCTATCCTTCAAGGCTCGACATTTACCTTTATCATACCGATTCCAACAAAGAACTCATCGCCCAGATAAGCTGTTCCTTAAGGTAGAAACTTCCGATAATACAGCGCAAATCTCTGTCGAAATGGGGAATTCACTGAACAATCTTAACTGGGGGAGAGTATAAGTACCATATTTTGCGGTGTGATTCAAACTGCTATATGGCATTTCCTGCATAGAAGATTATGTCATAAGAAGTTATAGCTTCAGGGAGGATGGCTTTTTAATTTCAGTCTGACTATATCTATTTTTTCAGTCTACCGCAATTAACTGCCGATAATAACATTAAGATTATATTGCGTAATTTTTTGTACGATGAGGTGTTATAGACGGTATATACGTTAAGTACGGCAGTTTCTTGGCCGATAAAAAAGGCAGCTGTGAACAGATTTTATTGTTAATTTTCTGTGCGGATTGGTTAGTAGATAAGGGAAAAGGCATGAAAAAAACGGACGCGATACGATTGTTAATAACCAGCCTGATTGTGGTTGGCGTACTGTCCGGCTGTAGTAAAGACCATCTTGATCCTTCGCAAATCGGCCGATTTCGACCAATCCCCACCGTAAATGTAATACTCGATACACTTGGCGTTTCGGAAGAGAGCGCATCGGCATACGAAGGGGCAGAAGACCCTCGTCCCGTGGATGTTGTAGCCTATGAGCAGAATTATGCGTTCAGTTCCGGTGATGTGATGAGGGTATCCATTTTTGAACTGCTCCAGGAAGGGGCGCCTTATGTTGATAATTTCATCGTTAATGAAAGCGGAAATATCTCCGTTCCTGAAATCGGACAGATTCAGGTGGCAGGCCTGACTGAGATGCAATTGGAAGATGAGATAAAAAATTCGCTTTCACCCGGTATTCTCAAGAATCCTTCCGTCACTGTTTCGCTTGTCAGTTCCCAGAGCAGAGTATTTACTATTCTCGGCGATGGCGTAGCTAACCCCAACAGATATATCATACCTCGTTATGATTTTCGCCTGCTCGATGCGATTGCGGTAGCGGGTTCTGCAAGTCAATTTAACGTCAGCTACGTTTACGTATCAAGACGTCTGACGGGGCAGGAACAGCTTAGCGGTGTTACTCCTGGTTCCGCTGAAACAGGCAATAATGCAAACCAGTCCGTGCCAAAGAAAAAAGAAGTTCAATTGCCGGATGATGTCAATGATGACCAGATGCTCGAAATTATCGAGCCTGCGGTTCTTTCCGGCCAGTTTGTGATAACCTCGGCGGAAATGGCAACAGAAGAAGAACTTGAAGAACTCGCTGTGCCGGAGGGAATGGTAAAAGAGGAACCCGACCGGCAGCAAAGTTCCGAACTGCCAGTCAGTGATGTGATACCTCAGAGACAAGAGGATAATAATAGAATTGAATGGGTATTTAAGGACGGCAAATGGATACCGGTTCAAGCTGGAACAGGACAAGAGAAACCGGCACGGCAGGGCGATACGGAGGCAAGAGCTCCGCTCAGAAATGAACAGGCTCCATCACAGCCACCTTCTGTCGGACAGACCTTGCCGCAAAATTACGGCTGGGAAGATATCCAAAGTGCAGGTACTCAGAGCAGGGTTATAAAGATACCAAAAGATAAGCTTTTCGGCGGAGACCCGAGATATAATATTATAATAAAACCAGGCGATACGATAACTGTTCAACTCGACGTTGTGGGCGAATTTTATGTTCTTGGAAATATCAATAATCAGGGTATAATAAACCTTACGGGCAGACCTATGACCCTCAAAATGGCAATAGCGGCCGCAGGCGGCCTTGGCCCGCTTGCATGGCCGAAGAAATGTGAAGTTGTCCGCAGAATAGGAGAAAAGAAGGAAGAGATAGTAATGGTTGACCTTGAAAAGATAGCCAACGGCTCCCAACCCGATTTCTTTATAAAGCCTAACGATGTTATAAACGTTGGAACACATGGCATATCCAGATATTTAGCTGTTCTTCGCAACGCATTTAGGGCAACATACGGTTTCGGTTTTATTTATGACCGTAATTTTTCAGACAGACCTTTGAGTAGTGGTAACCCTATGGGAATATTTCATAATCCATAATAGTCATTAATTTGGCTAATAACATAAAGGATTTTTTTTAAATGCAGGATGTTAGCCAGTCTCGCGTAGAGGCTCAAAACTTATCGGAACAAGAGGTAAGCTGGTCGAGTCTCGGGGTGTATACATACATAAAAGTGACAATTCTGATTGCAGCGTTTTATAGCGTCTTTCATACTGAGATTTATTCCATAGTACATCGCTGGATAAATGACAGCAGCTGGTCGCATGGTTTTATAATACCTTTGTTCAGCTTGTATTTACTTAATCAGAAAAAAAAGGAGATACTGACGCTCAATCTGCGTACCAACTATCTCGGCCTTGTATTCCTTATTTGCTGTCTTGTGTTTTATGTGTTAGTTATATTTGTTTATCAATTCGGATATTTCAAATCGCTTGTAATTATACCAACAATCGGCGCGATTGTGCTGCTTGTCGGCGGATGGAAGTTGATAAAATATACATGGCTGCCGATAATCTATCTTATCTTTGCCCTTCCGCTGCCTGCTAAAATTTATAACGACCTTACAATCCCGATGAGAGCTCATGATGCTCAAATAGCCGCTTTTCTTTTGAATATGGTCAAAGGACTTGAAGCAAATGTAAGCGGCGTGGTTATAGATATTGTTTATAAAGGTGTAAAACTTGAGCCCGGTCTTGATGTAGCTGAAGCGTGCAGCGGGATGAGGCTGCTGATGGCTTTTCTGGCCCTTGGCGTTGCGATGGCATATCTGCATTACAGGCCGATATGGCAGAGATTCATTCTTCTGGCAAGTACAGTGCCGATAGCTCTTCTGTGCAATATTGTCAGAGTGGTGATTACCGCTTTTATTTATGTACTATGGGACCCGATATACGCCCAGGGCATATATCATGACATGCTGGGACTGGCGATGCTGCCGCTGGCATTCGGGTTGTATGGGGGTCTGGCGTGGTTTATGTCCAATCTCGTTATGGAAGAAACAGTTCATAAGGAAGTTATCATTCGCAGGAAGGATCCACCGGGATAATGAAATCTTTCATAAGAAGTTATCTTCAGCCATCTTTCGTTTTAAGTGCTGCCTGTCTTTTGATTACAGCCGGGTTTATCAGCTATTTCAAGAGTCATCATGGAATTACGCTGATTAAAAAACCGCTGCCATTGAAAATGCCGTTTGACCAGCTTGATGAAAAACTTCTTGAACCTTATAAAGTTCTTGAGAAATCAAAAATTGACAATAAAGATGTCCTTGAGTCGCTGGGTACGGAAGATTATCTGCAGTGGATTGTAGAGGATACGACAGTTGATGTTATGAGCCCGGTAAGAAACTGTTCTGTATTTGTAACGTATTATACCGGCAATCCGGACCAGGTGCCGCATGTGCCGGAAGCCTGTTATACGGGTGGTGGGAATCAGGTAGAGAGCAGTTCATCGATAAGTCTCGATATAGGAGATGTAAATATGCCGGGAATTGCCAAAGGAGAAAAGATTCCGGCCACAATTTTGCTTTTTACGCGAAAAACCACAGAAATATGGCAGGCAACGTCGGAATTTCCGGTTATTTATTTCTTCAAGGTCAACGGCAAATACAAAGGCAATAGAACGGCAGTTAGAATTACGCTGGGCGATTTGACGAGCGAATATTCGTATTTTTCGAAAATAGAATTGAAGTTTTTTAATTCCAGAGGGATATATCCTGATAATCGACAATCAATTGAAGCTGCCGGCCGATTGCTTAAAGTTCTGCTGCCCGTTCTGGAGAAGAATAACTGGCCTGACTGGAAACAGGTCAATTAGTGATAAACTTATTTTTATAGAAGGATTGTGAAAAATGGCTAAGAGATTAAACAAGAAAGTTGCAATTATCGGTTCACTTATTCTTGCTTTGCTGATATTAGCGGCAATTGTTGTGGTTCTTAACCTCAGCAGAGACCCACAGAAGTATATAAAAGATGCCCAGGCCGCCCTTGCCCTTAAAGAGCCTGATTACAAAATCGCAGAAAAGGCCTACGGACGTGCGTTTGCTTATAGCAAGAAGACGGAACTCAGGATTGATATTCTGTTCAAGCTTGCGGATATGTATCTTGATATGAATGAATGGTCCAAGGCTGCGGGATGCTGGAATAAGATAATCAACTTTGATACGAAGAACCTCAAGGCCCGTCTTGCAATGCTCGACTATAACTATCAGCTCGCTGACTCCGGTAACTGGTCGGCATGGAAGGAAGTTGAATCAAATGTCTCAGAACTGGTAGAACAACAGCTTGATACGACGCCGCGAATGTATCGGATGAAAGGACAGGCACTTCTTGAACTTGTAAGACGCGGCCAGATGACCGATAAGGAAAAAGGTATCAATGATACAATTGAAATACTTCAAAAGGCAATTCAGGCTGAGCCGAACAACGCTGATGTTTATCAATATCTGGCGGATGCGATAATACAAAAGGGAGAAATTCTTGCTGCCAGAGGCATCCTGAACTCAGTTGAAAATGCACGTCAGGAGGCGGATAAAGTGCTGCTCAAAGGTATTGATGCTCTTCCCAATGAGCCAAAGGTTTATATAAATCTTTACAACAACAAACTTGCCGAGGCGAAAGAAGATCAGGACAAAATCAAGGAGGTTGAATCTAATATTATTCAGCTTACGCAAAAATTCTCCGACAGTCCTTTATCTTATTTTGCACTTGCCCAGTTGTATCAGAGAAATCCCAGGGACATAGATAAGGCAATCGCATCGATTGAGAAATCCAGACAGTTAGACAAACAAAATGTATCTTATGCACTTATCTCTGCAAGTTTATATTACAGAAAATATTTGGCAAATAAAGACCAGCAGAATTTCCAGAAAGCTATTGACATTGCCACAGAAGCGTTAAGCTATCCGGAAAGTCTTGATGTGCCGGGACCAAAGGCAAGAATCAGCTTTATAAACAGGTATTCCCTGCATACTTTTCTGGCTAACTGCTATTTGGAAAGAACGACAGAATCTCTCAAGGAACAGACGAAAGATCCAAACTGGCTGGAACTTGCCGAGAAAGAGGTGTACCAGATTAATCAGCTTCTTGGAAGTGCGGAAAATCCTTATTCAATAATGTGGCAGGGCAGAATCCTGCTTGCAAAGGGGCAGAAAAATGAGGCGATCAAACAGATGTATTCAGCATATCAATTGCTCACTGTTTCCGGTCAGGCACAAAACGATTTGCAGCTTGGCCTTCTTGCCTATGAGCTTGCAAAAACCCTTGAGAATTCGTCTGAAACCGGCGTGGTTGGGCAATTTTATTTAACCGCTTTCTCAAACCGTATGTATTATAACAAACCAGAGATGCTTCTGAATTTTGCTTCTGCGCTGATACGTATGCAGGACTGGGAACGTGCGATCCAGTTAATAGACATTTTTGATAAAAATTTTACAGAAAGTAACGACAGCAAAAATCTTCGAATAAGCGCTTATATAGGCGCTAAAATGTATGATAAAGCGAAGGAATCGCTTGATAAGCTTTCTGAAGACGACCCCAATGTCCTGAGGCTTGAAAATCTGCTTCTGAATGCCAGAGCCAGCGCAGCCGGGTGGGAACTTGCGCAGAATCAGCCTGCGGAAGGTCAGCAATTACAGCAAAAGGAACAGTATCAACAGATTAAGGCTCAATATGAACAAATAAAAAATGAGGGCAACAGAGTCAGGGATAAACTTGCTGCCATCGGAGCCGCAAAGATTACAGAGGCCGAATTTGTTGATTTGTGTAAGAGATATATAACTGATAAGGAATATAAAAAAGCCGCCACTTTTATTAATAGTTATCAGGTGTCATATCCAAACAGCGTAAATGCAAGTTTATATAAACTTATGCTTGCAGAACCGTCACCTGTCAATATTCCGCCTGAGCGTAACGATCAGATTATGGTGCAGACTTTTGAGGCGATTAAGGACCCGGTTAGAAGTATGCTAACTCTTGGGCAGTTCTATCAGGTAAAAGGCAAAAATGAACAGGCGATTGAATATTATCAAAAAGTTCTGCAGGTTGCTCCGGAAAATCCCATGGCGTTGACAAATCTTTTTAGCATTGCGCTTAGCCAGCAGGATTTTAGTCAAGCACAGAAACTTATCGAAATCGCACGTAAAAACAATACTGATTTATGCGATGGAGAATTCTTTAAGGCACGGCTGGCTTTTAGCAGTAAAGAATATCAAAGTGTTATTGAAAGAATTAATGATTGCCTTGAAAAGAGACCGATTTTTTCAGAAGCATATCTTATGCGAAGTCAGGCATATTCGGCGATTGGAAAAGATAATGATGCGATTGAGGATGCGAAAAAGGCCTATAGTCTAAATCCTCTCGATGGCAACATTACTCGAAATCTGGCATATGTGCTATATACCCGTAATCAGAAAGTGGGAGCATCTGCAACAACCGAACAGATTGCCGAGACTCGCAGTGCGATGGAACTTGCCATACGTGCAAATCCCACAGATTTAAAACTGAGAAGCTTTTACTCTCAATTTATAAGCCAAACCGAGCCGGATAGGGCTATAGCCATTTCTCAACAGATACAAAAAGTGCAGCCGACTGTGGAGAATTCGCTTCGATTGGGAACTCTGGCCATGCGGGTTGCTCAGCAGAACAAGTCTCAGAAAGATGTTTATCTTGCTATTGCAGAAAAGGCGTATAAAGAAGCTTATGAACTTGCACCGGATAATACAGGGGTGCTGGATAGCTACGCTGAATTTTTAAGAAACACCGGCAAATCCGATGAAGGCGAAAAGATTCTTGCGGGCCATGATAATTTGTTATGGCGTTTTTATGCCCGTAACGGGAAAATGGATGATGCGCAGAAGATTCTTGTTAAATTATATGAGGCAAACCCTCAAGATGTTAATGCTATAAAAGGTTTACTTCTTGTTTCCCGCAGTAAAAATGACCAGGCAGGCACTTTGAAATATTCTGCGGATTTGCTGAAAATCAATGAATCCGTTGATAACGAGGTTATTCAGGTTGAATCCTACCTGGAAGCAGGTCTGGCTGATGAAGCCAAAGCCAAGCTTGAAAGTTTGCGTGAAAAATATCCTGATGAGCCCAGCCTAATATTTTTACAGGCATGGCAGCTTGCACGACAGGGCAAGCTCGAGGATGCTCTTAAACTTGCCAACAGAAATCTCGAACTCGACAAGAATAACCCGCGTGTCTGGAGACTTCGAGGACAAATTAATCTTGCTATGAATAAATACAATGAAGCGGTTGACGACCTGCAGAAAAGCAAATCGCTGTCGGATAACGCAGAAATACGAATAGACCTTGCGCGTGCCTATGAACGAACAAGCAGGGATGAACTGGCAATTGCCGAGCTCAAATTTGCTGTTGACGAACAAGGGGCTTCTGTCGCCAGAGATATGCTTGAAGAAATGTATCGCAAGACCGGCAATGTCGAACGACTTCAAAAATTCTATAGTGAAACAATTGGGAAATTTCCCGACGGTGTTTATTGGTACAACCATGCCGGAGAGTTTGCTCTAAACGCCAAAAATTTTGATGAGGCCTATAAACTTTTCGATATTGCGCTTCAGAACAGTCTGAAAATCAACAGCGAATCGCCTGATTTAAGTGCATTTGATGGGAAGATGAGGTCGATGCTCTTGAGTAAAAAATATGACCAACTTCTGGCAGAGGCCACAAAGTATCTTGACGGTTTATTTGCTCCTATTGCTTATGAGAGAATGGCAGAGGCAAAAGCTTATACGGGAGACAAGGAGACTGCCATACAGTATTTCAGAAGAGCTCTTGAAAAGGCAGGTACAAATGAAAACTTCATTATAGAAATTCTCAAAATTATGAATAATGTTGTCGGATTTGATGAGACTGTCAAATGGTGCAATGAAAAAGTACAGAGTCAGCCTGATTCGCTCGCAGTAAATCTTGCACTATTTAATCTCTACAATATGAACCAGCAGTACAACAAGGCTCTTGAATATGTTGACAACTGTATCAGAATTGCGGTTGATAACGAACGTATGAGACTGATGTGCCAGATGAGTAAGGCGGGAACCTTGTTAACGGTATTCAAGAAGACGTCCGATAAAGAATATCTGAAAAAGGCTATAGCGGAGTATGAAAGTATACTCCAAAAACAGCCGACAGATATAACAGTTATGAACAACCTTGCATATATATATGCTGATAACAATATTGACCTTGCTAAAGCAGTCGAGTACGGCGAGAAGGCATACAAGGCTGTGCCTAATAATGAGGGTGTACTTGATACTTATGGGTATGTACTCCTGAAAAATAACAGAGCGGCAGAAGCGGACGAGTTTATGCAAAGGTCTCTGCAGCAATATGAACAAAAGAAGATGAACGCTCCTGTAGAAGTATATGAACATATTGCGATGGTAAAGGAAAAACTCGGGCGAAATAATGAGGCACTGGATGCATATAAACGTGCGATAGAAATCGCAGGTAAAAATGGTTCACAAGATGACAAAAACAGGATATCCGCTGCGATTGAAAGGCTTTCTTCAAAGAAGTAGGGCTGGAAACAGCATGAATATTCCGTTATAGGACCTTTGGTCTGAGCAGGTATATAATATGATAAATAACAAGCAGCCAGCATCATCGGTTGTCCGGCATCCAAATCCGGCTTTTACTGCTTCGACAGCAGCAATGGTGATAACACCAAAAGAAATATTGGATATTCTTCGTCGGCACGTTCTGCTTATTTGCATTTTGACATTTCTTGGAACTGTTACTGGAACAGGCCTTTGGTTTGTTCTTGTAAGAGTTGCGCCAAAATACACAGCAAGGACTTATATTGAAGTATTATCGCCTGGACAAACAGATCCTACAATCATCGGCAGCCCTGTTGCCAACAAAGATGTGGCCTATGAATTCAGGTTCTCAAAAGCAGCTTTGATAAAACAGCAGAATATGCTTCAGGAACTGATTCGCAGGGATGCGATACGCGAAACCAAATGGTTTAAAGGGTTCGAGGATAATGTTCTGAACGTTATGAATGACCTTAATAAAAGTATGGGGGCGACAGCAGACAAAAACAGCAATTACATATTGATAAGCATGACTTGCGGCAATCCTCAAGAAGCGGCTCTTATTGTTAATCAAATGGTTGATTTATTTGTGAAATCCCAGCAGAGTACCGCTGAAGCCGGTACCAGCGCAAAACTTAGCGAACTCAACCAACAGGAAAACGAACTCCGCGGCAAGCTCCAAAATCTTAACAATTCACTGGCTGATATCAGACGTTCAACAGGCGAGACACAGCTTGGAGCAGGAACGGAATATAATTTTGTCCATACCATTACGCAAAAACTGAGTAGTCTCGAAATTGAGAAAATAAAACTGGAAGCCGATATTGAACAAATTCGTACAAGCGTTGCAAGTTATGAAGAGAGAAAGACTACTGATGAAATAGTGCAGCGAAACACGGAAAACGATTCGGTTGTCATAGGACTCATTCAGAGAATTGCGGGTTTGGAAGCGGAACTTGCAAGGAAAATGACCAATCTTGGTGAAAATCACAGAGAAGTTCAGCAAATACGGGAGGTTTTGCGGCAGACAATTGCTGAAAAAGAAGCACGGTCCAATGCGAAGGCTCAGCAGATTCGTGACTCCGATGTTACCACTGCTAAAGATCAGTTTGCAATGCTTACCAACCGTCTTGCAAAACTTGAAGAATTACGGGCGAAGACGGAAAATGACCAGAGGGACCTTGACAATACGAAAGCCGAGTATGGTCGAATTATTTCAGACAGAGAAGAGACAAGGAACAAACTCTTTGCAACTCAGGAGCAGATAAGCAAATACAATCTCATAAAGGGGGACGCTGATACTTCAAAGGTTAGAGCTGTAGGTCTTGCGCCGCCTCCGCTTTCGATAAGCTCGCCGGTACTTATTATATATGCGCCGGCCGGCACTTTTCTTGGGTTCCTGCTTGGCTTGGGCTTTGCGTTTCTGACAGAGTTCCTTAATGAACTGCTTCGCACACCAAAAGATGTGATGAGGTATGTCAGTGTTCCGCTGCTTGGCATGGTTACGCACAAAGACCTCGATTCAAACACCAGAAAAGCCGACATGTGGACAATTGTCAGACAATTGCCATTCTCGATGATGAGCGAGTGTTACAGGCAGTTCAGAACAAATCTGAAGGTTTCTGTCAATGCTGAAAGTCAACGGGTTATTCTCGTTACAAGCGGAAATGCCGAGGAAGGCAGGACGACTGTTGCAGCAAATATGGCGGCAACATTTACAGCAGAAGGCAATAAAGTTCTTTTAATTGATGCAAATTTCCGCAGGCCGTCTTTGAGTAAGATATTCCCGGCTTTCAGCGAACAAATTGGGGAAACGCAGAAAAAGGAAAATGGCCTGAGCAGTTATCTTATCGGCAAATGCGGCATTGAGGAAATTATCAGGCCGACAGGACTGACTGACACAGATGTTATTGACAGCGGCGCTCTGCCGAAAAATCCCGCAGAAATGCTCGGCGGCAAGAGAATGCATGAACTTCTCGAATTTGCAAAACAACACTATGACCGTGTAATAATAGATGGTCCTCCGATGCTTGTCAGTGACGCAAAATCGCTCGCTGCCCAGGCGGACGGTACCGTTCTGGTATTTAATACCGCAATCACCAAACGAGGCACTGCACAGCGTATTGTACGAGAACTTAAAGAAATTAATACAAACATTCTCGGCGCAGTTCTCATCGGCGTAAGAGTTCTCAAGGGCGGTTATTTCGGAGAAATGATCGAATCCTATCGAGAATACCGCGATGCTGACGCAGAACAACTTGCAGGACAGACTTCTTAACTAATCCTATTGGCCGAACCTGCCAGAGCATATTTCACCAATTGGGCTCTCCAAACAGATTGCATCCATAATCTCCTATGCTATCAAATCCATATTAAATGCTTTGGAAATACTGGATTATAGCTATGCCATCTCGACGATTGTAATTTGAGGAAGATTTTGATATTATCGCAGAATGGCAATAATAGGAATGCAGGATGTGAGCGTTGGTTTTGGCGGTCGGCCATTGCTTGAGCATATAAATTTGCAGATTGAGCCGGGCGACCGGATTTGTCTGCTCGGCCGCAATGGCGTAGGAAAATCTACGCTGATGAAGCTCATTACAGGCGAAATTTCGCCCGAAAAAGGCGATGTTTCACGCCTTCCTAAGCTTACGGTAACGTGCCTGACACAGGATGTGCCGGATAATCTGAGCGGGACGGTATTTGAGCTCGTTTCACAGGGGCTGGGCCATCACGGAGAGCTGCTGGCGCAGTATCATCTTGTCAGCCATCAGCTCGCCCTTGACCACGATAACAAATCTCTGCTGACCAAACTCGATAATCTGCAGCACTCGCTCGATACCGAAAACGGCTGGCAGATGGATAGGTTCGTCGAGAACATCATTGAAAATATGGAACTTGATGCCGATGCCCAGGCCGCGAGCCTTTCGGCCGGGATGAAACGGCGGGTATTGCTGGCGCAGGCGGTAGTTCGAAATCCCGATGTGCTGCTGCTCGATGAGCCGACTAACCATCTCGATATTGAAGCGGTAACATGGATTGAGGATTTCCTGACCAGCTATAAAGGGACGCTGATTTTTGTCAGCCATGACAGGGTATTCGTAAAGAAGCTCGCGACGCGTATCATCGAGCTTGATAGGGGCCGGGCAATAAGTTACTCCTGCGACTATGAAACATTCCTCGTTCGTAAGGATATCGCCAATGAAGCACAGGCAGTCGAGGATGCGCTGTTCGATAAAAAACTGGCCAATGAAGAGGTGTGGATACGCAAGGGGATAAAGGCACGCCGGACGCGAAACGAGGGTCGTGTACGGGCACTCAAGAAGATGCGTGACGAGCGGAGAGAGCGCAGAGAGGAAATCGGAAATGTCAGGATTCAGTCGCAGGATATCCAGCAATCCGGCAGGCTGGTGATAAAGGCAAAGGACATTTCATTTGCGTATCAGCCGGAAAGGCCGATTATCTCGAACTTTTCTACGACCATTATGCGAGGCGACAAAATCGGCGTCATCGGACCTAACGGCTCGGGGAAAACGACGCTGCTGCGGGTGCTGCTTAAGGAACTTGAGCCACAGCCTGCCCCTCAGGGGCATGGTTCGGTACGCCATGGCACGAACCTTCAAATCGCGTATTTCGACCAGCTGCACGCCCAGCTTGATTATACAAAATCCGTATATGAAAATATCGCCGACGGCAACAAGACGGTGGTAATTAACGGAATGCCTCGGCACGTCGTCGGCTATCTTCAGGAATTTTTGTTTACGCCTGACCAGTCGCGAAGCCCATTGTCAAATCTTTCCGGCGGTGAGAGGAATCGGCTGTTGCTGGCAAGACTTTTTGCGCAGCCGGCAAATGTGCTCGTACTGGATGAGCCGACAAATGACCTTGATATTGAGACGCTCGAACTGCTCGAAGAATTTTTGCTCGATTATCCCGGAACGGTTCTGATGGTAAGTCACGACCGCCAATTTCTAAATAACGTGGTTACCGGCATTATCGCGATCCAGGGCAATGGCGTTGTAAAGGAATATGTGGGAGGCTTCGATGACTGGCTGCGGCAGAGAGAAGTGCCAAAATCGGAGCCGGAAAAGATACCGGCGAAAGTTGTAAAAGCGGCTCCGGTAAAAGAGAAAGTACGAAAGCTGACCTTTAAGGAAAAGAAGGAACTCAAAGAGGTGCTCGCTCTGATTGAAAAATTGGAAAACGAACAGCGACAATTGCACGAGGCGATGGCCGACCCGGCCCTTTATAAAAAGGGTTCAGAAGTTGTCCAAGTCAGTACCCGCGCCGGCGAATTGAAAAAACAGCTCGATGTAGCTTATGCGAGATGGCAGGAGCTTGAAGGGCGGCAATAAAATTGTCTAATCTCATCGTAAAGGCCATTAAATCGGGTAAACAGGGGGTTGTTTTTTTATTAGGGTCTATTGGGTAGGGTCAGACTGATTTTGTCGATTTTAGAGGCCAAAACCCCCATTAAAACGGCACTTTATAAGATTCTGTGAGAGGGCTTAACCGCGTTTTTTCCTCAACATTGTCGCACCGAGGCCGACTTGAGTATCCACCTCTCATTTGAGCAATAAAACAATTACTAAGGGGACTAACGCCAACTATCTAACTTGCCGTGACTAAAAGTTACAGAACCGTGACTATATTCCCAAATTTCTAAAAAACCTCCCATAACTTCTGTTTTCTCTGGCACGCCACATATTGACTTAACTTCATCTTTGGTCATACCTACCACTAACCTCCTTATTGCCTCTTGCCATTCCCGTTCTGCCTGTTCGCGTTCCCGTTTTGCCTGTTCCCATTCAGCCACTTGGCGTTTTGCTTCTGCCTGCCACTGCTTTTCTTTTTCCAACCGTTCTGCTTCTGCTGCCTGCATCTGCTTTACTCTTTCCAGCCGTTCCCGTTCCGCTTCAGCCTGTACCTGCTTTTCTTTTTCCAACCGCTCCCGTTCCGCTTGTGCCCGCATTTGTTTTTCATTTTCCAACCATTCTTCTGCTGCCTGTACCCGCTTTTCTTTTTCCAACCGTTCCCGTTCCGCTTCAGCCTGCATCTGCTTCTCCCCTAAATAAGCGGCTTTTTCGGAATTATAAATCCATACTCTACCAGTTATTGTATCCAGCTTGATGCGTCCATTTGATTCTATTTTGTAGCGGCTCGGACTAACAAAAAAACCGAATATCACGCCCAAAATGAAAATTACTATCGCGGCACAAACCAAAAGTATAGACAACTGTGATTTTTTCATTTTATGTTACTCCTTCTGAAAAGCCCATTGTATCTAATTTCCACGAAACAACCAAGCAGAATAAAATGGCCCCTGAGACAGCCATATTTGTATATGTAAGCTAACCGTTCAGGCTTGCGGGCGCGGGTGTTCGCCTGGGACGGGGGAAAGTGGGTAGAAATAAGACAACCAGTTGTATAACCGGACAAGAGCAGATTGGAAAGACAGAGGCAAAAACAGGGCAAAAGGTACGGTGGCGGTTCACGAAAAACTTTTTTGAAAAAATCAATGAGGCTATTATTCTCTTGATAAAAGATATGATGACCTGTTGTCTGTATGGGTACCCACATTGCCACTTATAAAAATTAGAAAATAAAAACAGTATTCAACAAATCTTTCAGAACTTTTTTGACAAATAGCTGAACTGTCGATATTTTCTGTAGTGTTAAATCTCGTTGATATTATGATGAATTATCAGCCGTTTTTTTTTTGTGGTGATGAAATGGAAGAATTATTCGAAGAGCTGTCAAAGTTCGCAAGAAAGAATCGTAAAGCGCTTAAACCCGCAGAGCAATGGCTTAATGAGTTTGACGGTAATATCGATGATGCTTGGAATGTCGCAAGAAATAGTACGCATATCGACTGGCGAAAGATAGTCTTGGTGGTAAAGTGGACTTTAGATGAAGGCGTAGAATACTTATTAAATACAATTCTTTCTGGGAGCTATACAACCAGAGAACACCCCAACAGATATCTGATTCGCAATGCTTTAGAAGAGGGGAGAAAAGCTGTTGCAGATGAAAAAACGGCAAAACAGAAAAACTTAATCCCCGCAGGGCAAAATGGCGGAAATCCCTCTGTCGTCAATAACGTCAATAATATAACTATATCAGACTCTCAGATAGGGAGCGTGCAGGCAGGAGTCAACAATAGGTCAGTTTCAAATGCCGAACGACACAAAAACACTGAAAAAAAGAAAAGTGTTTTTTTGGAAATAATAGTAAAAGTGGTTATAGGAATAGTTGTTGCTGGCTTGCTATTTATTGCCAAAATCCTCTATAATTTATTGACGAAATAAAAATTTCAAAAAAAATCGGGGCGACAGGACTTGAACCTGCGACCTTTGGACCCCCAGTCCAACGCGCTAGCCAAACTGCGCTACGCCCCGAAAAATAAATAAAAACTACTGCAAAATCCGAAATCCGAATCCGCCATAGGCGGACAAGTTTCTAAATCCGAAACAATACTCAATATCAAATGACTAAAATTCAAAACAGCATTTTAATACCTTTTTCCACTATCGAAAATATCGTTTTGGTCTTTAAATTTTTAAAAGAGCAATAATTTGTCTATTTTAACAAAAAAACCTACTTCTGCAAAGCATATTTAAGGACCTCATCTGCCTTTTTCACAAAGACAAACTTCATTCCTCTTTTTGCCTCTTTCGGAACTTCAACCATATCTTTTTTGTTCCTGAATGGCAGGATAACCATCTTTATCCCGGCCTGTTTTGCGGCAAGGATTTTTTCTTTCAATCCGCCAATAGGCAGAACAAGACCCTTTAATGTTATTTCACCCGTCATTGCGACGCCGGGCCGGGCGGGGGTATTTGTCAAAAGCGAAACTATAGAAACAAACATCGCCACGCCGGCACTTGGGCCATCTTTCGGGACAGCACCGGCAGGGACGTGGATATGATAATCCTGTTTTGAAAAACTGGTCGAATTGATGCCGAGACTTTTACTGTTTTCCTTCACAACTGAAAATGCCGCCTGTGCGCTTTCCTTCATTACCTCGCCAATCTGGCCGGTAAGTATAAGCCCACCCTTGCCCGGCATTGACGCGGATTCCACGAACAGTATTTCGCCGCCGAAAGGCGTATATGCAAGGCCGGTAGCCACGCCGGGAACCGCTGTCCGCATCGCAAGTTCGGATTCGTGTCTTATCGGGCCGAGAATCTTGTGCAAATGTTCTTTTGAAATTGTCGCGGCTCGTTTGCTTCCCTTCGCTATCTCAGTGGCAATAGACCGGCAAATAGCAGCGATATTCCGTTCAAGATTACGAACGCCAGCTTCGGCGGTGTAACTGCGGATAATCGTCCTTGTCGCGTCATCTGTTATTTTGAGCCTGTTTTTATTCAAACCATTCTCAGCCAACTGACGCGGGATGAGATATTTTTTGGCGATATTAAGTTTCTCATTTTCGGTATAGCCGGGCAGTTCGATAAGCTCCATCCTGTCCATCAGGGCAGGGGGAATCGGCTCTGTGCAATTGGCGGTGCCGATGAACATCACGCTCGACAGGTCGAAAGGCTGGTCGAGGTAATGGTCGGTAAATGTATTGTTCTGTTCCGGGTCGAGCACCTCGAGCAGGGCACTGGCCGGGTCGCCTCTGAAATCAATGCCGATTTTGTCCATCTCGTCGAGCATAAATACCGGATTTTTACTGCCGCATTTTCTCAACTCCTGCAGGATTCTGCCCGGAAGAGCGCCTATATATGTCCTTCGATGACCCCTGATATCGGCTTCATCTCTTATTCCGCCAAGCGATATTCTTACGAATTTCCTGTTCATCGCGCGGGCGATAGATTTGCCCAGACTTGTTTTGCCAACGCCCGGAGGACCAATGAAGCACAAAATCGGGCTTTTGCCGGAAGGATTAAGTTTCCTTACCGCCAGAAATTCAAGAACCCGCTTTTTGACTTTCTCAAGGCCGTAATGATCCTTCTTTAGTATCCTCTGTGCTTTTCTGATGTCCATCGAATCGGCGGTTCGTATACTCCACGGCATCTCGCATACCCAGTCGAGATATGTTCTGATTACGCCGTAGTCCGGCGAAGCCTGCGGTGTTCTGATTAGCCGGTCAAGTTCGGCAAGGGCCTCGGCCTCGACTTTTTCAGGCATTTTCGCCTTTTTGATTTTGTCCTTTAGAATCTTTGTATCTTCGGTTCTTTTGTCGTCCTGGCCGAGTTCGGTTTGAATGGCCTTTAACTGTTCCTGCAGGAAATATTCACGCTGGTTTTTCTCTACGGACTGTTTGACCTGACCCTGAATTTTATGGCTCAATTCAAGAACGTCCAATTGATTGGCAAGGGCGAGGGATATTTTTTCCAGTCTTTTTTTAGCGTCAAGCTCTTCGAGGAGATACTGTTTTTCCGCCAGAGTAACGCTCAGGTTCGCGGCCAGAAAATCGGCCAGAGCGGAAGGCGTTTCGATATTTTCAAGAAGGATAGACGCCTCTTCAGGCACATTGAGGCTTAAGTTTATCACCTTGTTAGCCGCGTCGCGGACGCTTACCATAAGAGCCTTGAGCTTTTTGGTAATTCTGGTTTTGGATGTAAGCGGTTCGATTCTGACCTTCAGGTATGGTTCACTGGAAACAAGCTCGACAATTTTGAACCTTATCAGGCCGTGAACAATAACATTGACCGTACCCTGCGGGAGCTTGACAACTTTGAGAATCGAAGAAGCTGTGCCGATTTTATAAAGGTCGTTCAAAGTGGGATTATCGATATTGGGACTTTTCTGCGCTACCAGCCCGATTATGGCATTGCCTGTTTTGGAGTCTTCGAGCAGTTTTCTGCTTTTGTCGCGTCCGACAGCAAGCGGAGTAACAGTTCCGGGAAATACAACGGCGTTGCGTATCGGCAGGATTCCGATAATCTCCGGAAGGTCGATTTCCTTTGGCTTTTCGGACGAGCCCGAATGTTCACCTTCGAAGACAGGGTCTATATTTACGATATCAACAAGTCTTAATTTTTCGCTCATAGGGGCATGATTTTATCCGGTCATAAGAAAATAGGAAAGCCAAAAATTTAAACTGAACGGCGGGGTGGAAAAGGGAGAAAATCGAAAGTTGAAAAACGCGGCGTGAAATAAACGTCCCATATTTATTCCTTAAGATCTGACAAAATCCAGAAGGGGCTTATAATCACCCCTGTCTGCGGCAACAAGTGATTCGATGTATCTTTTTCGATCCGACCCTGCGATTATGAGATTTGCACTTCCCCATGTAAATGGAGGTTTGTTGAGAACATTTTCTAAAAGAATATCAGCCATTAATCTGGCATGTCTGCCGTTTCCGTTAGCAAACAAATGTATTGACACCAGCCGATGATGGAATCGAGCAGCTATTTCATCATCAATAAAAATTTTGTTTTTAATCCAATATTCCGTATCATCACATAATTGTTTTAGTCCAGCTGGGATATTATACCATGACGCACCAATATTTTTATCGGTTTGCCTTAAATTTCCTGCCCATTTCCAAACACTGCTGAACATCCTTTTATGTAATTGCCTCATAAAGGATTCATTGAGAATGTCTTTCGGCTTTCGTTGTGCTATCCAAGCCAGAGCTTCATTAATGTTATCCTGTTCCCATCTATCAAGTTCAACTCGTGTTGTAATATGGGTCAGTAACAAACCTTCCATTTCATTAGAATCAAGAGGAGTTGCACCTTCCGGATAATTAAATTCAATCATTGCTCATCCCATAATGATTTTGGCATTATTTCAGTGATTTCTTCAATAAGTTCTTTCAGGGTTTTGGTTTTTTCTTTCTGGCTTAATTCCTGTTTTTCCAATCGCATCATCTGATTACTGCGTGCCATACGTTTTTTTGCTATTTTTTCGGCCTGGTTTCTCACTATTTGTTCCAGACTATCTCTGGGAACAACGCCGTAAACGAATACACAATTCATTGCATTAGCTGTGCTTTTCATTGTGTTGAGTGTAACCTTTCCAAGTTTTTCATCCAGTTCAATACGGGCAACACGTTGTTGTTTCACACCTATACGTTTTGCAAGTTGTCTTCCTGTCATACCAAGCGTGTCACGAATAGCACGAATCCACCCCTTTTTGGGGATAGTCACTATTTTTAGAGGGTCAAAATGTTTCAAGGTTTCATCAAGCTGTTCTCTGGCAAGTTTTTTTTGTTTTGGTTTCATATTTTCACCTATTAGGGTTAAATTCTAAATTATAACTACATATATATAGTAATTATCGGCTAATCTGACAACATAAATATAGTAAAAATTTCACAAAATACAATATATTTATAGTAAAAACTAACAGTTGGTATGCTTTTTGGGGTTAAATGTGTTTAATCTTCCTAAAATAAGCCTATTTGGTCGTTGGTATTTAGTTGCAGGAACCGCTGGTCGGCGGAATTGATTTTATCGTACCCCGATGAAGTAGCTTCTCAATAATTTAAATTTTAATTAGAAAGAGAAGCACTTCACAGGGCAGGCAAAATTTTTTATGCGGCAAAAAGGAAATTGGAAAAAAGAATTCAGTCCTATGGACTCCTTACGGAGAATCCAGAATACAGGAGACAGAATAATTCAAATATCAAACATCAAAAAGCAAAATGACAGATTAAAATCAAAAATAAATCTCACAGAGCAGACGGGCACTATTTATTTAGCGAAGTATTTTTAAGTTGTTTGTTAATAGGGCGATCCAAACCAAATTTTTTTGCAAGGTTACCTATTTTTTCATCATCCAATGAACGGCAGGAAAACACCTCATAATCTTCAGATAGTCTATCATGAAAAAAACCACCTATGGCAATAAGTATGCCCAGAAATAGCATTAATATGGCATGTTGCTTAGTTCCTTGTATGGCTTGCCATAAAGCAAAACCAAAGGCGGTTATCGCTGATATGTACATAAGATGGATACCCGAAGCTTCTCTTCGCCAAGATGGAACATGTTCGCGAAATACCTCATTGGAGATATTTGCCCATAGAATAGTGGCCTGATATCGGCTTATATTATATTTTTCAGCAAGATAAGTTCGAGGGCTATAAGAATTTTTTCGCATAAGGTCTTGAAGAGGTGCAATAATGTGTTGGTACACCAAGGATCGATACAAATGATATGTAATGCTTCCCCAAGCAATAGCAAGAAAGGAAGCTCCTATTGGGCCGAGATCGATAACAATTGTTTTGGCCGAAGTGCTATCACAAATATAAAGAAAGCCAAGAGGTACTAATCCTGTAAATAAATATCTCAAAGCGTCAGTAAGACTAATTTCTTTCATTCAATTTATTCCTCTTTATTACGGCAAATTATGACGTTAAAAATTTGTCAGGACAAGGTGTAGAGCACTGGTTTCCTTTATTTACTCATCGTCTCTGTTTTCTTTTTCCGGGTCGAGACTTTTCTGTATTGGTGTGGAAGGTGGCGGCTCTCGATTCCAAATATCATCGGTTTGTTCTATCTCGTCAGAATCGTCTTTGTTGTTTTTTGGTTTATGTTGCATGCTTTTTACCTCATTTCTACTTCTAAAGTTTAGATGCAAGGCTAATCACTAATAGTATCGCCAAGCTAATAATGGAAAAAATCAAAGATATCACTGCTATTTTGATTCTATCAGCTTTTCTCAAATTCAAACGCTCTATACATTTTATAGATTCTCCGTAACTATGTATTATATCAACGCGAAGCTTTTTACTCGCCAAATCTTCCGTTTTTTCTTTTCTCCAGACATCTATTAAGTCTTTTATGTCTGTTGGATAATCTATCTCCTTTATTTGAAGAGCTACCAGTGAAAAAATAAAAACAGCAATTGCAGAAACTCCATGAATTATAAATAGCGATAATTTGATGTGGTAAAGCGAGTACCAAACGCAATTTTCGGCTGGTTTTTGAAATATTTCTACAAGTTCGTTAATTTTTAAAAAATTTAGTGCAACTATGACTCCTACAATGCCTATTATTCCGAGTGCTTTATTATCCAAAGTATCAAAGTCAGAAGTGTTGCGATCAAAGATATGTTTTGCGTACTCAATCAATTCTGATGGCACGGGCTTGTTATCCTCATTTACTGTTTTGTGATTTTCCATATTGAGATAGATTATAGCCTTAAAAAGGGGAGAAGCAAAGGGAATCCGCCGAAGGCGGGCAAGAACCGGCGGCTAAACGATGTGGATTCCCGTTTCCACGGGAATGACAAGTGGGTGCGGGATAAACTATTTCTTGACTTTGGGGGGTAAGATTGGTAGTCTTATGTCTTTATTTTATAATTAGTTATAATTAGTTGCGTTTAAAGGAGATAGAATTGAGAGTATTGTCAGGCATTCAGCCCTCCGGCAGGCTGCATATAGGCAACTTCTTCGGAGCTATGAGACAGCACCTGCAGCTTCAGCACGCAGTGTCCCTTACGGGAGCGCAAAATGAAGGCTTTTATTTCATTGCTGATTATCACGCTATGACCAGCGGGCCAAAACCAGACGACCTTCGGCAAAATAAACTTGCGGTCGCTATGGATTATTTGGCGCTGGGATTAGATACCGACAAAACAGTTTTCTGGTGCCAGTCGGATGTCCCGCAGGTAACAGAGCTTGCCTGGATATTATCCTGTATTACGCCGATGGGTCTGCTGCAAAGATGTGTAAGCTTTAAGGAAAAAGTTGCCCAGGGTATTCTTCCTAATCATGGTCTTTTCGCATATCCGGTTCTGCAGGCGGCTGATATTCTTATTTTCGACAGCGAGCTTGTGCCCGTCGGCGCAGACCAGAAACAGCATATCGAAGTTACACGGGATATCGCAGGATATTTTAATAATACTTACGGCGAAACATTTGTTCTGCCTAAGGATTATATTATCGAATCGGTAGCTGTTGTGCCGGGCATTGACGGCAGAAAAATGAGCAAAAGCTACGATAATACAATTGAAATTTTCGAACCCGAAAGTTCCGTAAAGAAAAAGGTAATGAAAATTGTTACGGACTCAACGCCGGTTGAATCTCCGAAAGACCCGGAAAAGTGTAATGTTTTCGCACTTTTAAAACTGGTTGCTTTGCCTGATGAATTGGCCGAGTGGGAAAAGAAATATCGGCAGGGCGGAACAGGTTATGGCGAGGTGAAAAAGAGACTTGCCGAATTGCTGATTGAATATTTCAAACCTTACAGGCAGAAAAGAGCCGGGCTTGAAAAAAATATCGATTATGTACGGGAAGTTCTCAAAAAAGGAGCTGAAAGAGCGGCGGCAGTCGCTGATAAAACCCTGAAAAAGGCAAGAATTGCCGTCGGATTGGAATAAAGAAGCGGCAAAAGCAATTTGACGATTGAGATTGCTTCGCCATCTTGCGAGATGGCTCGCAATGACAAAATGAAAGGTGAAATGTGTCTGAATATAGAATAAATCTTGATGTTTTCGCAGGGCCGCTGGACTTGCTATTGTATCTTGTCCGCAAGGAAGAGGTCGATATCTACGACATTCCATTGGCGAAGATTACCGCCGAATATCTTCGCTATGTTGAGATGCTTAAGCTGTTCGATATCGAACTGGCGGGCGAATTTCTCGTAATGGCGGCGACGCTGATGGAGATAAAATCGGCTATGCTGCTTCCGAAAGACGAGCTTGACGCGATGGAGCAGGACCTTGGCGACCCGCGGGGCGAACTTATCAGGCAATTGCTCGAATACAAAAAATTCAAGGATGCCGCCAATGCACTGAAAATTTCCGCGGAGAGCCAGCAGCAAAAGTTCTCGCGCAGCGATAATATTATTTCCAGCCTGCAGCCAAAGACAGAGCCTGAGCTCGACCTTGACCAGATAAATATCTGGGACCTGCTGGGCGCCTTTGACTCTATGATGAAGGCGACCGGTAATGTAATGGATATGAGCCATATTGCCGACGATACGCCGATAGACCTTTACCAGATAGAAATTCTTCACCGTCTGCAGAGCGAAGGGGCGATGAGCTTTACCAGAATTTTTGAAGGCAAAAAAAACAAACTGATTATGATTGGACTTTTTCTCGCAGTTCTGGAACTGGTGAGAGAAAAACTTATAGCCGCCGAACAGGCACCCGGCGGGCAGGGGAAACAAGGAATGCCTATTTATTTGAGAGCCTTGACCGATGAGCCTGCCGAACAGGCTGTTCATAACGCGATGATGTCCGATGCTGTCGAGGAAAACCAGCCGCCGCAGAATATACCAATTGAATCGGTCGAAGCGATGCCTTCCGAACCCGGCGTGAAAATACCGATACAGGAATTTGACAATCGCCAGGGTACGGAGGTCAAAGAAGACCAAATTGAGCGGTCTGAAATGAAAAACAGCGATTTTTAGAGCCTAATTAACGGTTTAAAAACGGTCAGCTAAATAATTTGACATTGAGGGCTTATCTAAATAAAATTCTTAACTCGGATAAAGTTGATACGAAAGGATACAAGATGGCGGGAAACATAATTGAGCTTACTGACGCGGCATTCGATAGTACAGTGCACGACAGCACGGTGCCTGTGCTTGTCGATTTCTGGGCTCCATGGTGCGGACCGTGCAAGATGCTTGCGCCTGTGATTGAAGAAGTTGCCGCCGACTACGCCGGCAAGGCAAAAATCTGCAAACTTAATACTGACGATCATCATGAAGCGGCGGTGGAATTCGGTATCAGCGCCATTCCAACCGTAATCCTTTTTAATAAAGGCGAAATAACGAAGAAGTGGGTGGGACTTGTCAAGAAAACCGACATTACAGACGCTATTGACGAGCTGATTAATTAACATTTTTGCCAAAAATATTTTATTTATAAAAAAAATACCGGGAAGATTGTATGCTCAAAAGAACTCATAACTGCGGACAGTTGCGAATAGAAGATGCCGGCAAAAAGGTGATTCTTGCCGGCTGGGTTGATTCTTATCGTGACCATGGTAATCTTGTTTTTATCGACCTTCGCGACCGTGAGGGTCTAACGCAGCTCGTCTTTAATCCCGAGGCTCAGCCCCAAATGCACAAACTTTCACGTCAGCTTCGCTGCGAATGGGTTATAGCGGCAAGCGGCACTGTCAGGCATCGAGGTGAGGGACTTGTAAATCCCAAACTTCCCACCGGACAAATAGAAATACTTATAGATGAACTCGAAGTGCTTAACAGTTCCGAAACACCACCTTTCGAACTTGATAATGCCGAATCCGTCGCGGAGGAAACAAGGCTTAAATACCGTTATATCGACCTCAGACGGCCTGTAATGCAGAATCGTTTTAAAGTTCGTCATAAAGTTACGAAGGTTACTCGCGACTTTTTTGACAGCAAGGGATTCTGGGAAATTGAAACGCCGTTTTTAGGCAAAAGCACTCCGGAAGGCGCAAGGGATTTTCTTGTTCCGAGCAGATTGTGCAGCGGTAGTTTTTATGCTCTGCCTCAGTCGCCGCAACTTTTCAAGCAGGTGCTGATGGTAAGCGG
>Ga0315283_10000187_pt1 | contig 41055 bp, 34 predicted proteins | sample YL17G09_0_MG_FD_204541 | JGI IMG/M metagenome (GOLD analysis project Ga0315283, IMG submission 204541) | Sediment microbial communities from Yellowstone Lake, YNP, Wyoming, USA - YL17G09_0 | ecosystem: Environmental > Aquatic > Freshwater > Lake > Sediment | place: USA: Wyoming | collected...
GGAACCGTGTCAACCAGCGCGGCCATATTGGAACGCTCCTCGCGGCCCCGGGTCAATCGAGGGGGCCAACCGGGAGGCAGCAAGGGACGTGCCGCGGGAAACCGCCACAATTGTGGTCTGGAGGCTCCCGATCCCCTCTATCTCGGGGGTCGGCATGTCGGTCCGCCGACCGCCCGTCCGGGTCGTCGTCGGCGGAATCTTCGACACCCTGCTGAAGGTCGGCTCCATCCTGCCGATTCCCATGGGGACTGGTACCCCGTCTATCCGGACGGGTTGCCAGCCGCGACAGACCGTATACCGGCGCCGCTGGGGGGTCGTGCCCCCCGGTACGCTCGCCGGTCTGACCAAAGGAGTGGTCATGACAGGGCATATTCTCGCCCTGGACGACGAACCCGGCGTCCGGGCCCTGCTCAGCACATGGCTTCAGTCAGCAGGCCTGCGATGCTCACCGGCGGCGACGACCAGTGACGCGCTTGCGCTCTACGACCGGGATCCGGCCGATGTGGCGCTGATCGATCTGCGTCTCGGCGCCGACGATGGCATGGCCGCCGCCCGGGGGCTCCGGGCGAAGAGCGACGACCTGGCCATCGTGCTCGTCACGGGGTATGCGAGTTTCGACGCCGCCGTCGAGGGCCTGCGGCTCGGCGTCATGGACTACCTGCTGAAACCCTTTACCAGGAACGAACTGCTGACCATGGTGAAGCGAGCGCTCAACTGGCGGGCCGAGCAGCTCCGGCAGCGCGCGGATCGCGATGGCTTCGCGCTCGAGATCCAGCAGCGCCGCAGCGAGCTGTCGGAAGCGTTCGCGCGCATCGAGGTGGCGTCGATTGCCGCCATCGACGCGCTGCTCACCACGCTCAGCCGCAGCAGTCCGGAGACCTTCGAGCACGCCAAGCGCGTGGCCCACATCGCGACGCTCATCTCCTCCCAGCTCGGGATGTCGGACATCGAGACTATGCAGGTCGAGCGCGGCGCGCTACTGCACGACATCGGCAAGGTGGCGCTGCCCGACGCAATCATCTACAAGCCGGGGCCGCTCACGGAGGCCGAAATGGCGATCATGCGCACGCATCCCCAGATCGGCCACGACATCGTGGCGGCCGTGCCGGCGCTGCGGCCCGCGGCCCAGATCATCCTCTCGTCGCACGAGCGCTGGGACGGCCTGGGTTATCCGGCCGGGCTCTCGGGCACGAGCATCCCCGTCGGCGCACGCGTGGCGTCGGTCGCCGACGTGTTCGACGTGCTGACCTCGCCGCGCAATTACCGGGACCCGGTGTCGGCCGACTCTGCGAGCACCGAGCTCACGCGTTGCGCCGGCACCCAGTTCGATCCGGACGTGGTCCGCGCCTGCCTGCGAGTGGTCGAATGCATCGCCCCTGGCGGGACCTGGCGGACCGTGGCGTGGAACAACACGACCGGTCATCTCGCCTTGGGGAAGATCGCATGACCACCGCCTCGCGCCACCGGGCCGGGCACCCGTCGGCCGCCGGATCGACCCGGCCCAGGCGGCTGGCCCCCGTGTCCCGTTGCGAGGCCAGCGCGCAGCGTGACGCCCCCTGCGCGGCAGCCGCGTGCGATGTTCGCGCGGCGTTTCACGCGGTCACGCGCGAACGCGACGAGCAGCGGGCGGCGCTGCAGCAGATGCAGGAGCGCCTCGGCCTCGCCAGCCGGTTCCAGGCGTACGGCGAGATGGCGTCGGGTGTGGCGCACGACTGCAACAACGCCCTCACCACCATCCTCGGCCTCAGCGACTGGATGGTCCACGAATTGCCCGACGACGCGCCCTATCGCTCCGAAATCGAGACCATCCGCACGGCCGCCCTGGACGCCGCGTCCATCGTGCGGCGTCTCCAGGTGTTCGGGCGCGTGACGCCGAACGGCGCCCGCCGGGAACCGCAGGAACTCGTCGACCTGGGCGATACCGCCCGCGTGGTCGCAGAGCTGGTGCGGCCCCGCTGCCAGGAACTGGCGCTGCGCACGGGTGTTCCCTACGACGTGGCGGTGAACGCCGCCGTCGGGCCCACGGTGTTGGCGTCCGCCGCCGAGATCCGCGAACTGCTCGTCAACCTCGCCTTCAACGGGCTCGACGCCATGCCCGAGGGCGGCGTGATCCGGATCGCGGTCCGGCTCGACCACGACCGGCCCACGGTGGCGGTCACCGACGGCGGCACCGGCGTGCCCGAGGACATCAAGGCTCGCATCTTCGAACCGTTCTTCTCCACGAAGGGCCAGCACGGCAGCGGGCTCGGCCTCAGCGTCTGCGCGAGCATCGCCGAGCGCCATCGTGCCACGCTGACCGTGTCGGACGCACCCGGCGGCGGATCGACCTTCGTGCTGGCATTCCCGGCGACCGACGGCGTTGCCGCGGAGGCGCCGGTGGCCGGGGCCGCATCGCCGGTCACGGCAATCCGGCCGCTCAAGGTACTCGTCGTCGATGACGAGCCGGACGTCTGCGAGAGCCTGGCCGCGATGACCGAGGCGCTGGGTCATCACGTGACCCAGGCGCCTGGCGGCCGCATCGCCCTGGTCGAGGTGGCGACACACGCATTCGACGTCGTCGTCACCGATCTCGGCATGCCCGGCATGAGCGGCCTCGAACTGGCCAAGCTGGTCGCCGCCCGTTCGTCGACGCCGGTGATCATGGTGACGGCGTGGGGCATCGACTTCGGCGCGCAGCCTCCGGCCGGGGTGTCGATGGTGGTGCCCAAGCCGGTGACCATGCGCGTTCTCCAGCAGGCCCTGGCCGCTGTGACGGCGGGCCCGGCCGGCGACGATCCGCACCCCGCGCGATCTGCGGCGCGGGTGGCCCGCTTCATCCGTCCCGGAGAGGAAGCGGCCGTGGTCGACCGGATGGAGGCCTCATGATCCTCCTGGTGGGCGCTGTCGTCGTCCTGGCCTCTGTCATCGTCGGCTTCATGCTGCACGGCGGCAACCTGATGGCCCTCTACCAGCCCTCCGAGTTCCTGATTATCGGCGGGGCGGCGCTGGGCCAGCTGGTCATCTCGACGCCGGGCAGCGTGCTGAAGGCCATGATCGCGAACTTGATCGGCATGATGAAGCCCGCCGCCACGAAAGACGACTACATCGACCTGCTGACGATGCTCTACAACCTGTTCCGGGTGGCGCAGCAGTCCGGCGTGATGGCGCTCGAGACGCACGCCGAGAAACCGAAGGAGAGCGCGGTCTTCGCCGGGCACCCGAAGTTCCTGGCGCGGCACGGCGCGTCGGAGTTTCTCTGCGACTCGCTGAAGGTGATGATCATGGGCGGCGTCACCGCTTACGACTTCGAGAACCTGATGGACCAGGATCTCGACGTGCACCACCACATGGCCCTCCAGCCGTCGGCGGCGCTCACCAAGACCGGCGACGCGCTGCCCGGCCTCGGCATCGTGGCGGCCGTCCTCGGCGTCGTCATCACGATGGGCGCGATCGACGGCCCCCCGGCCGAGATCGGCGAGAAGGTGGCGGCGGCCCTGGTCGGGACGTTTCTCGGGATCCTGCTGGCGTACGGCTTCGTGAACCCGCTCGGCACCGCGCTGGAGCACCGGGTCGCCGACGAGGGGCGCTACCTCGAGTGCGTGAAGACCGGGCTGCTCGCCGTGCACAAGGGACTGCCGCCGGCCATCGCCGTCGAATTCGCGCGCCGGGTGCTGCCCGATGAGGTCCGGCCGACCTTCGAGGAGACCGAGCGCGCGTGCCGCGGGGCCCGCAAGGCGCAGAGCGTGGCGCAGGCCGCGTAGGCCGGCAGGATAGCCGCGATGAAAGAAGTCATCATCATCAAGAAGAAGGGCAGGGGCGCCCACGCCGCGCACCACGGCGGCGCGTGGAAGGTGGCCCTCGCCGACTTCATGACGGCGATGATGTGCTTCTTTCTCGTCATGTGGCTGGTCAGCCAGAAAGAGACCACGCGCTCGGCGATTGCCGCCTACTTCCGCGACCCCGGCGTTTTCGCAACGACGTCGGCCGGCGGCCTGACCAACGCGGGGCCCGGCGTGCTCGAGGGCGCCGGCGGAGTCGCCTACGCGGCGCTGGTCGAGGAAACGAACCGCCAGCGGCTGCAGAAGACGGCCGAGCGCATCGAGGAGGAGATCGCGAAGGCCGTCGGGCTCAAGGGGCTGGGAAAGCAGGTCGACGTGCAGGTCACCGGCGAAGGGCTGCGCATCGAGCTGCAGGACTCGGACAACTCGATGTTCTTCGACTCGGGCAGCGCGCGCATCCATCCCGAGGGCGAGCGCGTGCTCGCGCTCATCGCGACGGAACTCGATCGCCTGGCCCGGCCGGTGGTCGTCGAGGGGCACACCGACAGCCGGCCATACGGCAGCGCCGGCGACTACTCCAACTGGGATCTCTCGGCCGACCGGGCCAACGCGGCGCGGCGGGTGATGGAGTCGGGCGGCCTCTCGGCCGCGCTCATCAGCGCCGTTCGCGGTTTCGCCGACCGGCGGCCGAGGATTCTCAACGACCCGATGGACGCACGCAATCGCCGCGTCTCGATCGTCGTCCCGCTGGACACCCGCAAGCCCCAGGGGCGGTAGACCGCACGCCACCCGCTCACGCGTGACGCCAACCGGCCGATTAGCCCCATAGGGGGCGGCTTGTCGATGGCGGCCGGCCGACCGGGGCAGGCGGCGCACCATTCCAATCAGCCCGCGCCGTCCCGATGACCACTGGGGACTTTGATGAACACGACCTGGACGATCGGACGACAATTCACCGCGGCGTTCGCGGCGCTCGTGACGCTCGTCTTTGTGGCATCGGCGGTCAGCATCTACGGCATCTCACAGTCTGGCCGGGCACAGAACCGCACGAAGGACATCGGCGTCGCGCTGCGCGACGCCGGGAAACTGGAAACCTTGATGCGAGGCCTCGATGGCGGCGGCCACGTCATTCTGCTGGCGGCGATGAACGGCGCGGCGGACCGGAAGGCCGAAGGCCACCGTACCATCGCCGACTTCGAGAAGCGCTTCGACGAAACGCTCGCCGCCGTGAGGTCTTCGGCCCCCACCGACGACACCCGGCGAAACGTCGACGAGATCCGCGCCAGTTACGAGTCGTGGAAAGCCATTCACACGAAGATCATCGCCCTGGCGGAGCGGCAGGACTTCGAACCCGCCCTGGCCGCCGACCTTGGCGACGGGTTTGCCGCTCAGCAGCGGGTGCTCCAGCAAGCTGAAGCCTACCAGGACGCACTCAGCGCCGAGTTCGAGACACTCGACGCGACCGTGAACGGGGCGGCCCGCACCGTGCTCGTGATCGCGGTCTTCGTGCTCATCGCCACCATCGTCACGGGCGCGGGCGTCCTTCACGTGATTCGCCAGGGCACGCGAATGTTGACGGCCACGGCCGGTGAACTTCAGACCGGCGGAGAGCAGGTGCTCTGCGCCGCCAGCCAGGTGTCCGCGTCGTCGCAGTCGCTGTCCCAAGGCGCGACCGAGCAGGCGGCCTCGCTCGAGGAGACCTCGGCGTCGATGGAAGAGATGGCGTCGATGACGCGCCAGAACGCCGAGAACTCGTACCAGGCGGCCACCGAGGTGGCCGAGACCACGCGGCTGGTGCGGTCCGCCAACGCGGCGCTGCAGGATCTGGTGGCCACGATGAGCGCGATCCGCGACTCGAGCGGCAAGGTGACCAAAATCATCAAGACCATCGACGAGATCGCGTTCCAAACCAACATCCTCGCGCTCAACGCCGCCGTGGAAGCCGCCCGTGCGGGCGAGGCGGGGATGGGGTTTGCCGTGGTGGCCGACGAGGTGCGCAACCTGGCCCAGCGGTCGGCACAGGCCGCGAAGGACACCGCGTCGCTCATCGAGAAGTCCTCGGCCAGCGCTGAGGCCGGCGGCCAGAAGGTGGACGTGGTCGTCTCGTCGATGACGGCCATCACCGAGAGCTCCGCGCGAGTGAAAGGCCTGGTCGAGGAGGTCAGCGTCGCGAGCCGGCAGCAGACACAGGGGATCGACCAGGTGACCCGGGCGATCGCGGAGATGGAGCACGTCACGCAGACCACGGCGGCGACGGCCCAGGAAGGCGCGGCCGCCAGCGAGGAGCTGACGGCCCAGGCCGAGCACTCGATGGCGGCGGTCAGCCGGCTCGAGAGCCTGGTGGGCGGCACCGTGACCGGCAGGATCGCCCCGCGTCCGAGCCAGCATGTCCTGGTCCGGCGCTCCGTGACGCCGGCGAAGGTCGTGCGGATGACGCGAAGCCCGGCCAGGGCGGCCGGATCGCACGGGAGATTCTGAGCCCGGGCCGGGGCCGGCATGGACCAGGGATGTACGGGTGCCGCGGGCGCTCGGCGTCGCGGCACCAGGCATCAGGGGTGATCTCAGGGGCCTCGAAGGGTCCGCGGCATGGAGGCGAGTATGCGTGTCGCACACGTCGTATGGGTCGCGGTGGCCATCGTTGCGGTATCGGCATCGGCTGGCCTCGCACAGTCCCGCGGCCTGGGGCGTGTCACGGGCGTGGTGTTGGATGACAGCGGCGCGCCGGTGGCCAACGTGGAGATCAAGACGACGACGTTGGGGGGCAATGCCATTCAGTGCCAGTCCGACGCCAAGGGCAAGTGGACCCTCGGCGGCGTCGGGCGCGGCGAGTGGATCGTCAGCTTCACGAAGGCCGGCTTCGAGACCAAGCGGATCAAGGCGATCATCGAGCGGGAGATCGATCGCAGCGAACCCGTCAAGATCACGCTCAAGAAGGGCGCCTAGCCGCGACGCGGTCGAGACGGGTCGCCGATCGGGAGGAGAGAGGTTCCATGCACGCCAGCATCGCACGCCGCCTCATGGTGGTCTTCGGTCTCATGCTTGCCGTCATGTTGATCATGGGGGGGAGCAGCCTGCGGACCATGGCCACCCTGAATGGCGAGGTTGAACATGTCGCGTCCGTGACGGCGTCCCGCGTCTCGCAATCGGGACGCATCCGCTACCTGGTGGCCGCGGTCGAGGCCGCTCTGGGACGGTCCGTGATCGCGACGGCGAAGGGCGACAACAAGGAGGTCGAGACGGCCATCCAGAAGGCCGACGCCGCGTTGAGCAACCTGACCATTGCGGCCGCTGGACTGCATCAGTCGGCCCCCGATGCCGCGACCAAGGGCCGCTGCAGCCAGATGGAAGGCGTGATCGGCCAGTGGAAGACCGGGATCGACAGGGTGAAGACCTTTACGCGAGGCGGGCAGGCCCTCGAGGCCGCCGAGGCCACCGAGCAGATCAGCCGGTTCGCCGACCAGACCGGGGCGCTCGCGGCCGAGATCGACCAGGCGCAGCAGCAGAGCCTGGAGACGGCCAGGGCCAGCGCCGCGAGTTCGTACCTGTGGAGCTGGTGGACGATGAGCGTGGTGCTGCTCGTCGCGTTCGCCGTGTCGGGCGGCGGCGCCTGGACGGTGCGCGGCATCCGGGCCACGCTCGGCCAGGTGGCCGCGCTGCTGAAGGACTCGTCGCAGCACGTCATGTCGGCATCGGACCACGTGGCCTCCTCGTCGCAATCGCTGTCGAAGGGCGCCACCGAGCAGGCCGCGTCGCTCGAGGAGACCTCCGCGTCGATGGAGGAGATGGCCGCCATGACCCGCGAGAACGCCGAGCACTCGGCCCAGGCGGCGACCTTGATGTCCGAGACCGAGCGGCTGGTCCAGGACGCCAACGGCGCCCTGAGCGAACTGGTGCGCGCGATGTCTGGCATCCAGGACTCGAGCGCCAAGGTCGCGAAGATCATCAAGACGATTGACGAGATCGCCTTCCAGACCAACATCCTCGCCCTCAACGCGGCGGTCGAGGCTGCGCGGGCCGGCGAGGCGGGCATGGGCTTCGCGGTCGTGGCCGACGAGGTGCGCAACCTCGCGCAGCGCTCCGCCCAGGCCGCCAGGGACACCGCCGTCCTCATCGAGGACGCGATCGGCCGGGCCCGCGAGGGCGGCACCAAGGTCGAGCGCGTCGAAGGATCGATCACGGCCATCACGCAAAGCGCCGTCAGGGTGAAGGCCCTGGTGGACGAGATCAGCGTGGCGAGCCGGCAGCAGGCCCAGGGGATCGAGCAGGTCACGCACGCGATCGCCCAGATGGAGAAGGTGACCCAGAAAACGGCCGCCACGGCGGAGGAGAGTGCCGCCGCCAGCGAAGAGCTCAACGCGCAGGTGGAGCAGTCGATGACGGTCGTGCAGCGCCTGGAGCGCCTCGTGGGCGGCAGTGCCGCCCCCCCGGCGCCGGTCGTTGCACAAACGGCGCGGCGCCGCGCCGCCGTCGTGCCGATGGCACCGGCCGGACACAGGCCGTTCACGGCCGCGACGTCGGCGGAGGAACAGATCCCGTTCGGTGACACGGGCACCTACGGGAGTTTCTAGCGAGCGCGCAGACCCCTGCGGGCCAGGCCTGGCCAGCGCGACCTCGAGGGCAGGCCTGTGACCGCAAGGGTCTTCTCGAACCCGCCTGGAATTCATCAGGGGCGTCGCGCGTCTCGCGCTGTTGCCGGGGGTGCTCATCTCCGCCGGCCGCGACGAGGCGCATGTCAGGCAGGCGCTGCCATGTGGCGTGCTCGGCGATCTGACCACGCCGTGCCACGCCGACCAACGCTCCGAGCGTGTGCGCCGCATCGTCGCTCAGCTCGACGGGGCCGTCGCCGCGGGCGAGGCGGCCGACGCGAGCGCGGCCAGCTGAACGCCGCACGTCCCGCCACGCGGAACCCCGCCGGTTCGACCACGCGGCGATGCGCGCCCCGGCTCATGAGGGCGCCCGCGGTGCCGATTTCCCAATTACAGGACCGCCATGGCCCGACTCGGCCGGGCATGCGCCTGATCCGCGGCGGGGGGACACGATGAGCGAGTGGGACCACGGAACAGCCGGCTCGGATGCCACGTCGGACGATGCCGAACTCTGCATGCTGCAGGCCGACCCCGAGCTGGCCGGGATGTTCTTTACCGAGGCGCTCGACCATCTGGGCTCCATCGAGAACATCGTGCTGGCCCTCGAGTCGGCCCCGACCGATGTCAGGCTGCTGAACGACGTGTTTCGGCCGTTCCACACGATCAAAGGCAACGCCGGTGCCCTCGGCATCACGAGCGTGCAGGAGGCGGCCCATGAGGTGGAGAGTCTCCTGGACCTCGGCCGGTCGGGCAAGCACGTCATCGGGCCGGCGGAGATCGATGTCATCCTGAAAGCGGTCGACGTGCTGACGGAGATGATCGGCGGCCTCAAGCGTCGGGTCGATGGGCAGGCCGCGCCCGACAGCACCGACGATCGCCGCGCGCTGATCGCCGAGGTCGAGCGCATCATTGCCGGCGGCAGCACCGCGGCGCCGCCGCCTCCGCCGGTGAGCGTCGCGCCTCGCGAGCCAGAGCCGGAGATGTCGTTTGCCGGGTTCGGGCCCGTCCCGGCGCCCGAACCGGCGGCGGTTCATCCCGGCGCGTCGGCGCCCGACGCCCGCATCGGCGGCGCCAAGAGCGATGCGGTCAAGGTCGACACGGTCAAGGTCGACACCCGCAAACTCGACAACCTCGTCGACATGGTCGGCGAGCTGGTGATTGTCCAGGCGATGATCAACGAGGATCCGACGCTGCGCCGCGCGTGCGACGAACGGCTCGGGCGGAACCTGAACCAGTTGAAGCGCATCACGACCGACCTGCAGCGCAACGCCCTGGCGATGCGCATGGTGCCGGTGCGCCAGACGTTCCAGAAGATGCAGCGCCTGGCGCGCGACCTGGGCAAGAAATCGGGGAAGACGGTCGACGTCGAGCTTTCCGGCGAGGAGACCGAGCTGGACCGCCAGGTGGTGGAAGACATCAACGACCCGCTGATGCACATGGTCCGTAACAGCTGCGACCACGGCATCGAGGACGCCGAGGCACGCGCGCGCGCCGGCAAGCCCGCGCAGGGACGACTGAAGCTCAGCGCCTACCACCACGGCGGCAGCATCGTCATCGCGGTTGCCGACGACGGCGGTGGACTGCCGACGGAGAAGATTCGCGGGAAGGCGATCGCGCAGGGCCTCATCGGCGAGGGCGACCCGCTCTCCGACAACGAGATCCATCAGCTCATCTTCCGGCCGGGCTTCTCGACGGCGGACACGGTGACCGAGATCTCGGGGCGCGGCGTCGGCATGGACGTCGTGCGCGGGAACATCGAGGCGCTGCGAGGCAAGGTCGAGATCCGGAGCGTCGCCGGGCGCGGCACCACGTTTCTCATCAAGCTGCCGCTGACGCTCGCCGTCCTGGACGGGCTCGTACTCCGCGCCGGCGACGAGCGCTTCGTGATCCCGATCTTCGCGGTGTGCGAGTCGCTCCGCCCGAAGCCCGAGCAGGTACACGAGGTGCAGGGCCGGCCGCAGATGATCCAGGTGCGCAACAGCCTGCTCCCGCTGGTGTCGCTGGCCGAACTGCTCGGCATCGGCGAGGTCCCGGCGCCCGCGCACGAGCGCACGGCCGTGGTGATCGAGGACGACGGCCAGCGCATCGCGGTGCTGGTGGACGACCTGCTCGGCAAGCAGGAGGTCGTAATCAAGTCGCTCGGCCTGGCGTTCGCCGGCGTGCGCGGCATCGCGGGCGGCGCGATTCTCGGCGACGGCCGGGTCGGACTGATCCTCGACGCCGCCGGACTGGTGGAACTGGTCAGCAACACGTCCGCGTGCGTGGCGTAGGCCCGTCCGGACTTCAGGAGGCACGTGATGAGCTTGGCAACCGCGAGGACCGACGATCCGGCCACCGGCACGACGGCGCGCGCGACGCCGGGGAAGTACCTGACGTTCTCCCTCGCCTCCGAGGAGTACGGCGTGTCCGTCCTCAAGGTGCGCGAGATCATGAAGATGATGGACATCACGGTGGTGCCCCAGGTGCCGTCGCACGTGCGGGGGGTCATCAACCTGCGCGGCAAGGTCATCGCGGTGGTCGATCTGCGCCTGAAGTTCGGCTTCGAGGCGAAGGAAGAGACCGACGAGACCGCGATCGTCGTCGTGGAGATCGCCGTCGACGGCGGGACGATCCTGACGGGCCTGGTGGTCGACTCCGTGTCCGACGTGCTGAACATCGTCTCGGACGAGATCGAGGCGACGCCGGCGTTCGGGGACCGCGTGAAGACCGACTACATCAGCGGCATGGCGAAGGTGAAGGGCCGCGTGAAGATCCTGCTGGATCTCGATCGGGCGATCGGGTGGGACGCCCGGATGAGCGCCTGACACCGGAGCGTCCTGATGAGCTGCTGACACCTGACACACAGCCATGTCCGTTCGTAGCGTCGCCGCCGTCGTGCCGGATCTGTCGCCCGTTCTGAGCGATCGCGACTTCGCGTTCGTCGTGAAGCTCGTCTACCAGCGCGCCGGGATCCGCCTGCGCGACGGGAAGCGGGAGCTGGTCGCCGCGCGCCTCCAGAAACGCCTCCGGCACCACGGCCTGGGCGCCTTCACGGCGTACCTCGAACTGCTCCAGCAGGACGGATCCGGCGACGAGATGGTCGAGTTTCTCGACGCGCTGGCGATCAATCACACCTATTTCTTCCGCGAAGAGCAGCACTTCGACTTCGTGCGGTCGACGGTCGTGCCGGAGCTGGTCGGGCGGCCCGGGCACGGCTGCCTCGAGGGATGGAGCGCCGCGTGCTCGTCGGGCGAGGAGCCCTATACGCTGGCGATGACGCTCGCCGAGGCGCTGCCGGACGGCCCCGAGGGCTTTCGCCTGTTTGCGTCGGATCTGTCGACGAAGGTCCTGGCCACGGCCAGGTCCGGCGTCTACAAGATGGAGCGGGTGAAGGACCTGCCGCTGAACGTCCTGCGGCGCCACTTCGAGCGAGGCACGGGCGCCCAGTCGGGCCTGACTCGGGTGATGCGGCCGCTGCGCCAGCGGGTCGAGTTCGCGCATCTCAACCTGCTCGAGATCGGCGACCTCGGCCGCCGGTTCGATGTCATCTTCTGCCGCAACGTGATGATCTACTTCGACCGCGCGGTGCAGCAGCGCGTCGTCACGATGCTCGAGCGGCACCTGCGGCCGGGTGCGTACATGTTCATCTCGCACTCCGAGAGCCTGAACGGGATCACCCACGGCCTGCGCTGGGTGGCGCCGGCCGTGTACCAGCGGAAGTCCGCATGATTCAGTCCTCCACCCCCACCTCGACGGCCGCCCGCCAGCAGACCTCCCCGTCCCCTGGCACCGACCCGTCCGGGCGCACGCGCATCGTCGTCGGCATCGGCGAGTTCGCCGTCTCCGACGCCGCGACCGCGGTGATGGTGGCGCACGCGCTCGGGAGCTGCATCGCGGTCTGCGTGTACGACCCGGTCGCGCACGTGGCCGGGATGCTGCACTTCCTGCTGCCCGACTCCCGCGTGAACCCGGTCCGCGCCAGGCAGCAGCCCGCGACCTTTGCCGACCTGGGCGTGCCGATGCTGTTCCAGGCCTGCTACCGGGCGGGTGCGGTGAAGAGCCGCTGCGTGGTCACACTGGTGGGCGGCGCGGACATCGGCGGGCAGGGCGGCGGCACGCTCGACGTGGGCAGGCGCAACCAGCTGGCGGCGAAGAACCTGTTGTGGCGCAACGGCGTGATGATCACGGCCGAACGCGTCGGCGGATCGGACCCGCGCAACGTGCTGCTGGCGGTCGCGGACGGCACCCTGCGCATTACCTCGGGAACCGAGCTGGTGGCGGAGATCGAGGAGACCTGATCATGGGATTGAACATCCTCATCGTGGACGACTCGGCGATGATGCGCGCGATCGCCGCCGCCGCGCGCTGGAAGACCCTGCTGCGGGTCATCATCTCCACCGATGGATCCGAGGCCAGGCGACACGAAGTCCGGGACCTCGACGTGCGGCTCTCCGTCGAAAAACCGTTCCGGCCGGAGGTCATGCGCGATGTGCTCTCAACCATCTCGACGGCAGACACCCATGTTCACTGAGCACGCCGAGGCGCGGCAGCGCGCGCTCGTCGAAGTGACCCAGGAGAGTTTCTTCAGCCTGGCGGAACCCTGCGAGATGGAGCGCTTCGACGAAGCCGCGACCGTCTTTGCCGCCGGGGCCGACGGCGCGCCCGCCCGCTGGCTGCGTGCCGAGGTCAGCTTCGCCGGCGCGTACTCCGGGCGCGTCGCGGTCACGATGCCGTATTCGCCGGCCAGCGGCCTGTTCGCCAACTTCGTCGGCGCTTCGTAGGGGGACCCGGTGGCTGCCAGGACGCGCGTCCTCATCGTTGACGATTCGGCCGTGGTGCGCAAGCTCATCGCGGACCGGCTGCGTCGGGAGCCGGACATCGAGGTGGTGGGCGGGGCCGCCGACCCGTTCGTCGCGCGGGATCTGATCCTGCAGCACAAGCCCGACGTGGTGACGCTCGACATCGAGATGCCGAGGATGGACGGCCTGACCTTCCTCAAGAAGCTCATGGCCCACTACCCGCTGCCGGTCATCATCGTGAGCTCGGCCACCCAGTCGGGGTCGGCCGCGAGCATCGAGGCCCTGCGCTCAGGCGCGATCGACGTGATTGCCAAGCCCGGCGGGCCCCAGTCCGTCGGCCAGGTTACCGATCGCATCGCCGCCACCATTCGCGGGATCAGCGCCTCGGCCGCCGTCCGCTTCAGACCCGCCCCGTCGCCGGCGGCCAGTCGTGTCGCCGCCGCGGTGGGCGCCAAGCGCTACAACGGCCTCATCCTGATCGGAGCCTCGACCGGCGGCACCCAGGCCATCGAGGCCATCCTCACCCGTCTGCCGGCGGACACGCCGCCCATCGTGATCGTGCAGCACATGCCGGCCTACTTCACCAGGGCCTTCGCCGATCGGCTGGACCAGATCTGCGGCGTGCACGTGGTCGAGGCGACCGCCGACATGCTCCTCGAGCGCGGGACGGCCTACATCGCCCCCGGCGACTATCACATGACGCTCGTGCGCGTCGGGCTGCAGTTGCGGACCGCGCTCAACCAGGACGCGCCCGTGCATCACCAGCGGCCGGCCGTCGACGTGCTCTTCGAGTCCGCCGCCCAGATCCGCGGCGTCCCGATGGTGGCCATGCTGCTGACGGGGATGGGCGCCGACGGCGCCGACGGCATGGTGGCGCTCCGGAAGGCTGGCGCCGAGACGATTGCCGAAGACGAGCAGTCGTGTGTCGTCTTCGGCATGCCCAAGGAAGCGATTGCGCGCGGTGGCGCCGCGCACGTGGCGCCGCTGCTGAAAATGCCGACCCTCGTGATCGAGTGCCTCGAGCGCGTGGCGACGCGAAGGGTTGCGCAGGAGGGCCGCGCTAGCCCTGGCTGATGTAGTTCTCGAGCTGGCGGATCGCGAACTGCTGTTCCTCGACCACCGCGCGGTTCGCGTCGCGGATCGAGATGACGCCGGCCACCGTGCCCTCCTCCAGCACCGGGAGGTGGCGGATGTGCTGCTCGTCCATGAGCGCCATGCACTGACCAGCCGTCCAGGTCGGATCGATGGTCACCAGGCGACCGGTCATCACCTCGCCGACGGGCGTCTCCTTGGAGTTCTTGCCCAGCAGGACCACCTTCCGCGCGTAGTCGCGCTCGGTGAAGATGCCGGCCAGGGAGTCGCCGTCCATGACGAGCACCGCGCCGATGTTCCTGTCGGCCATGATCCGCAGCGCGTCGAGCACGGTCGTCGCCGGCGACACCGCGTGTACCGCCCCGCCGCGAGCCAACATCTGACGGACAGTCGTCACCACTGGGGACCTCCCTCACGCATCGGCCGATCGCCCGGCCGGTTCCGGTTGCAGGGAACGAGGGTTACAGGGATACCACGGTTTGGGCCGTCAGGCAACCGCCCCGCGCGGTGAGTGCCCCGCGCGGTGAGGCGCAGGGCCGCCGCGCGCCAGGCGGCGTTCCTACCAATTGAACGCGTCGATCATCTCTGCCGGGCCATCGCCGAGCGTATCGTCCTTGCCGATGACCCACGCGTCAATCCGCCCGTTCCGGCCGACCCGCATGCGCACGAAGTGCTTGAAGCCGGGGTGACCGAGCACGGCGAACGCCTGGTGGTGTTCGAGACCGGAGAGCACGAGGGTCAGCAGGAAGTGGCCGAGGATGAGCGGCCCGGAAAGCGCCATCACGGCCACGTCGATCACTCCCGTCGCCACGGCCCCGGCCAGGTGCGTCAGCAGCCAGGCGATCCCGACCGGCGCCAGCGCCAGCGCCGGACCGTGGGCCAGGGCCACAGCCAGGCTGGCCCACGGGCGCTCGCGCCGCTTGGCCACGGCCTGGAACATGGCGAACGTCACGAAAGCCCCCGCCAGCAGCGTGATCCCCCAGCCCCATCCCGCGCCCGCGCGGAACGCCACGATCTCGAGCGCCGCCAGCGCCGCGCACCCCAGATGCGGCAGGATGCCAGCCGTCCCGAGCATAGTCTGAAGCGGCACGCTGGCGGCCAGGCGCCGGCTCGTGGGCTGATCGGGGAATGCGCACGCCGGCTCCCTGCCCTGCGGGTAGTGATGCACCCTGGTGCCGTGGGTGAACGCGCCGCCGCCACCGGCAATCACGTGCATCGACGGCCCGACGACGCGGCGCTCGTAATGGTGGCTGTCGCCGGTCAGGTAGAACGTCTCGTCGTGCGTCAGCGAGAGGCCGCACGCCTTCAGGATGTCGATCCCCGGGGTGTTCCGCTCGCCCATGGCCGTCACCGGATCGGGCGCCACGATCACCCGGCGCGCGGCAGCGCCGCTCGCCCGTCGCTGCGTGAAGAACAGCCGCTGGCGGAAGTCCATCGCGCGCAACTGCCGATCGACACCCCAGAGATCGAGCCCGGGCGCGAGCGGGACCAGCCAGTACGACGCTTCCTGCACCGCGCGGTAGCCGAGCAGCCAGAGACGCGACACGCGGTTCACCTTGCGCCCGGCGATGACGGCAAACGTGGAGGCGAGCGCGTCCTTCGCGAGGGAGAAGGACCCGAGCAGTTCGTCGAGGTGCAGTTGGCGGTACAGCCGCCCGATGGCCGCGCCATCCTCCTTGTCGTTCCCGGGCGCCCGCCGCCGCCCTTCGGCCGCCTCGGCCAGGGCCGCCCGGTCGCGCAGCGGATCGCGGCGGAAGAGCCGCGCGAACCCGTCCAGTCCGTCGTACCAGTCGTGATTGCCGGGAATGCCCAGCATCACGCGCTCGCGGTCGGGATCGCCGAGGCGGCGCAGCGCCCGGTTCCAGGGCCGGATGAGCCGCTCGGCGATCTCCCGGGCCGAGCTCGTGGGGTACGCCGTGTCGCCGCCGAAGATGAGGAGATCGCCGCGCGGCAGCCGGCCGACCTTGTCGTCGTCGACGGTGTACTCGCTGAAGACCATGCCGGCCACCGCGGCGCTCACGTCGTAGTCGTCGGCGGTGTCCGCGACGAAGTCGATCCAGACGTCGCGGCCGATCCGCTCGACCAGCGTGGCGCCTTCTCCGTCGGCGTTCAGCACCTGCGCGATGTCGTCGAGCAGCTCGCCGGGCTCCTGCGGCCGCATCCAGTCGCGCGTGTCGAGCTGCTCGGAGGCGAGCGCTTCGGCCCCCAGATGCCGCAGGTGGCCGACCAGCGCCGTGCTGCCGAACCAGCGGATCGCGTACGGCGCGTGCGCGCCCCGGCGAAACGCGAACGGGGACGGGCGATCGCCACGGGCCCTGAGCGGCACGGCGGCGTGCGGGTCCTTGCGCCCGGCGCTCATCGGCTACCTGGCCACGGGGAGGATGTGGGCGGTCTTCACGAACGTGCGCCCGTCGATCTCGAGGGTGATGACATAGCCGCCGGCCGCCTGCAGCCGGCCAGTCGAGTCCCGCATGTCCCAGCGCACGGTATTGAAGCCCTGGTGCGAGGTGCCGGGAATCGTGCGCAGCGGCTGGTTCGACAGATCCGCCACGCGGACGCTGATGGTGCGCTGCTGCGGGTCGCGCAGGTAGTAGGTGACGGGAATCCCGTTCGGCTCGTTCGGCGTGGAGACGAACCGGTCACCGTAGAAGTCGTAGTTGCCCCAGCCGCTCGCCTGCAGCGGTGCGTGCGGCACGAGATCGAACAGGTGCACGTCCTCGGCCAGCACCTGCTCGTCCAGTTCCTGCAGCACCGATACGTCCGCGATGTACAGCGCCCGGCCGTACGTGCCGACGATCAGATCGCGATCGCGGGGATGCACGAGCAGGTCGTGGACCGGCACGTCGGGCATCGTGCCCTTCATGCGCACCCACCGCCCGCCGCCGTCGATCGACACCCACACGCCCTTGTCGGTGCCGACAAACAGCAGGTGCCGGTTGATGCGGTCCTGCCAGACGACGTTGATCGGCTGGGCGGGGAGGTTGCCGGCGATCGGCGTCCACGTGGCGCCGTAGTCGGTCGTCGTGAAGAGGTAGGCCGAAAAGTCGTCGTGCCGGAACCCGTTCTTCGCGACAAACGCCGTGCCCGCATCGTGGCTCGACGCGAACACGCGGCTCACCCAGCGATCCGCCGGCGCGCCGGCCTTCGCGAGGGCCGCGGTCGCGTCGGTCCAGGTGGCGCCGTGGGAGCGCGTCACCTGCACCTTGCCGTCGTCGGTGCCCGCCCAGATCACGCCCGCGGTCACCGGCGATTCGGAGATCGTCGTGATCGTGCAGAACTGGATGTTCCCCCGGCCGAACGTCTTTGCCGCATCGTCGGTCGTGAGATCGGGACTCATGTCCTGCCAGGCGTCGCCGCGGTTCAGCGACCGCAGCAGCACCTGGGCCCCCGTGTAGACGATCTGCGGGTTGTGCGGCGAGAGGTGAATCGGGGGGTTCCAGTTCCAGCGCAGCGGCGGCTGGCCCGATGGCCGCCTCGGCATGATGTCGGTCATCGTGCGCAGTGTCTGGTCGACGCGCTTGTGGTCGCCGAACTGCGACGCGTTGTAGAGCCAGCGCGAGTCGGTTGGGTCGACGCGGTTGTGCATACCGTCGCCGGTGCCCACCGTGACCCAGTCGGCCACGTTGACCTCGCCCGACCAGCTGTTGCTCGGCCCGCGCCACGAGTCGTGGTCCTGCATGCCGCCGTATACGTTGTAGGGCGTCTCCATGTCCGCGTCGATCGCGTAGAACTCGCCGACGGGCAGGTTCAGGTAGTGATCCGCCGTCTTCCCGCGGTCGTAGGAGACGTAGAAGCCGCCGTCGCTGCCGACCAGCAGGCGATCGGGGTTCTGCGGGTCCCAGTAGACGACGCGGAAGTCGCCGAAGGCCTTGGTGAACATGCCGACGGGCGGCCACGACGTGCCCTGCCACGTCTTCCCGCCGTCGCTCGAGTTCGGCATCGCGTCGGAGATGACCAGCAGGTGATTGGGATCCCCCGGATCGACGCGCAGGATGTTGAACGAGTACGCCGCCTTGCTGCCGATGCTGAGCGCCGGGTCGTGCGTCAGTCTCCATGTCCTGCCGGCATCGTCCGAACGGTAGACCTGGTTGCCGACGACGAACTCGCTGGGCTTCGGCCGGCCGGCGTCGCGCGTCGTCTCCTGCGCGGTGGGCGTGCGCGTGTTGGCGTTCTCGACGATGGCGTAGAGGATGCCCGGGTTCGCCTGGTAGAGATCGATGCCGATCCGGCCCAGCCGCCCCGTGGGAAGGCCGCCGCCCAGGCGCGTCCACTGCTTCCCGCCATCGGTCGTCTTCCAGATGCCGCTGCCCGGGCCGCCCACGTCGAGGTCCCACGCGCGGCGGGTCAGCTGGTAGGTGGCCGCGTAGAGCACCTTCGGGTCCTTGCGGTTCATGACGAGATCGATGACGCCCGTCTGCTCGTCGACGAAGAGCGACTTCCTCCACGTCTTCCCACCGTCCTCGGTCACGAAGAGCCCCCGCTCGGCATTGGGTGTGAACAGGTGGCCCATCGCGGCCACGTACACGACGCTCGGGTTCTTCGGATGCACGACGATGCGCGAGATGTGGTGGGAGTCGCGCAGGCCCATGTTGGCCCACGTCTTGCCCGCGTCGGTGGACTTGTAGACCCCGTCGCCGGAGTAGGAGCTCCGGGCCTGGTAGGCCTCGCCCGTCCCGACCCACACCGTGCTGGCGTCGGAGGGGGCGACCTCGATCGCGCCGATCGAGAGCGATGCCTGCTGGTCGAAGACCGGCTCGAACGTGGTGCCGTTGTTGGTCGTCTTCCACACGCCGCCGTTGCGGGTGCCGACGTAGAACGTGTAGAGATGCGCCTTCGCCGGTGCCTCGGGCACGCCGATCGCCGTGGTCCAGGCACCGGTCCGGAACGGGCCGAGGTTGCGCCACGTCAGGCGCTGGAACAGCGCCTCGGTGAAGCGGGGCGCCTGACCGGATGGGGCCGACGGGAGCATCAGGCCGACGAGGAGGACGGCGGGCAGGAGCGATCGCAGACGCATCGGCATATTCTAGCGAGGCGGGCCGCAGACCGTCGAGGCCCACTTCGCTAGAACCAGAAACGCTGTTGGCTGGCCCCGCGAAGCGCGGGGCATAGACGTCTTGAACGGGCAGACGGACGTCGACAGAACGTGACTCAGTCGCAACGACTGTGGCCGTTCAAGACGTCTATCAGCAAGACCGGGGGCTGACGTGCGTGCCTGGCCTCCGGGCGAAGTACAATCCGACGATGAGCACTGAGGGCATCACGAACCCCGGGGCGGCTGCCGGCGAGGCGCGTCCGCTGGATTTCATCCGAACCATCGTGACCGGCGACCTGGCCGCGGGGAAGCACGGCGGGCGCGTGCACACGCGGTTCCCGCCCGAGCCGAACGGCTACCTGCACATCGGCCACGCGAAGTCGATCTGCCTGAATTTCGGCGTCGCGCTCGAGTTCGGCGGGACGTGCAACCTGCGGTTCGACGACACGAACCCGGCCAAGGAAGACGTCGAGTACGTCGATGCGATCCGCGAGGACGTCCAGTGGCTCGGTTTCAGCTGGGACGACCGCGAGTACTACGCGTCGGACTACTTCGAGCGGCTGTACCTGTGGGCCGAAGAGCTCATCCAGACAGGCCTGGCCTACGTCGACAACCTGACGTCGGACGAGGTGCGCGAGCACCGCGGCACGCTCACCGAGCCCGGCCGCGAGAGCCCGTACCGCCACCGGCCTACGCCCGAGAACCTCGACCTGTTCCGGCGGATGCGTGCGGGCGAGTTCGAGGACGGCGCCTACACGCTGCGCGCGAAGATCGACATGGCCTCGCCCAACATCAACCTGCGCGACCCGGCGCTCTACCGGATCCGGCGCGTCGCGCACCATCGCACGGGCGACGCGTGGTGCATCTATCCGATGTACGACTACGCGCACGCGCTGTCGGATGCCGTCGAGGGCATCACGCACTCGCTCTGCACCCTGGAGTTCGAGGACCACCGGCCGCTCTACGACTGGTGCGTCGCCCACTGCAGCGTGCCCAGCGTGCCGCGCCAGATCGAGTTCGCGCGGCTGAACCTCACCTACACCGTGATGAGTAAGCGGCGGCTGCTGACGCTGGTCCAGGAGGGTGTGGTGAGCGGGTGGGACGACCCCCGCATGCCGACCATTTCCGGGCTGCGGCGCCGCGGCTACACGCCCGAGGCCATCCGCGAGTTCGCCGCGCGCATCGGCGTGGCCAAGCGCGAGAACCTGGTCGATGTGGCCCTGCTCGAGGATGCGCTGCGCGACGACCTCAACCGACGCGCGCATCGCGCCATGGCCGTGTTGCGTCCGCTCAAGGTGGTCATCGAGAACTACCCCGACGGGCAGGTCGAGACGATCGATCTTCCGCGCCACCCTGACGACCCGGCCGCGGGGAACCGGGCCGTGCCGTTCTCGCGCGAGCTCTACATCGAGCAGGACGACTTCATGGAGGAGCCGCCGAAGAAGTTCTTCCGCCTCGCGCCCGGGCGCGAAGTGCGCCTGCGCGGCACGTACTTCCTGACGTGCCGGCGCGCCGTGAGGAATGACGCGGGCGAGGTCGTCGAATTGCGCTGCACCTACGACCCGGCGACGCGCGACGGCAACGCCCCCGACGGGCGCAAGCCGAAGGCGACCATCCACTGGGTGTCGGCCCCGCATGCCGTCATGGCCGAGGTGCGGCTCTACGACCGGCTGTTCACCAACCCGACGCCGGGAGACGAGGAATCGGACAAGGGCGATTGGCGCACGTCGCTGAACCCCGCATCGCTCGAGGTGCGGACCTGCCCGGTGGAGGCGACGCTGGCCGGCGCGCGGCCGGGCGAGACGTTCCAGTTCGAGCGCGTCGGCTACTTCTGCGTGGACAAGGACGCACAGCCTGGCGCGCCGGTGTTCAACCGCGCGGTGACGCTGAAGGACACCTGGGCGCGCATCTCGCAGCGCACGAACCCAGGCTAGCAGGCCTCCAGCTCGGCGTCAGTCGACCGCGCCGATGACGGCCAGGTCCCGGGCCGTCGCGCCCTTCACGGCGCGCAGCGGGATGGTCCGGTCGAACGTCGCCAGGCACCCGCCCTGCGATCGGGCGAGCGCCAGCAGGTAGATGTCCGTGATCTGGCGGGGGCCCGCCACCAGCGCCGGGTCGAAGATCTGGCTGTCACGCAGTGACACCGCGTCCGGCCAGAACACGTGGTCGCCGCTCTCACAGAACGTGCGCAACCGCGCCGCCAGGTCCGTGACGCGGGTCACGGTGCCGCCGTAGGCCGGATTGGCGAGCACGCGCACGAACCCGTTTTCCGTCAGCGGGCACGTCGCCCACCCCTCGCGCCGATGGTCCGCGAACCAGTCGTGCGCCAGCTCGTGATGCACGTGATCCGGATCGAACAGCGCCACCAGCACGTTGACGTCGAGCAGCGCCGCGCGCGTCATGCCTCGTCCCGGAGCTCGTTGACCCGCTTCATGGTGGGCCGCGGCTTTCCTGCCGGGCGGCGCGGCAGGACGGGCACCCCGTTCCGCTCGCGGTGCGCCAGCGGTCGGCTGAGCGCCTGTCGTGCCAGTTCGGACAGCATCTGGCCGGCCGTCTTCCGGTGCACGCTCGCCAGTTCCTTGGCGGCCTGGAGGACATCGTCATCGATATCCAGCGTGGTTCGCATGTGGCGATCATCACGCATCACGCATCAGATGTCAAACCGGGATGTCACTGCCCGTCCCGCCAGGATCGCGTGCGCGACGGCGAGGCGACGCGGACACTGGTGTTCGTCGCCGCCGAAAAATAGGGACAGGTACATTTTCCAGCATGCGGAAAATGTACCTGTCCCTATTTTCTTACCGCGGCTTGTAGATCTTTCCGTCCTTCATGACGAAGGTCACGGTTCGGGCGGCCGAGATGTCCTGTGTCGGGTCGCCCGGGATCGCCACCAGGTCTGCAAGCAGGCCGGCCTTCACCTGGCCGATCCGGTCGGCCCAGCCCATCACCTTCGCGTTGACGGAGGTTGCGGCCATGAGCGCCTGGGCGGGCGTCATGCCGTACTTCACCATCAGCTCGAGCTCCCGGTAGTTCGTGCCGTGCGCGAACACGCCCACGTCACTGCCGAGGCCGACGACGACCCCCGCCTTCAGCGCCGCCTGGAACGCGCGCCGGCCCTCTTCCATTGACGGCGTGAGCGGTGAGACGCCGGGCATGTAGCCCTGGGTGTACTCGGCCGACGCTTCCTGCGCCGCGAGCGTGGGGAAGTAGGCCACGCCGCGCCCGGCCATCAGCCGGAAGACGTCCTCGGTGCCGTAGTAGCCGTGCTCGATCGTCTGCGCGCCGGCGAGCACCGCGCGCCGCATGCCCTCGGGTGTCGCGGCGTGCACGACGACAGGCCGCCCCGCGCTGCGCGCCTCGTCCACGGCCACCTGCATCTCGGCCAGCGAGAGCGTGGGCACCGTCGACCCGTTCGGCCCGCGCCGGTAATCGGCGTACAGCTTCACGACATCCGCGCCGTGGCCGATCTGGTCGCGCACGGCCCGGAGCATCTCATCGGCGCCGCTCACTTCCTCGGCGCCCTTCGGCAGGTCGAAGTTCGTCGCAAAGCCCCGCGGGCCCGGGCCGTAGCTCGCAGTTGCGACGATCGCCTTGGTGGCCACCTGCAGGCGCGGGCCGGGGATCCGGCCTTCGTTGATCGCCTTCTGCACGGAGACATCGGCGTACTCCGCGCCCTCGGTCCCGAGGTCGCGCAGCGCCGTGAAGCCCGACATGAGCGTGGCCTCGCAGTGCAGCACCGCCGCGATCGTGCGGTACGCCAGCGTCTCCTTCATGACCTGGTCGTTCCACACGGCCTCGTTGTACGGATGCAGGTAGATGTGCGAGTGGGCGTCGATGAGGCCCGGCAGAAGCGTCGCGCCGGGCAGGTCGATCACCCGCGCGCCGGAGGGCACCGTCACGGAGGCTGCCGCGCCGGCGGCCGCGATCCGGTTCCCGGTCACCACGACGACCCAGCCCTCGTGCGTCCCCGCCGTGACGGCGTCGAACACGCGGGCCGGCTTCAGGACGATGCTCGCCGTCGCCGCGGGCACCGGTGCCTGGGCGGGGAGGGCGACGACGGCGGACAGGACGAGCGATGCGAGACTGCACGCACGTTTCATGATGTCTGCTCCTTGGTACGCCGTGCGCCATGGCCCAGGCTGCGTTCCCGCTCACACAGGCCGGTAAAACGCATCTCCAGGGTTCTGTCGGCGGCAGGCGGGGCCCCACTTCGTCACCCCACCAGGACTTCGGCCCCTCCGATGCGTTTTACGAACTCACGATGATCGGCCCGGTTCGAGGGACCGCAACCCGGGCCATCGGCCCACGGCCGGTCCGGCTGCTGCCACAGTCATCACTCGAACCGGCCGTCCAGCACGCCGTCCGCGAACGCCGTCAGCGATTGGACGCGCGGGCAGTCGACGTCGACGTACTGCCCGGTCGGATCGAGCAGCACGACGGGCAACCCCGCCGCGCGCGCGCCGACGACGTCGATCTGGTAGATGTCGCCGCAGAAGATCGCGCGGTCCCTGGCGCTGCCCGCGCGTTCGAGCGCGATCTCGAAGAGCCGAGGGTCCGGCTTCTCGACGCCTTCCTCGCTCGAATCGACCAAGACGTCGAGGTGGGGCTCGAGGCCGACCCGGCGGAACATGCGGCGCAGCGTGCCGTTGGCGTTCGACACGACCCCGAGGGTGCAGCCCGCGCCGCGCAGCCGGCGCAGCGTCGCGATCGCGTCCGGCACCACCGCGTCCCAGGCGCCTTCGGTGTCGTTGAAGGCCTTCAGTTCGGCGAGGGCCGCGTCGGTCGCGGCGCTGGCCTCGATGCCGGCCCGCGTCAGGATCAGATCGAAGTACAGAAAGCCCCGCTGCGCGTCGTTCGTCGTCTGGACCGTCGGCGCGACATCGAACTGCCGCTTGACCCACGGTTCCACCGCCGCGAGGGCCTCCGCCGCGACGCGCACGCCCTGCCGGTCCAGCGCGGCGGCCACCCGGTCCCAGTTGGGCGTCACCAGGACGCCGCCCGCGTCGAACAAGATCGTCTGAAATCGCATGTCCGGCACCCGAGCTGACGGGGAAGTGCCCAGTGTGCCACCGCCGCCGCGGATCTGTCGAGCGGGTATACTGAGCGCGCCATGGTCCTCCACGCGCGCCACGGCGCATCCTCGATCATCATCAGCCTCACGCCGCACTCGTTCGCCCTCAGCGTCGACGACGCGCACGTCGTCGCCTGGGACAGGGGCGGCCGGCTCTACAGCGTGTGGCGGGACGAGGTGACGTGGCGGCGCGGCCTGAGCGGGCACGTGCTGGAGAAGCGGCCCGACCGCGGCGGGCGCGTGCGCCGCACGCTCGCGCGCGCCGAGGCGGACGAGGTCGTCGATGACGCCGCCGCGCTGGCATCGCGGATGGCGGCCGGCATGCCGTCGCCCGCGTGGTCGTGGACCAGCGCCGTCGACGCCGTCGTGGCGCAGGAGGCCCGGGCGCTGTTCGCGCTGGCGGCCGCCTTCGACGCACAGGCCGCACACGCCGACGCAAGACGCTTCGCCGTGGTGTACAGCCCTGTCGGCATCCTGCCGCCCGATCAGTACCTCGCGCTCGTCGTGCAGGCGACAGAAGGGTGCTCGTTCAACACCTGCACCTTCTGCAACCTCTACCACGAGAAGTTCCGCGCGAAGTCCGAGGACGAGTTCCGCCGCCACCTCGGCGGCGTGCTCGCCTACCTGGGCGAGTCGGTCAGATTGCGGTCGCGCGGGATCTTTCTCGGCGCGGCCAACGCGCTGGCGTTGCCCATGGCGCGCCTGTTGCCGATCTTCGAGGTGCTGCTCGAGGAGGCGGATGCCGTGCGACGGGGGGTGTCGGCGTTTGTCGACGGCTTCAGCGGCGCGCGGAAGACAGACACGGACTTCCGGCTGCTGAGCCACTTCGGCCTCCGCCGCGTGTACGTGGGGCTGGAGTCGGGCCACGATCCGCTGCTCGCGTTCGTCAGGAAACCCGGCGACGCCGCGGCCGCCGTCGAGACGGTGCGCGCGATCAAAGCCGGCGGCGTGTCGGCGGCGGTCATCGTCATGACGGGCCTCGGCGGCGAGACCTACGCCGAAGGGCACGTCCGCGACACCGTGGACGTGCTGAACGCGATGGGGCTGGCCGCCGGCGACCTGTTGTATTTCAGCGACCTGGTCGACGTGCCGCAGACTGCCTACCCGCGGCTGGCCGCCGCCGAAGGCGTGCGGCCGCTGACCGCCGAGGCCCGCACGGCCCAGCGGGCGGCGATGCGCGCAAGGCTCAGGTTCGCCGCCGCGCCGCCGCAGATCGCCACCTACGACGTCAGGGAGTTCGTGTACTAATCCTGGAGAGATCCGCCCCCAGCGGAGGTCGGTTCGATGAATTATCCGGTCTGGGACATTCCTGCCGGCGGCCTGCTGATCGCCGTCATCGCCATCCTGCACGTCTTCGTCTCGCACTTCGCCGTGGGCGGAGGCCTGTTCCTGGTGCTCGTCGAGCGCCAGGCGAGGCGCGACGGCGATGACGCCCTGCTCGGCTACGTGCGGCAGCACAGCCGTTTCTTCATCCTGCTGACGCTCGTGTTCGGGGCGATCACCGGCGTCGGCATCTGGTTCACCATCGGCCTCGTGCACCCGGCGGCCACCTCCTCGCTCATCAACACGTTCGTATGGGGCTGGGCGATCGAGTGGACGTTCTTCGTGACCGAGATCGCGGCGGCGATGGTCTACTACTACGGCTGGGACCGGTTGTCGGCGCGCGTGCACCTGGCCGTCGGCTGGATCTACTTCGTCTCGGCGTGGCTGAGCCTGGTCATCATCAACGGCATTCTCACCTACATGCTGACGCCTGGCGCCTGGATCACAACGCGCGGCTTCTGGGACGGCTTCTTCAACGAGACGTACTGGCCGGGCATGTTCGCGCGGACGTTCGTGGCGATCGGGCTCGCCGGCCTGTATGCGATGTGGACCGCAGCGGCGATCCGGGATGCCGGCCTGAAGGCGCGCGTGGTGCGCCTTGCGGCGTGGTGGGTGCTGGCGGCCGCCGTGTCCGTGCCGCTGACCCTCGCGTGGTTCCTCGCCGCCGCGTCGGGCGCGGGCGTGCCCGTCGCCGAGATCTTCGGCGCGCGGGGCGCCGGGATGGGATCGCTCATCGCCGCCGTGTTCGGCACGACGACCAGCGGCTACCCGGTGGCCCAGCGCGCGGCGTTCTGGCTCGTGCTCTCGGCCATCGCGCTCGTCGCGGCGACCCTTCGTGCGGTCCATCGGGGCGGCCGGCTGGGTCGCCCGCTCGCCGCGCTCATGCTGGCCCTCGGCCTGGTGGCGATGGGCGGCGGCGAGTTCATCCGCGAGGACCTGCGGAAACCGTACGTCATCGGCCGCTACATGTTCGTGTCGGGCGTGCGGCTGCCGGATCCGCCGGGCGTCGCCACGCCGCCGGACACGCACGTGCGGGCGTTCGGCCGTGACCGTTTTACCATCGACGCGCTCAACGCGGGCGGTGTGCTGGCAGCGTCCGTGTGGGTGAGGCCGGTGCCCGACAGCATGATCGCGCCGGCTCATTACGCGGAGAAGGCCGCGCACCAGGGGCGGGAGCTGTTCCGCACGCTATGCGCCGCGTGCCACACGATCGACGGTTACCTCGCGATCCGGCCGCTGGTGCGCGGGAAGAGCGTGGAGGCGATTGACGGCATGCTCGGGCGTCTCGCCATGCCCGTCGACGCGTCGGGCGCCCCCGTCGCGTGGAACGCGCCGGCGCTGCAGTTGAAAACGTGGCGCGGTCGCCGCATGGCGCCCTTCGTGGGAACGGCTGAGGAGCGGCGCCTGCTCGCCGCGCATCTCGCCATAGTCGGCGGGGCGTCGCCGGCGGCGGTGGCCGCGCCGGAGGCCTCCGCGGGCACCGGGCAGAAGTACTACGACGCCAACTGCGCGGCCTGCCACGCCCCTGATGCCATGGCGCCGTTCGACAACGACGGGCTCGATGCGGCCGCGCTCTATCTGCAAATCGGGAAGCTGCCGGCGATCAACGAGATGATGCCGGCCTTCGAGGGGACGGAGGCCGAGCGCCGGGCGCTCGCGGAGTACCTCGCCTCGCTCCCGCGGCCGTCGAAGAAGGGAGGTGCGAAGTGATCCCCCCGATCCCGCAGCCCGATCCGGTCCCGCTGCCCGCGCCCGCGTGGCTGCTGTGGGTCCTGCTCCTGCTGACGTTCTACCTGCACCTGATCCCGATGAACCTGGTGCTCGGCGGGTCGATCCTCGGCGCCATCGCGCGGGTGCGCGCCCGGCGGGGGGACCGGCCGCACGACGCCGCGCTCGCCCACCTCGTCGTGAAGGCAATGCCGGTGCTCATCTCGGCGGCGGTCTCGATGGGCGTGGCCGCGCTCTTGTTCCTGCAGGTGCTCTACGGCCGGCTGTTCTTCCCGTCGGCCATCGTCATGGGCTGGTGGTGGCTCGCCGTGATCGGGCTGCTCATCCTGGCCTACTACGGGGCGTACCTGCTGGCGCTGCGCGAGCACAGCCTCGGTGGCGTCGGCACGCTGCTCGCCTGGGTGATCGCGGCCGTGGTCGGCCTCATCGCGCTCATCTACGGCAACAACATGACGATGATGCTGAAGCCGCAGGAACTGGTGAGCCGTTATCTGTCCGACGGGGGCGGCGTGCAGCTCAACCTGCTCGACCCCACGCTGTTCCCGCGACACCTGCACATGCTGCTGGGGGCCATCGCCGTGAGCGGCCTGGCCGTGGCCGTGGTCGGCGTAGGGCGGCGTCATCGAGATCCGGCATTCGGGGACTGGGCCGTGAAGTACGGGGCGATCGTGTGCGGCCTCGCGACGTCGGTCAACATGTTCGCCGGGCTCTGGTGGATCGCCGCGCTGCCGCGCGACGTGCTGGTGCAGTTCATGCGCGGCGGGATGGGCATCGTCGGCGTGCTGCTCGCGGGCATCGTGCTGACAATCGCGAGCGCGGCCCATCTCATGCTGGCGGCCGGTGGCCGGAAGCCAGGCGTCAATGTCGGCGCCAGCGCGGGGTCGATGCTGGCAGGGCTCGCGATGATGCTCGGCACCCGCGACGCCGTGCGGTCGGCGTCGCTGGGCGTCGCGGGATTCCAGCCGGTGGCCTGGACCGCGCCGCAGTGGGGCCCGATCGTGATCTTCTTCGTCCTGCTCGTCGCCGCGGTCGCGACGGTCTGGTGGATGGTGCGCGCGCTGGTGAAGGCGGCGTAGCGCTCGAAGCCGCCGCCTGCGGGGGCGCGCGGTGCTGGAGGGTCGCAGCTTCCATGATATCCTCGCGCCCGAGTGCACGGGCGCGTTCGCGCCTCACAGCCCGTGGTGCAAGCCCGGCGTCGCACCGGGGGCGGCGATGCGCCCGGTTGGCAAGGCGCGGCGAGTGAGAATACCGCCTGTATTTGAGCGAGCCGCAACGCAGCGAGACGGGATGCAGCGCCGGCCGAATGCAGCCGGGATTGCACCACGGGCTGCTAAGGAGAAGCGATGGCAAAGAAGCGTGCGACCAAATCCGCCGGTCCGAAGGCGTCGAAGAAATTGCTCCCGCTGAAGACGCAGGTCCTGCAGGACGTGGACAAGGCGCTCGCGCAGGCGGGCATCCCGACGGCGATCGACAGGGACGGCTGGCGCTGGATGCAGGATCCGTCCGGCAAGGGCCTGATCGGCGTCGTCGCCCTCTCGGGCAAGGCCGCGGATCTCTCCCTGCGCGTGGTCGCGCCGATCATGCCGCTGCCGAAGGACAAGGCGAAGCTGTTCAAGCTGCTGAAGAAGATCTGCGAGACCAACTACGAGGTGCCCGGCCACGCGCGGCTCGCGATCGACAGCCGCACCGTCTGGTCCGCCGTCGCGCACAACGTGAGCGACATCGGCCCGGACGACGTGCCCAACTGCATCTTCGACTGCCTGTGGCTCGCGCAGGCCACCGCCGACAACCTCCGCAAATAACCGGGGTCGGGTCACAGGGGCATGGGGTCGGGACGGATTATCAACAGCGATCCGTTCTGATTACGAAATCGTAAGGAAACTTGTCGGCTTACAAAACCGTGGGTCTGTCGAGTCGCTGTCTGTAATCCGTCCCGACCCCTACCCCCTCCGTCCCGACCCCTATGGGATTGTGGCGACGACGGGGGCGTGGTCGCTGGTGCCGACCTCGCGGAATGACGGGCAGGAGACGGCACGCGCGGCTACGGGCGCGCTGGCGAGCACGTAGTCGATCCGCCACCCGATGTTGCGCTGGCGCATGCCGCGCCAGGGCGGCCACCACGAGAAGTACTCCGCGTTGTCCGGGTGGAGCGTGCGGCCCAGGTCCACCAGCCCTGCGCCGAGCAACCGGTCGAGGAGCGCCCGCTCCTCCGGCAACTGACCGATGACGGTTGCCTTGCGCTCCTTCTCGTGGACGTCGATATCCCGGTGCGCGACGTTCACGTCCCCGCACAGCACGAGCGACCGGCCCTCTCTCTGGAACCCTTCCGCCCACGCAATGAGCGCCTCGAGAAACCGGATCTTGGCGCCGTAGTCCTTCCCCCCGTTCGGCACGTACACCGACGCCACCGTCACGGCGCCGATGTCGGCCGCGACGATGCGCGTCTCGTGATCGAACGCGGGATGGGTGAACGCGGGGGGCTCCGGGCAGCAGCGCTTGTGCACGATGAGCGCGACGCCCGAATACGCGCGCTCACCGTGCCAGTACGACCAGTAGTCGGGAAGCCCGGCCAGCGCCGGCGGCACCTGCTCGCGGGTGGCCTTCAACTCCTGCAGACAGAGCACGTCTGGCTGCTCGCGGCCGATCCACTCGAGCACCTGCGCCTCGCGCGCGCGAATCCCGTTGATGTTCCAGGTGGCAATCTTCACTGGGTCTTCGGCAGCCCCGGCCCCCAGACCTTGCCGTGCAGGCTGTGGCAGCCCGCGCACCCGGACAGGTATTCCCCGTAGAGCGCGACTTTCGTGCCGAGGTCCGTCGCGGTCTTCGCCTTCGCCGCCAGTTCGTGGACCTTCTTCTCGAGCGCCACGATTTCCTTCGTCAGCGTGGCGTCCTTCGGCAGGTCCTTTTCAGCCAGCGGCGACCCCTGCATCGCGGCGAGGCCCTTCTGCCACCGATCCTCGGACGGCATCGTGAGCCCCTGGTACATCAGGTCGGTCGCCCACTGGTGCTCGAGCATGTGCGCGGCGGCCGGTCCCGACGCGGCCGGCTTCGCGGGCTCCGGCATCTGCGGCGTCACCTTCGCGGCCGCATGGCACGACCCGCAGTAGGACAGCGTCATCGCCGTGGCCACGCCGGCGTTCTTCAGGTCCTTCGCCTCGGCGACGGCCACCGCCTGCTTCTTCATGTTCGCGACGAACGGCTCGGTGCCAGCCGGGAGCCCCTCGGTTTCCTGGTGCTCGGCAATCCACGTCGCCGGCTCGACGGCCGCCTCGAGATCGCCGCGGATCACGGCCTCCTGCATCGTCGTCACGCGGGCGAGGTGCTCGTGCATGTGCGCCGCGACGTCGACCGCCGGTTTCGGCGGTTCGGCCGGCTTGGCCTGTTCCACCGGCGGCCCGGACGCACCGCTGCACGCGAGGACGAGAACGACCGGAAGCAACAGCAGCACACCGATGATTGAATGAATGCGTCGGGCCATAAGCCACCTCCCTGGGGCGCCGTCATTGTCAACCCGGCGGCGAAATCCGTCAATGGGACAGTGCCGGAGAGACGGTGTCAGTCGTGGGATCCGGCTTCAACCGGATCCTGCAGGTGTCGGCTGACCGCCTTCGCCAAGGCTACGGCGAGTCTCGCCGGAGCGCTCCGCGCGTAGGCGGAAGCCGGCACCTGCGCGTGTCATGCGGCACCCACGCGTGCCGCGTAGCGCCGCCGGGGACCACGAGGAGTCATCACGGTTCATATATGCTGTCGCGGTGGTGAGTTCGCCCCTCGCGCCGGTCCTCGTCCTGAACGTGCAGCGGGACTTCCAGTGCCGCCACTCCGGCGCCTGTTGCGCGTTCGGCGGGCACATCCCGATCGAGCCCGCCACGCACGCTCTCGTGGCGGATGGGATCCGCGCCGGGCATCTGCGCTCGCCAGGCCCCGCTGGCGACGCCACCCACGACGCCTGGATGGACACCTCGCACCCGCCCGCAGGCGCTGCAGGCGTGCTGCAGACGCGCGCCGACGGCGCCTGCGTGTTCTTCGACGCAGACGCCGGCCGGCTCTGCGCCATTCAGCGGGCGCTGGGCCACGACGCGCTGCCGTCGGCCTGCCAGCAGTTCCCGCGCGTCAGCCTCATCGACGACCGCGGCGCGCACGTGACCTTCTCCCACTACTGCCCGACGGTGGCGGCCATGCTCCTTGGCAACGCCGGAAAGGCCGCGGAGATCGTGACGCTCGCCGGGGCTGATGCCGAGGCGCGCCGGCGGGTCGAAGGCTTCGACGCCAGGGCGGCCGTGCCTCCCTTCCTGCGCCCTGAGGTCGCGTTCGATCTGCCCGCCTATGACGCCTGGGAGCGGGGCATCGTCCGGGCGCTCGGCCGTCCGGGGCGTGATCCCGACGCGACGCTGGCGGCCATCGCGGGAGCGGCGGAGGACCTGCGAGGCTGGCGCCCCGCGCGCGGCCCGCTCGTCGCCGACGTGGAGCGGGTGCTGCGCGCCACGGTCGAACCGGCCGGCGCGCACGGCGACGCGTCTCACGGCCCGCCTGGCTACACGGCGATGGCGCGGCTCTTCGACGATGTCGCGGCCAGCGTGCCCGAGGGACTTCCCAGGTCCGTGTGCCCGCCTGACTGGGCGTCCGCGGACGCCGCATGCGTGGCTGGAGCCTGGTCGAGGCTCGCGGAGCCGGTCGGCCGGTTCCTGGCCGCCAAGGCGTTCGCCTCATCCATGGCCTGGCAGGGCCGTGGGGTGCGCACGCAGGTGATGGCCGTGGCCGCGGCGCGTGCCGTGCTGCGCATCGAGACCGCCCGGCGCGCCGAACTGGCGAGCCGGGTCTGCGACGCGGCCATGCTCGTGGAGGCGGCGCGCGCGGCGGACCTGCTGCTCGAGCACGTGTCGGACCGCCAGGCGCTGATCTCCCGGTGGGCCGGCGTGGAGGCGCTGTCATCGACGGCGTTTCTGGCCAGCCTCGGCCTGGAAGACCACTCGTGAGCGCGCGCGTCGATCCGCCCGCGTCCCCGGCGGCCGGGCGACGTCGCATCGCGCTGCTGATCAACCCCGCGGCGCGCCAGGGCCGCGGGCACGCGCGGATCGAGCACGCCATCGCCGAACTGGGCCGGCGCGCTGAACTCACCGTCCTCTCGCCGGACAACGACGAGGCCACCGAGCGCACGGCGCGCGCGTCGGCGGCAACGCACGACATCGTGGTCGCCGCGGGCGGCGACGGCACGGTGCATCGCGTGCTGAACGGTCTGGTCGGCACGGGCGCGTCCCTTGGCGTGCTGCCGATCGGCACGGGCAACGACTTTGCGCGCGCCTTCGGCATTCCCGGCGATCCGGCGGACGCCGCCGCGCGCGTGCTCGACGGCCACGCGATCGCCGCCGATCTCATCGAAGTGAACGGGCGTTTCTTCGGCACGGTCGGCGTGCTGGGGGTGGGCGCCGACACCGCCATCGCCGTCTCGCGCTGGATGTCGGACGACGGCGCGCGTGGCGCGATCGCGCGACGCCTGGGCGGGTGGACCTACCGGATCGCCGCGCTCGCGCAGTTGCTCAGGCCGCGAGTGGCCGTCGTGTCGCTCGCCATCTCGACGGACGGCGGTCCGTTGTCGCAGCCGCGCGACGCGCACGCCGCGTTCGTGACCAACGGAGCGATGCTGGGCGGCGGCCTCCGACTGCCGGTCGCCGTTCACCTCGACGACGGCCGCTTCGAAGTGTGCGTCGTGCCGCGCATGTCACGCATCCGGCTGATGTGGGCGTTTCTGTGTTTCGCGCAGGGCTGGCGCCTGCCCGACGGCGTGCTGTCGGTCACCGGCGCGTCGACCGCCAAGATCCTCTCGCCGACGCCCGTCCCGATCGCCGCCGACGGGGAGGTTGTGTGCGCCGGGTGCCGCTTCACGATCACCGCGCACCGGCACGCGCTGCGGGTGATCTGCTGAATCTCCAGGAGCCGGCTGAAGCCGGCTCCCACGACTGTCACGCATGCACCCGGTGACACAGGTCACGGAGCAAACCATGCGAGCACGGCGATCGCGAGTGCTCGACAAACGCTTCGGAGGAGCCGAAACCCTGGTGGGGTGACGCAGTCGCACGATCGAGCGACGGAGTGGGGCCCCGCCTTCCGCCCACAGCACCCCGGAGATGCGTTTGACCGCCGTGTCGAGCGGTTTGCGCAGTGACCCGAGTCCCGAGTCCCGAGTCCCGAGTCCCGAGTCCCGAACCCCGAATCCCGAACCCCGAATCCCGAATCCCGAATCCCGCCTGTCCGCCGAAGCCCCACTGGGGCGGAGGCGGAAATCCCGAATCTGTCATACGATCCCCCCATGACGACCGGGAGCGTGGATCCGCGGCTCGATCTGTTCGCGGAGATCGAACGGCTGAAACGGGAGCGCCGGGCGCTCATCCTGGCGCACTACTACCAGGAGCCCGACATCCAGGACATCGCGGATGTCATCGGCGACAGCCTGGCGCTGGCGCAGGCGGCGGCGATCGCGCGTGCCGACGTCATCGTCTTCTGCGGCGTGCATTTTATGGCGGAGACCGCGGCCATCCTGAATCCGGGCACGCCGGTGCTGTTGCCGGATCTCGGGGCCGGCTGCTCGCTCTCGGACAGCTGCCCGGCGCCCGCCTTCGAGGCGTTCATCGCCGCGCGCCCGGGGCACACCGTGATCAGCTACATCAACTGCAGCGCGGCGGTGAAGGCGCAAAGCGACATCATCTGCACCTCGAGCAATGCGGAGCGCGTCGTGCGATCGGTGCCGGCCGACAACCCGATCATCTTCGCGCCGGACCAGCAGCTCGGGCGTTACGTCATCAGCCGCACCGGGCGCGACATGGTGCTGTGGCCGGGCGCGTGCTCGGTGCACATGCTGTTCTCCGCGAAGCAGATCGTCCGGCTCAAGGCGGAGCACCCCGACGCGCTGGTCCTCGCGCACCCGGAGTGCGAGGCGGGCGTGCTGCAACTGGCCGATCACATCGCATCCACGACGGGCCTGCTCGACTTCGCGACGACGAGCCCGGCGACGGCGTTCATTATTGCGACCGAGTCTGGCATCCTCCACCAGATGAAGAAGGCGAGCCCCGGGAAGGTCTTCATCCCGGCGCCTCCCGACAACGGCTGCAGCTGCAACGAGTGCCCGTATATGCGGCTGAACACGCTCGAGAAGGTCTATCTCTGCCTGCGGGACATGCAGCCGGAGATCTCCCTGCCGGAGGACCTGCGGCTGCGGGCGCGCGTGCCGCTCGCCCGTATGCTCGAACTCAGCAGGAACTGACGAGGCGCATGGCGAAGGATCCGTTCGGCCCGCATCACCACGCCGCACTCGACGCGGCCATGATCGAGCGCGAAGTGCGCCGCTTCCTGGCGGAGGACGTGGGCGCCGGCGACGTGACCACGGCGCGCGTCGTGCCCTCGTCGGCGCGCGCGCATGGCGCGATGGTGGCCCGCGAGCGCTGCGTGGTCGCGGGCCTGACGATCGCCGCGGCGGTGTTCCGCGTGATGGACGAGGGGATGACCGTGCGGGCGTGCGTGGAGGAGGGCGTCGCCGTGGCCGCCGGCACGGTCCTGCTCGAGATCGACGGCGTAGCGGCCGCGATGCTCACCGCGGAGCGCGTCGCGCTGAATCTGGTGCAGCGGCTCTCGGGGATCGCCACGATCACCCGGCAGTACGCCGATGCCGTTGCCGGTACGGGCGCCTCGGTGTCCGACACCCGCAAGACGACGCCCGGCCTGCGGCTGTTCGAGAAGTACGCCGTCCACGTCGGCGGCGGCCGCAATCACCGGATGGGGCTGCACGACGCGATCCTGATCAAGGACAACCACATCGCGATCGCGGGCGGCGTGGCCGCGGCGATCGCGGCGGCCAGGGACGCGAGCGCGCCGGCGATGCCGATCCAGATTGAGGTCGACACCCTCGCCCAACTGGCCGACGTACTGAACCTCGGAGTCGACGCTGTGCTGCTCGACAATATGTCCCCGGCGACAGTTGCGGAGGCCGTGCGCCTCGTGCGCGCGCATCCGCTCGGCCGCGACTGCTGGATCGAGGCGTCGGGCGGCATCACCCTCGGGACTATCCGCGCGTATGCCGAGGCCGGCGTCGACACCATCTCTATCGGGGCGCTCACGCATTCGGCGCCATGCGTGGACGTGGCGCTCGATGTCGACGCCGTCGGGGCGCATCGTGACGGCGCGGTCCCAGCCCCGGTGCGCGCGCCGGGGATACAACCGTCAGGCAGGTCATGACACCGTCACCAGCGATCGACAGGCGCGACACCGACGTCCTCGTCATCGGCAGCGGTTTGGCCGGTTGCGCGGCGGCGCTTGCGGCCGCCGACCGCGGCGCGCGCGTGCTGCTGCTGACCAAGGCCGCGCGCCCGGAGGAGAGCAACACCTGGTACGCGCAGGGCGGCATCATCTACCGCGGCAGCGCCGATTCGCCGGACCAGCTCGCCGCCGACATCCTCGCGGCGGGTGACGGCCTCTGCAATCCGGCGGCGGTCGGCCTGCTTGCGCGCGAGGGCCCCAGGCTGGTCGACGAGGTCCTGATCGGCCGCGCGCAGGTCTCCTTCGATCACGCCGGCGGCGGCTCGGGCGCGCTGGACCTCACGGCCGAGGCCGCGCACTCGATGGCGCGCATCATCCACGCCGCGGACGCCACCGGCCGCTCCATCGAAGGCGCGATGATGGCCGTCGTCTCGCGCGAGCCCGGGATCGAGATCGCGACGGGCCAGACGGCGATCGACCTGCTGACGCTCTCGCACCACTCGAGCGACCCGCGCGACGTCTACGCGCCGCCGACCTGCGTCGGCGCGTACGTGTTCGATCAGGCGACGCGCCGGGTCGGCACCGTCATGGCGCGCCGCACCATCCTCGCGACGGGCGGGCTCGGGCGCATCTTCCTGCACACCTCCAACCCGGCGGGCGCGTGCGGCGACGGGGTGGCGATGGCGTACCGCGCCGGCGCGCGCTGCATCAACATGCAGTTCGTGCAGTTCCACCCGACGACGCTCTACGTGGGCGAGGACCGGTTCCTGATCTCGGAATCGATGCGCGGCGAGGGCGCGCGGCTGGTGGACGCCCGCGGCCGCGAGTTCATGCGCGAGCATCATCCCGACGGCTCGCTGGCGCCCCGCGACGTCGTCTCGCGCGGCATCCACCAGATGATGCACGAGACCGGCGATCCGTGCGCCTATCTCGACGTCACGCACAAGGACGCCGACTGGATCCGCGGTCGGTTCCCGCGCATCTACGCCCGCTGCCGCGACGCGGGCATCGACATTACGACGCAGCCGATCCCGGTCGTCCCGGCGGCGCACTACAGCTGCGGCGGCGTGGCGGTAGACGAGTGGGGCCAGTCGAGCCTGCGCCGGCTCTACGCGGTCGGCGAGGTGTCGTGCACGGGTCTGCACGGCGCCAACCGCCTGGCGAGCACCTCGTTGCTCGAGTGCCTCGTGTGGGGCACGCGCGCCGGCGGGCACGCAGCCCGGGCCGACGCGTCGGCGGGCGGAGATGCCGGCGCGCCGGACATCGCGCCGTGGCGCTACGAGACCGAGCAGGTCGATCCGGCGCTGGTGGCCCAGGACTGGCTCACGATCCGGCAGACGATGTGGAACTACGTGGGGCTGGTGCGCAGCCACAAACGGCTCGACCGCGCCCACCAGATCCTGCGGGAGCTGCACCTGGAAATCGGACGCTTCTACGAGAAATCCGAGTTGAGCGACGCGCTGGTCGGCCTGCGCAACGCCGTCCAGACCGCGCTGGTGGTGCTGCTGGCCGCGATGGAAGCCCGCACGAGCGCGGGGTGCCACTACCGTGTGGACTAGATGGAGATCCGCGATTCGGGATCGCCGGCACGTCGGCCTCGGGTCCTGTCCGAGGCGTTTCCATCCGTCCTCGGCTGCGCTTCGTGTGTACTGCCTGCGCCCTTCGACGGGGCTCAGGGCGCCCTGAGCGTGTCGAAGGGCGGGCGGAATGGAAAGCACCTCGGCCACCCGCGGCGTGATGGCCACGACCCCGAATCGCGGCCTCCTATCTTTCGCGGCTGCCGATCGATCAACCAGCGAGCGATGAGGGGGATTCATGATCCAGGGCGTGCCGTTTGGCGTGACGGAGTGGTCGGGGGTCGTTCGCACCGAGCATCCTGGCGAAACCGGCACCGCCTGGTGGCGGACGATCCAGGCGGGCAACGTGCGGGTGCGGATGGTGGAGTATTCGGCGGGCTACCTGGCCGATCACTGGTGCAGCCGCGGCCACATCCTGCTCGTGCTCGAGGGCGAACTGGTCACCGAACTGCAGGACGGCAGGAGATTTACGCTGCGGCCCGGACAGAGCTACCAGGTGGCCGACAACGAAGAGCCGCACCGCTCGCGCACTGAGGGCGGTGCGTCGCTGTTCGTCGTCGACTGACACGAATGCGCTACCTCAGCGAATTGGGGTCAGAGCCCAATCCTCGGACCTTCAGCGGATTGGGATCTGACCCCAATGCGCTACTTCACCGGCGCGACTGTCGACCCCGCGAGGCCCTGGCGCTCGAGCCGGGCCGCCGCCCACATCAGCGGCGCTCCTGCCCGGCTCCGTGCCGCGCCATGTCGGCGATCAGCGCGGGGTCATCTGGCAGTCATCAGGAAGCCGTGCGTGGTGGTGGTAGTGAGGGTGCCGACGATAACCGTTGTCGTGTATTCCCCCACCAGGTCTCCCCTGGGGTTGTTTCCCCTTATCCAGGTGTTCACAGCGCCCGGAACATCGATCTGGGTGAAGACGCCCCACTTGTCCATGACGAACCCATGGATCTTGGCGGGGACTGTAGCGGTACCGGTGCCGATCTCGGTGTAGAGCCCGACGATTTCACCCTCGGGATTGATCCCTTGGGCATCAGCGTTCTTCCCACCTGGAACATCGATAGTCGTGAAAACTCCCTCGTTCAGCAGGAAGCCGTGCATCCCCAACCCATCCACGTAGTGTCCGACGATCTGGTCGTCGTGACCGATTCCGAATGCGCAGGTCATCCGCATCCCAGCCACGGCGTCAGGATGAACGTACGTCGTGAATCGACCGTGGCGCAAGAGGAAGACGTTCATCTTTCCGGAGTTAGGGACGCCAAAGTGCCCCGTGATGTCCCCTGCCGCGTTGATGCCGTAGGCACCGGTAAACGTGGCGCCTGGCACATTGATTGTGGTGAAACGCCCTCGTCGAAGCAGATACCCGTGCTGCGCGCCATCCGACTTCCTGTAGGCACCTACGATGTCGCCGGCCGGGTTGATGTCCAGAGCAGCGCCGGTGGTCGCTTGGGGATAGTCGATCGTCACGAATCCGTCCCTGTCGAGAAAGAACCCGTGGGTCTCGCTGCCGGGTGTGCCCGGTATGTGGTAGTACCCCACGATGTCTCCTTTGGGGTTGATGCCAGTCACGATCGTCAAGTCGGCGCCTGGGTAGTCAATCGTCGTGACACTCTCCTGCCCCCACACGGCGACAGGAGCGACCAGCACCAGCAACGTGAACATGACCAGTGAAAGCGACCATTTTCCTCGCATAGCTCTCCTCCGTGTGTTGCCGTGGTAAAGGATGCGCTCCCCGCCCACCCGGGCGGATCGAGAAGCTCTGTCTCTTCTACATGCGTAAAAGAGACACAAAGTCCCTCACGGCATGCCCGGAGCCGTGGAGATGGTGCAGGAGGGGAGCGACGGGCTGCCGTCAGGAGTGGGCCGGCGAGCGCTGGAATCGCCCCCGGACACCGGCGCGACCGCCTATGGCACGGGACGTCCGATGCGCCTGAACAGGTCCTTGTATCGCGGGTCGTTCCGGAGCAGCGCCACCGACGAGTCGTGGCCCAGGTACGCCAGGCCGTTGGAGCGCTCCTCGAAGCTTTGTTCCAGCCACTGGAAGGCGGTGTCTGCATCTCCCAGCCTGGCGCAGAGCACTGCCATGGCGTAGGGCGATACGTACCGTCGGCGGGCGATTTCCGTCAGTTCGACGAGCAACGTCTTGGCCTCCGATCGGCGGCCGGCCTGCGCATAGATATCACCGAGCGACGACAGCGTGTATGGGCTTCGCCCGGTGAGCGCAACAGCGCGCTTGCTCTCCGCGATCGCCTCGTCGAAGCGCGAAAGCGCGGCGTACGCTCCCGCCAGCCGCCAGCGCGCCTGAACGTAAGAAGGATCCAGGGCCAGCGCGGCGAGATAGGCGTCGATCGCCTCTACATGCCTTCCTGCGAACGCCAGGGTCCATCCGACGTTGGTGAGGACCACGCGCGACATCGGGTCCAGCGTCTGCGCCCGCCTGGCGGAGTCGATAGCGTCGTCGAGCCGGTTCATCGACACGAGGTAGTTGGCATACCAGAGGTGCGCGAGCGCGTAGTTCGGGCTGAGCGCGATGGCCCGCCGGAACTCCCGCCCCGCGTCCTCCCATTGCCAGTCGTAGTGCCGGACATAGGCCAGCGCGGCATGCGCTTCGCCCAGGCTGTCGTCTATCTGCAAGGCCGCGAGGGCCGCCGCGGCCGCCCGGGGCCTCATCTCGATCGGCGAGGCGCCACCCACCATCACCGTGCCGAACTGGTTGTAGCAATCCGCCAGGCCAACGAAGGCGGCGGCATAGGTCGGATCCGCCTCCGTGGCCGCCCGGAACTCTTCAACCGCGGTATTCAGTGACGCCTGGGTTCGGTTGTTCCACGCGTATCGGCCCTTGAGATAATGCTCGTAGACGTCCGGGTCTACGGATCGAACGACCGGCAAGCGGGCATCATCCTCGCCGGTCAGGGCCACGCGCACCTTGCCCGCCACCGCGCGGACGATGTCGCGTTGCAACACGAGGATTTCGCGCAAGGTTCGTTCGGAGGTCTCGGCCCAGAGCTGGCGGTCGGCGCGGGCATCGAAGAGCTCGGCTGTCACGCGCACCCGATTACCTGAGCGCAGGACGGAGCCTTCGAGAATCGCGTCAACGTTCAGATCCCGGGCGATTTGGGGCAGCGACTTGCCGGTGTTGCGGTAGAGCATGGCGGTCGTGCGCGAAATGACGCGCACGCCGGCGGCCTTGCCCAGGTCGGCAATCAACGCCTCGGTGATACCGTCGGCGAAATAGTCCTGCGAAGCATCGCCCGAGACATTCTTCAGCGGCAGCACGGCCAGGGTTTTGACGGCCCCGGAGCCTGCGGCCGCAGGCCCCGCCCGCATCCACAGCCAGCCACCAACCACGGTAACTGCCGCGGCGACAGCGAGGCCCAGGACGACGAGCACCCGCCTCGGAGCGCGCAGCCAGCGTGCCGGCGTTCCTGCCGGGACACGCCCGGTGCCGGCCGCCTTGGAGTCCCGGGGCCTGAGCGCTGCGTCCGGCACCTCCCCCGCCTCGAACCTCTCCATGTCCCGCCTGACGGCGCGTGCCTCCTGATACCGTTGTTCGGGCTCCTTCTCCAGGCACCGCCGGATGACGTGACCGAGCCCTGGGGGAACACGTTCCGGAATCGGCGCCGGCGTCTGGCTCAGGATGGCGGAACTGAGTTCGAATGCCGTGCGGCCCGCGAATGGGAGACGCCCTGCCGTCATCTCGTAGAGCAGGACACCGAGCGCCCAGATGTCGGTCCGAGTGTCGGCGGGGAGACCTTGGAGAACCTCCGGCGCCATGTAGCCGAGTGTCCCCGCGATGGCGCCACCGCTCTGCGACCATGCCGACGCGGCGGTATCGCCCGATGCGGGTGCCGCGATCCGCTTGGACAGGC
>Ga0315283_10000188_pt1 | contig 40843 bp, 32 predicted proteins | sample YL17G09_0_MG_FD_204541 | JGI IMG/M metagenome (GOLD analysis project Ga0315283, IMG submission 204541) | Sediment microbial communities from Yellowstone Lake, YNP, Wyoming, USA - YL17G09_0 | ecosystem: Environmental > Aquatic > Freshwater > Lake > Sediment | place: USA: Wyoming | collected...
CCCGACTCCATAGTCGTCAGATGGGGCGTGGGCTCGAGCTCGACCGCCATTGACCCGGACATCCTGTCCTGGCAGACCATTCCGGCGAACGTGACGACCGGCGAGGTCCGAGCTGTGATACCGGAATATGGCTGGGCCAATTACGGCGCCAAGTACCTCTACATATCCGTCGAGATGAAGGACCTGAGGAGCAACTCGGCCACATACATCCACCACAAGAGGATAAATGTCGCGGGGGCGGCGGACCTTTCCGTGACCCAGACCGGCATAACGTTCCGCGACGCTTCGGACTCCAGCCATGCAATGATGATCGTTGTCGTGAACAACTTTGGAAGCCTGAACGCCTCCAACGTGACGGTTGCGATGTACCTGGACAACCCGGACCCGGCAGGCACGGGCAAGTCGATAGGGCTCGTTCCGATAGAGAGGAATGTCGTCACCTCCATCCCGGTCAACGGCAGCGCATCCGTCTCGTTCACGGTCTCCCGCAGCAAGCTTGCCAACGGTTTCATCTACGTGATGGTGGACCCCGACAACACAGTCACCGAGACAGGCAAGGACAACAACGTCGCGAGGGTGACGGTTCCAACGAACTACACAAAGAATGTGAAACCGCCTGCAGGGGCCGAGAAGTCCATGGGAGCGCCCGGCTTCGAGCTAGTTGCAGCCCTGGGCGCCATCGTGGTCGTTTCGATGGTCATCAGCAGAAGGCGGAATCGGGATTAAATTGAATGGGAAGAAGAATCTTGGGCGGTGAGGGGCGGACAGGACCGTCCCCGCCGCCAGCCATTTTCAATATCTCAGCAGCGCGCCTATCCCGCCGAGGTCGGCAATCCCGCTGTCGGCGGGCACGAACTCGACCTTGGTCCCCTTGTCCATGGCCAGCTCCACGACCTCCTCGATGGCGTCGACCGGAATCGGTCTCTCGCCGCACACCGGGCACTTCTGGGGCGCCCCCGCCCCGAAGCCGCGGCACTTCTCGCAGCGCCAGCCCCCGCGGGAGTATCCCTTCTGGATGACGAGCGTGTCCGCCCGGCCCTCGACGATGGCGATGTGGACCTCCTCGTAGCCGTACGTGGCCAGCCCATGCCGCAGTATCCCGGATTTCAGCTTCTCCATGATGTCGGATTCGCGGGCCCTCTCCTTCTGCCGGACGAGGCCCTCGGCCGAACGGATGACAGTCCCGTCGGGAGCGTCGGCCTCCAGCACGACATGCCCCAAGAGGAACGTTCTGAGCTCCGGCGACACGTAGCTTTCGAACTCCGTCTTTGCATCTGCGGGCCCCGCGAGCACTATCCCGCGGAGCCTTCCGATGCACTGGCACTTCACGACCTCGTCGTGAAGGTGCTCCGCGACCTCCTTGAGGTAATGGTCGACCCACCCGTCGTGAAGCCTCTGGAACCGCAGCTGGGACATCCCGCCGTGGCGGTGCTTGCGCACGATTTCCTCGGCCACGCAATCCTTGTGGATAATCTCGCGCATCGAGACGATGAATATCCTGGCGTGGCTGTGGTCCAGAATAACGATAATGTACTCGTCATACTCGTGGTGCGCCTGGACAAGAGGCTTGATGTACGGGGAAGAGTCGAATACCAGAAGGTTGTCTATGTCCCCCGGGGTTCCGAAAAGCTCCGTGTAGGCGTTCTTGGGGCTCGAGAATATGGCTATGCCCTCGGCTCCCCATCCGGCGGCCTGGCATTCCGCAAGGCGCCTTTCCACCTGCGCCATCGCCAGCCTGAACAGCGCCGAGCCTTCCCGGTCTCCCGAGAGCGCGGAAAGGCATTCGCGCTCGCGCCGCCGCATGTAGCCCGCATCCACGCCCTTGGTCACGTTCATGTAAAGGCTGATGAAGGACGGCCTGGTGTCGTAGATGTCGGCGAGTTTTCGCAAATCGGGGACGTTCATTCAAGGTCTCCAACAAAATCATTTCGAGGGCGACTGCTGCGCCCCCACGGCCGCATCGAGCTGCTCCAGGAAGCCCATCTCGGAACCCAGCGGGATGGTCGCGCCGGAGGCGATGTTGTGCCCGCCGCCCACCCCGCCGGAGCCCTGTGCGGCCTTGCGGCAGGCCTTCGCCAGGTCCACACCCTTGGCCAGCAAGGCCCTCGTTCCCCGGGCGGATATCTTGATGCTGTCGCCGCTGCGCGAGAGCGCTATCGTGGCCAGATTTCCAGGGAACAGGAAATTCATGACCAGCGCCGCGAACGCTCCGGCCATCTGGGCGTTGTCGGCGTAGAAGTACTGGATGTTGCGCTTCTTCTGGACCCCCTTCGCCTGGAGCTCCAGCATGCCCTTCATTATCTGGGCGCGGTACTGCTGGCGCACCAGTCGGCCCTCCTCGAGGGCGTTGCTGCCTCCCAGGCAGACGGCCAGCCCGAGGTCCTCCTGCCCAAGCCGCCCGCAGGCGTTCACGACCGCGGAGAGCTCGGAGGCATCCGCCTCGAATCCCTGAATCCAGTGCCGGTCCATTATGACGCCGGAGGCGAACTCCTCCGGTGTTCCGTGCTTAAGAAGATGAAGTATCAGCATGGACGCCAGGGCGCTCGTGTCCGCGTCCGAGAGGTTCTCGAGCGGCGTGGCCGGATCTATGCCTGCTTCCTTCACCAGCGCCGCCGAAGCTGTCTGGTTGCCGGAAATTCCCCTGAAGAAGGGTTCGTTGCTCTCCGATAGTGCCTTCCCCGTGTCCGGGCCCTCGAGCGCCAGTCCCTTCCGGGTACGGATGTGGCCTCCCTTCTCCGCCACCGCGAGGAGCTCGGAATTGTAGCCCTTCCAGCCGCCGACATGCTGCCTGTCGCCTATCGCGCCGGCAAAGGCGATACCGGCAAGGTCCCAGTTGGCCTCGTCGAGCGCTATCGCGACCGCCAGTGCCAGCGTGGAGCCGCAGGCCTCGAACGCGCCGTCTATGCCCCAGATGTGCGCGTTCAGCTGGACGACCTTCTTCGATTCGCGAAGTGGCTCGTGATGGTCCACGACCACAACATGGGAATCTAGCTTCTCGACGAGGTCGAGGGAGCTGCTGCCCATGTCCGAGAATATCACCCAAGGATAGGACTTGCACTGGACGGCCCCCATTACGCTGGCATCAAGCGTATGGGCTATCGTCGCGTGGAACGGGATGTTGCGCCTCAGGAACGTCTTGCAAAGGATGCCCGCCGCGCAGAGGCCGTCGGCGTCGTAGTGGGATATTATCCTGACGGGCTCCCTGTTCGCGGCCAGGCCCGAGATGGCCTCCTTGACCTTGTGCAGAACCTTGTGTAGTGTCCGGGGGAGGTCCTTGTCGGGCATACCCCTCCACGACCCGACGGATTACTCGACCAGCAGCTTGGCGGTCTCGAGCGAGTAGTTCCAGTCCTTGGGCAGAACGCTCGTGCGGTGGTAATATTTCACGAGACGGCGGATCTTGGCCTCGAGGAGGTGAAGGCGCCGGAGGTTGTGCAGGTCCTTGACGTTCCCGGCCAGATGGCCCGAGAGCGCCACGGCCCTCTTCATAAGGTTTCGGACGTCCTCCGGGAATTCGAGCTTGGCCCCGGTCTCCTTCATGAGCGCAACCATGCTCTTGCCGGTCGCGAGCCTTATGCTCGGTATGCCGTACTGGTCCCGCAGCTTGATGCCTATCTGGCTGGAGGACATGCCATCCTTGGCCATCTTGGCTACAAGCTTGGTTATCTCTTCCTTGCTGAGCTGTACCCACTCGGGGTTGCTCGTCCGGAGCGGCCTCGTCGAAGAGGAGGAACCGCGCCTTCTCGCATGCATCTTAGCCATTCAACTCACACCCTGGGAGCTTCCGACCCCCAGACCGTCCTTGCAGTCTATGTTGGTCTTGAAGTTCTCGATATTGACATCATGACGGACGAGGGTCCAGCACTTCTCCTGCTCGTCGCACAGCAGGCAGGCACGGGCCATCTTCGTCCTGAGCTTGAGAGCCTTCCCGCCGCCTATGGGAATAAGGGAATCGGCGTAGATGCCCCCGCTCTCCTTCTTTGGATACTCGATGATGGTCATTTGGGATGCCGCGGAGGCCTTGAAGTCCGGCGCCTTCTCGACACCCGTGTCCGCAGGTGCGGCTTGGGCCCAGACGGCAACTTTGGGCGTCTCTTCCACGACCTCGGCCTTTACCTCGACCACTTCGGCCTTGACCTCGTAGACCTCATCCTCTTCGTCCTCGTCTTCATCCAGCGGCGCCGCCGCACGGCGGTCGAGGGCGTGCGAGGTCACGAGGCCCCCTATGAGAAGGAGCTGGAACGCTATCGTTCCCATCTTCCAGTACGTCATCGAGACCAGGAAAGGCTCGATGTACCTCATGGTGAACGACAGGTACAGCAGGAGGTCCAGAACTGCCAGTATGGGGACCAGCCAGAGAGCTGGGCTCATCCCGGATGGCTCGGGCTTCTTGGACTTCGTCTTCTTCGCCATACTAGCACCGAAACGGGACTATATTTCATCATTCATAATTAAAGGTTACTATGTCGTATTAACGGGGATTGCATAGCTAATGGTAGCTATGAGTACGGCCCATATATAAGGGGGATGGGACGGCGCTTACGGCCTCACGGACTTCCGGACGCGCTCCTCGCGCTCCAGCCTGGATTCCTGGTCGAGCCTCTGGGCGCGCTCCATGCTTCTCACCGTGTCGCTGACCATGAAATAGGCCAGGCAGAAGAGCACGGCCAGCACTATCGAGATGGTGGCCCACCAGCCGATGCGCGTCGGGGCATCCTCGAAGGCCGTGTAAACGTAATAGTAAAGGAGCAGTATCCCTATGATGCCGAAAACCGCTCCGACGGAGGCCGCTATCTTTGACGCCGACCTCATTGTCGATATCCTTGAATCGTCATATACCATGTGTTTTCCCCCATCCGTCGTGCAATCAACAATTGAGCGGTCGGATATTCAATCTTGTGGTACATTTCCCTGATAGAAAATTGCTCTTATTCCGAGGCCTGCCTCCGCAACCATCCGGCGTACCGGACAACGGCATCCAGCGCCCGCACGGCGCGCCTGGCCGTCGGGAATACGGGCACGCCCACTGCGGCGAGCCGCCTGGACTGCTCGAGCGTGAACGGTCCCCCGCCTGCAATGGCGAGCATCGTTTTCCCCGCCTTCGCTATATTGCCCATCGCATCGGGCAAGGTCGGCGAGCTCAGGCCCAGCGGAGCGTCCTGGAAGACGAGAACGGGCATGAGGATGTCCACATTAGAATCGGAGGAAAGCGCTTCCAGCGCCGACTGGAAGAATCCCGTATCAGCGCTTCCCGTCAAATCAACCGGATTGTCGATAACGCAGAACGGAGGCAATGCGCTCTTGAGCTTCGTCACGCTCGCCTCGGAAAGTTTGGCAATGGAGAGCGCCGTGCCCTCGGTGACGGCATCGGCCACCACGACGCAGGGCCCCGCTCCGTTCGTGGCCATCGCGAGCCTGCCTCCCCTTGGAAGCGGCTGCATGACGAGCAGTTTGGCGATGTCCAGCAATTCGTCAGCGTCCTGCGCCACTATCACGCCTGACTGGGCCATCGCCCCCGCAAAAGACGGGAAGCTTCCCGCCACCGAGCCCGTGTGGCTCGCCGCCGTGTGGGCGCCGGCGCTCGTGCGGCCTCCCTTCAGAAGAAGGATAGGCTTCTTCCTACCCACCTCCGCCGCGACGGTTGCGAACTCGCGCCCCCTCGGCAGGCCCTCGGCATAGAGCGCTATCAGCTTCGTGCCATTGTCCTTCTCGCAGTAGCGCATGAAATCGAGCTCGTCGACATCGGACTTGTTCCCGATGCTCACGAACCGGCTCACACCTATGTTCTCGCCGGCGAACCATTCCAGGAGCGTCGCTCCGAAGGTTCCGCTCTGGGACATCATCGCCACCGGTCCCGGTCCTGGCCTGGCCATCATCTCCCTGGGTTGGAAGAACGTCTCCAGGCCGCTCTCAGCGGACGAGATGCCTATGCAGTTGGGCCCTATCACCCGGATGCCGCCCTTTCGCGCCGCCGCCACGGTGCGCCTCTCGAGCTCCGCACCTTCCTTTCCGAGCTCCTTGAAGCCGCCCGATATTATGACGACCGCCTTCACACCCGCAGAGGCGCATTCCTCCATCGCCTCGGGAACTCGGTCCGCGCCGACGACGAAAACGGCGAGCTCGGGCTTTGCCGGCAGCTCCGACAATCTGGCATAGCACCTCTTCCCGAGCAGTTCCTTGCCCGCCGCGGCCGGATTTATGGGAAATATCCCGCCCTTGTAGCTCGAGCCCGTGAGGCACTTGAGCACCTCGTAGCCTATCTTGCCCGGCTTGGTCGAGGCGCCGATTACCGCCACCGCGCTCGGTGAGAAGAACTCGTCCATCGCAATACCCCGCATGTATTTGCGCTTAAAAAAGGCAGCGCGGAAGCCCCCTGCGGCGCCTCCCCCGCTGCCTGTGTCCATCGCCGTCATTTGGCCCGATATCACGGCTCACCGAAAAGGCATTATAGGTCGGAGCGTTGTTACCGCCTCCGGGGTAGGAAAAATGGAGAAGAAAGCGGTCATCAAGGTGCCGGTTCCGGGCCCGAAAGCCAGGGAAATCGTGGAAAGGGACACGAAGTATCTGGCGACGGGAACGAAGTCCGCGCCCATAGTCGCGAAGAAGGGACTGGGCGTCGTCGTCGAGGATGTCGATGGCAATTCCTTTCTGGATTTCACGAGCGGCGCCGGCGTCATAAACACAGGTCACTGCCACCCCAAGGTCGTGAAGGCCATCCAGCAGCAGGCCGCGGAGCTCATCCACTTCGCCGGAACGGACTTCTACTACGATGTCCAGGTGAAGCTGGCGGAGAAACTGGTCAAGATAACTCCCGGAAAGTTTGAGAAGAGGCTCTTCTACACCAACAGCGGCGCGGAATCCATAGAGGCGGCGTTCAAGCTCGCCCGTTGGACCTCGGGCCGGAAGCAGAACATCGCGTTCATCGGCGCGTTCCACGGCAGGACCATGGGCGCTCTGTCCCTGACGGCCAGCAAGCCCGTTCACAAGGACAGGTATTTCCCGACGGTACCGGGCGTGAACCATCTGCCGTACGCCTACTGCTACAGGTGCGCATACAAGCTCGAGTACCCGAAATGCGACATGTGGTGCGCCAAAATTCTGGACGAGGTCTACTTCAACGCGCATCTCCCGCCGCAGGAGGTTGCGGCCATCTTCATGGAGCCCATCCAGGGCGAAGGCGGGTATGTCGTGCCCCCGAAGGAGTTCGCCCGCGAGCTCAAGAAGATATGCACGAAGCACGGCATTTTGTTCGTCGACGATGAGGTGCAGGCCGGTTTCGGCAGGACTGGGAAATGGTTCTGCATCGAGCACTACGGCGTGGAGCCCGACATGATAGCGCTCGCCAAGGGCATCGCCTCCGGAATGCCCATGGGCGCGATGGTGTTTCGGAAGGAGCTTGACTGGAAGGTCCAGGGCGCGCACTCCAACACCTACGGCGGGAACCCGGTCGCATGCGCCGCATCGCTGGCCACAATCGACGTCATAGAGGGCGAGCATCTCATGGAGAACGCAAAGAAGATGGGGGACTACCTCCACAAGCGCCTTCTCGAACTGCAGCACAAGCACATGTGCATCGGCGATGTCAGGGGGATAGGCCTGATGCAGGCCACTGAGTTCGTGAAGGACCGCAAGACGAGGGAAGTCGCAACGGAGCTGCGCAACAACATCGAGGAAATAGCCTGGAAGAACGGCCTGATGCTCCTGGGCTGCGGACGCGCGACCATCCGGTACATACCGCCGCTCGTCGTCACGAGGGACCAGATAGACCAGGCCATGGACATCCTGGACCTGTCCATAAGGAAGGCCCTCGAAAAGTAATGCCGAGAGCGAAAACAATTGAGAATAGAGCCGGATTGTAAATCCGAGGCGGCGCGCAGAGCGCGCCGCTGTTTCATCCATTTTAGCATCCCGAGCCCCGCCCCGACACAAACCGTGCAAGCTGGACATGCTATCCGCCTTGCGGTGAAGAAATGATTCTTCCCATTCTAAGGGTGAAGAGGGCCGGCACAAGGTGCAGCCTCGATAGCTGTGCCGTTGGTCCCCTTGCGGTGAAGAAAACGGTGAAGAGGGCCGGGCCTTCGAACGCAGGGCTCGCCCAGAAGCAGACCGTTGACGGTTCAGAGCTTCCTCGTGCGCTCCTTGAAGATCATCTTGAACTTCTCGAGCTCGTCAAGTATCGGGTTGTAGACATCGGGGTGGACCGGGACCAAAACTCCGGTCTGCTTTATCTTGCCCTCGAGTATCATGCGGACGCCTATCGCCGCCGGGATGGTGACGGTCCTGGCTATGGCCGTGTCCCCTCCGATTTCTCCGTAATCGACGAAGGTGGACGTGACCATCTCCTTCTTGCCGTCCTTGCGCTCCACGATGAACTCGTGGTGCATGACTATCATGTCCTTGTCCTCCTTTTTGATGCCCATCTTCTCGAGGCTCAGGACATTGAGGTAGTCGAGGGGATTGTTCCTGTCCTTGGGCAGCGGAATTTCGCTGTAGAGGCCCAGCCACCCGAGGCGCTTTACTATGGCTGAATATTTCTCGAGCTTCAGGAACGCCGCCACCGCCGACGGCAAATCGTCGCTCGGCCCCGCACCGATGAGGTGCCTCGTGACATCGGCGAAGGTCTTTCCCTTGAAGTCCTTGAGCGGAGTGTCCTGAAGCCAGCCCAGTGCTACTATCTTGCGAATCGTCTCGCACCAGCCCGTCATCCTGTAGGTTCCCCTGTAGACGGTCCTTGCGTCCTTCAGGCCGTATATTTCCTTGTACTGGACCGAATCGCGGTTGGGATAGTTCTCGAACGTCCCGGCGCCCGGAACGTCCTCGAGCCTGTAGTTCTCGAAGAGCTGCTCGCCCGGTATCGATATTTCCTTTCCGTCCTCGAGCCACTTCGCGGCGTTCCTTGAAGCGAGCAGGACGCCCCTGGGGGCCCAGGAGAATTTGTACCCGAACGGGTTCGTGTTGGACTCGTGCGCCGGCAATGCGCCGCACATGGAGCGAAAGCTGAGCACCTTCCCTCCTTTTTTCTGCACGCCGTGGATGATGCGCATGGCGGACATGTGGTCCATCCCCGGGTCCAATCCGAGCTCGTTCATGAAGACGAGGTTCTTGGCCCTGGCCTTGACGTCCAGCGCCTTCATCGGATCACCAACGTAGGACGTTGTCAGCAGGTGCTTTCCGCATTCGAGGCACACCTCCGCTATTTGAACATGGAACGCCGGCGGCAGCAGGCTCACCAGGAGGTCGGCTCCGGCGGCCAGCTTCTTGAGCGCGGGCATATCGTCCGTCGTCCAGGAGACGGCCTTTCCGTTCTTGTGCTTTCCCAGAATCGCTTTGGCCTTGCTCACGGTCCTTGTTGCGACCGTCACCTGGAAACCGTGCTTCAGGAGATAGTCCACCATCGGCCTGGAAACGAGACCCGCGCCCAACACCAGCACATTCTTCATACCGTTACCCCCCTCGCACCGCCGCCGCGCCCGAAGGCCCGCGCACCGCTCCACGACCGGGATTTGCCGGGCCCGCGCCTTTCCACGCGCGGCTGCGCGGCTCGATAATTCACGTGATTATAAGAATTTTTGTATATAGGCGTAATCGGGAGTGAGCTCTCCCTTGTACGTTATCACGGAGCGCTTTATGGGGGGCGGGAGGTTGCAGGACTCGAAATCGCCCTTGAAGTCAGCGCTCGTTATTCCCGGGATGAAGGGCATGAGCATGTCCCCGAAGAACATGGACGATTCGCGCGGCAGCTCCGTGGGCAGTATCTCCACAGCCATCACGACGGGGCCCTCGCCCTCTATGCCTTCCTTCACGGTCCCGTCCGCCGGATTGTAGACATAGACCGGGTTTCCGGGCTCCGTGGGCTGCACCGTGCATTCGATGGAGCCCTCGACATCGCAACTTATGTCCCCGAAGACCGTCAGCTTTGGCCTCTTTCCGTCGGAGAAGTTCTCCTTGACCCATTTCTTGGTGACGAGGCGGGGATAGCGTGCGTCCCAGTAGATGCCGTTGACCAGCACCGTCAGATTGGCAAGGTACTGCTCGAAAACGCCCCGGTACTTCTCGGGGTGCTGGAAGTAGTCCTGGAGCTCGAAGGTCCCTTTCGGGTCGATGGGCACGACCATGTCCATCTCCTTGAACACGACCTTGTACAGCTTCCTGTCGGAGAATTTTCCGGCGGCGATGAACGAGGCCAGCTCCTTGGGCTCGATGTCCTCGTGGGGCAGTATGTCGAATATCTCCTGTGCGCCCTTTGACACGTTCCCGTAGCCGGCGAAGCCGAACACCATGGGAACGCGCTTGTCGGGAAGCCCTTGCGTGGTTATCCATTTCCCTACGACCTCGAGCGCTGATTTGGCCTCTCCCAGCGTGTCGTAATGTAGGGGCCTCTTTAGGGCCAAAAAGGGCGTCTTGTGGCCTTCCCACTCCAGCCTCTTTCCGAGGGTGTGGAGCGTCTCGAGCATGCCCGCGAGGCCCGCGTAATTCCCGAAGAAGATGAGCCTCTTGTTCTTTTCATCCACCACCCTTTCATAATCGAGAAGGGTGCCCTTCGTTTCCAGTATCCTATTGAGCATGGGCATGTTGTGCTTCTGGCCTTTTATGACGTGCGAGAAGAACGCATACGTGCCCTTGTTGAAGAAGAACGGCACCGGGAATTCCTTGATGCCGAACACGATATCGCATTTGGTCAGGTCTTCCTGGACCGTCGCACCGGCGGCCTCGTACTCGGCGTCCTCGAAGACGCGTATCTTGGAGGGCTGGACAAAGACATCGTAGCCCTTCCTGACCAGGACACGCACATTGTCGGGGACCAGGGGTACGCGGCGCTCCCACTCGTTCTTGTCCTCTCTGCGAATGCCTATCCTCGACGTGCCCCCCACCTCGCGGTCCCCATAGCGCAGAAGGATATTTGGGGATTATGGTTGGCACATCACTTCTTCGATTGGGCCCTGACGAACGCGGCGATGCTCCTGTCGTAGGTGCGCTCGACGTCCTTCGGGAACAGGCAGCCGGGCATCTCCCCGTTCTCCCGGTGGTACGATATGCACTCGCAGCAGATGCCCTTCCTCGAGCACCCGGAATACGTGCAGGTGCAGCCCTTCATGTTCTTTTCCTGGTTGCATGATTTCGCCATTTCATCACCATCCGAAATATCCGGTCCGGAGCGCCAGAAGGTGCAGCTCTCCGTCGAGACACTGTCCCAATATGGGCATCACGTCCTTGCGCTCCATGGTCATCATCCGGCGCACGGCGATGATGCATATTATAGATTTCGACGGGGAGGCTGTGACAATGGTCCGGCGAGGAACGAGCGAGGCCCCCGCATGCCCAGGCCATCTTCACGAAGACCGACGCACCTATGCCGGTGATGAACGAGCCCCCAGAGGACCTCATTGCCATTGTTCCAAGGTCCTCTTTGCCTTGACGAGCTCGCTCGTCTTCGGTCCGCAAGACCTCGCTTCGTTCGGTCCTGCTTACCTCGATGAGCTCGCTTCGCTCGCTCGTCTTCGGTCCGCAAGACCCCGCTTCGTTCGGTCCTGCTTACCTCGATGAGCGCGCTTCGCTCGCTCGTCTTCGGTCCCCCCATGTACCCCAGCCCTCTTCACATGTGTGCGTCCACGGCGGGAGGAGGGGGGACGCCCACGCGTATCCTTTCGGCGCCGGCATGCCTGAACGGTCCATGTCCTCTGGCTCCCGGCTGTCCGGCCCGTGCGCATCCTTTTGGCTCCGGCCCACGAATCCGCCGGGAATTCCCCCATTGCGAGGAAAATATTCATATAGTGCGGGTAATAAAAAAGAAGTACTTGATGGGGGTTATTGTACCCAGAAGAAAGGGTAATAATGATAAGAGGTTGGATATAAAATGCCACCAGAGGAGAAACGGAAAGGGCCCCCGATCCTGTCGAACCCGAGATACAAGTCGGAAGAGAAGGAATGCGAGGGAGATTGCAAGAAATGCATGTTCTCGGACAGATGCAATCGCAGGCGCAAGCCCGAGGCGCCGGTCACAACACCACCGACCCCACCTGCACCCTGACCGATTTCCAGATATTTCCGGAGCTCATCGCATTCATCGGGACGGATTGGGACGGTCGTCCTGGCCCGTTTCCGGGCGTGTCAGGGGCTGACAGGGGACGGCCTCGACCACGGGAGAGATGTTCTCGGTCATGAACGGGCTGTTGGCGTGTCCAGCATCTGACACGGATGTGGTACCTACCATTTTTGCGCGCCCAACACGCGATTCGCAGACAATCCCCCGCCTGGTGGAGGAAACGCCCACGCCTGGCGAACAAAACGGAGCAAAACAATTACCATCAGGGTCGCACTATTCCCCCGCCATGGAGCGCAGGACCGTCGAGAAGTACCTGGAGAGCCTCACGAGGTTCGGGGTGCGCCTGGGTTTGGGCCGCGTCAGGGAGCTGCTTGGGGCCCTCGGGAATCCCCACAGGGCGTTCCCCGCCGTTCACGTCACGGGCACGAACGGCAAGGGCTCCGTTTCCAGGATGATAGCGTCCATCCTCGAGGAGGCCGGCTATCGAACGGGCCTGTACATCTCGCCTCATCTGGAGAGATTCAACGAGCGCATCTCCGTGGACGGGAAGGATATCCCGGACAGGGAGCTGGCTGCAATCGCGGGCAAGGTCGAGCGCGCTGTCGATAAAATGGCCAAAAAGAAGAAGCAGTGCACCTACTTCGAGGCCACCACCGCCGTCGCCTTCGAATATTTCAGGATGATGAAGGTCGATGTCGCGGTCGTCGAGGTCGGCATGGGCGGCAGGCTCGATGCCACCAACGTCGTGGACCCGCTCGTTTCCGTCATAACGAACATATCGCTGGAGCACACGGACATTCTCGGCACCACCTTGGAGAAGATTGCGGCCGAAAAAGCAGGGATAATCAAGAGGGGCGTGCCCGTCGTCACCGCCGTATGGGAGCCAAAGGTCCTGGATGTCATCCGCAAGGCGGCCAAGCAGAAGAGTGCCCCCGTGTTCATGATGCAGCGCGAGACTCGCCGCAGGCCGATATCAAAAGGCCTGGACGGCCAGGTTTTCTCCATATACACGGACGAGGACCCGTACCGGGGAATAAAATGCAAAATGGCCGGCGATTTCCAACTCGAGAACGCCGCCATTGCCGTGCTGGCCGTGGAGCTCGTTGCGGGGCTCCAGGGGCAGAAGGGATACGTCTGCTACGGAGTATATCCCAGGTCCGGTCCGCTTCGCGGGAGGGGGAGCTCTGGCAGGTCATTGCCGCTGACGAAGCCAGGCATCTCCGCAGAAATCATCAAGAAGGGGCTTGAGAGGGCCCGCCTGCCGGGGCGGATGGAATTCCTGAGAGGAAAACCGACGATTCTGCTCGACAGCGCCCACAACCCGGCCGCGGCCGAGTGGGCGGCGCGCGGGGTGGCGGAGCTGGCAAAGGGCACTTTCAAGGGAATCCATCTGCTGTTCGGGAATCTCTTGGACAAGGACTTCGTCAATGTGCTCAAGCCTCTGCTTTCCCGTGCCGAAACGATGACATTCGCACAGTCGGGGAGCGAACGCTCCGTGAATGTGGAGGATGCAGAAAAGCAGGTGAGGGGGATGGAAAAGGCGGCAAAAGGAAAGGCCTGTCCCAAGCTCCACCATGCCGAATTCGCACCCGATGTGAAGAGCGGAGTGAATATTGCCCTCAGGCGGGCCGGGAAATGGGACCTTGTGTGGGTCACCGGCTCGATGTACCTCGTCGGCGAGGTGCGGGCCCATCTGAGGAAGCGGGGCCTCGTGAAATGATTACCCCGTAAGGGGATTTCCCCGATGACGGGTTCGGCCTATCCAGTTGTGGGGAATTTCCCGGTGGTGATGGGATTGGATTATCCCATCCTGGGTATCTCGTCGATGGCGGCCTGGTTCTCGATTGACGAGATGTCGCCGAGGTCCTTTCCGAGGAATCTGGCCTTGATGACGCGCCTCACTATCTTGGCGGTGCGCGTCTTGGGGAGCATCGTGACGAACTTCACATCCTCCGGCCGGTCGACCTTGCCCAGCTCCTTTGCCACCGCGTCCTTTATCTCATCTCGCAGTTTGTCGGACGGCGTGTGGCCGGGCCTCAGTACCGCAAAGCACACGATGCCCTCGCCCTTTATCTCGTGGGGAACGCCGATGGCGGCCGCCTCTGCGACCGCGGGGTGCTTCATCATCGCGCCCTCTATCTCGGAGGGCCCTATCCGTCGGCCTGCGACCTTGATGACATCGTCCGCCCTTCCGAGGATGAACCAGAATCCGTCCTCGTCCACTATCACCCAGTCGCCGTGGTCCCAGATGTCCTTCCAGCGGGACCAGTAGGTCTCGATGTACTTTTCGGGCGCCTTCCAGAGACCCCGTGTCATTGACGGCGCGGGTGAGCGGGCGATGAGGTAGCCCATCTTGCCCCTCACGGGCTTGCAGTCATCGTCGACCACATCCACATCCATGCCCAATCCGGGCCCGCGCAACGTTGCGGGCTTGAGGGAGCATATTGGGAGCGGGGCCATGAAGCAGCCAATTATGTCCGTTCCGCCCGAGATGTTGATGATGGGGCATCGCTTTTGGCCGATGTTCTCGAAGAACCAGGTCCATGACGGAATGTCCCACGGCTCGCCGGTGGAGCCCAGAATCCTGAGGCTGTGCAGGTCGTGCTTTCTGACCCAGTCCTCTCCGGAGCGCATGAGCATCCTGATGGCGGTCGGAGAGATGCCGAAGATGGTTATGTGGTGGCGCTCTATCATTTCCCAGAGCCTGTCGGGATTGGGATAGTCCGGCGCTCCTTCGAACAGGAAGATGGTGCCTGCCAGATTGTGGTTGCCGATGATCATCCAGGGGCCCATCATCCAGCCGATATCGGTCAGCCAGAAGAACACGTCCTCGTCCCTGGTGTCGAAGAAGTATCCGACCTCCTTGGCCACCTGCGCCAGGGCGCCTGCGTGGGTGTGGACCGTGCCCTTGGGCATGCCCGTGGTGCCTGATGTGTAGATTATGAGCGCCGTGTCCATGGAGTCCATCTTTTCCGACGGGAAGTTCTGCGGCTTGCCCTTGAGGAAATCGTGCCACCACACATCGCGGCATTCGGTCATTGGCGTTTCCATGCCGTTGCGCTTGAAGACAACGACCTTCCTGAGCGAGGGTACCAGCGAGGCTGCCTTGTCCGCCTCATTCTTGATGGAGAACTGCTTTCCGCGCCTGAAGGAGCCGTCGGCCGTGAACAGTATCTTGGCCTGCGCGTGGTTGAGCCTCAGCGCAACGGCGGGCGAGGCGTATCCTGAAAAGATGGGGATGACGATTGCGCCGAGCTTGAGGCTGGCGTACATCTGGACGACTATTTCCGGGCCCATCGGCATGTAGATTCCGACGGTGTCGCCCTTTCCAACCCCGGCCTCTTTCATTGCGGCCGCGCAGCGGCACACCTCGGAATGGAGCTGGAGGAACGTCATCGTCCTGGTCTCGCCGTCCTCGCCTTCCCAGATGATGGCGGCCTTGTTGCGCTTCGCCGACGCCGCGTGCCTATCAAGGCAGTTGTGGACTATGTTGAGCTTTCCGCCGATGAACCAGTCCGTCGACGGAATGCCCTTCGAGGAATCCTTGAGCTTGCGGAAGGGCTCGTACCATTCGATGTTCAGGTGCTCGAGCGCCGCCGGCCAGAACCATTCCGGGTCCTTGGCGGCCCTCCGGATGAGCTCGTCGTAAGAAGCTATCCCGTGCTTCTTCATGAAGGCCCATATCCTCGTGCTCTCGACGAACTCCTTCGTAGGCTCCCAGACGATATCCTTCATCGCTCTCATCTCCCCGTTCAGCTATCGGGCCCGCACATTCATACAGGAGGAACGAGCCTCCCGCTTGTAGCCCCCAGCCCTCTTCAACGTTCACCTTTTGCAGGTGGATTAGAGGGTTGGCCTGCGCGTACCGCCATTTCGGGCGTCCCCCGATACTCGTTCGTTTGTGCTCCCCTGTGGCCCTGCGGCCCTGTGGCCTATTTCTTCACCGGCTTGGCGAGCACCGCTTCCTCGAACGACTCGTCCATCCTCTTGCCCTCGGCGATGAGCCGGCGGTACTTTATGAAATCTATGGTGTCGGCCCCTGTGAGCTTCTTGTTGTTGAAGGCGCTGAAACCGAGGAACGCATCTCCCGCCATGTTGGCCGAAAGCCAGTGCCTGTTGATGATCTTGGCCTGGTCCCAGAAGAACTTCTTCTTCATGCGGATGCCGTCGACGGATTTGATGAGGCAGCCGGGGAACAGATTCGTGAAGGTCCACAATATATCGTTGACGGCCTTGTCCAGCAATGTGAAGTCGGTCTTGGCGGTCTTTACATATTCGCGGGCCTTCTTCGCTTCCTCGCCCGTCCTCATCTCGCCGTAGACTATGTCCCCGTCGTCGACGTACTTGTCCGAGATGACGAGCGGGTTGCGGACCCACTTGTCGCCTTCCTTGATGACCGGCACGACCTTGCTTATGAGGCTGAGGCGCTTCATCTTGTAGGCGCTCCACATCTCGCACGAGACGCAGTTCCACATGGCGTCCTCCATGCTGAGGTACCATGGCAAAAAGTCGGAGGAGCCGCCGTCGGGGGCGGAGCCGTGGCGCGGTCCCGCCTGGCCGAAGATGGCCAGGTCCGACGAGACGGTGATGTCGCAGGCCATTCCGATTTCCTGGCCGCCGGCGACCCTCATGCCGTTGACGCGGCATATCACGGGCTTCTTGCAGTCCAGGATGCCGTCGACCATGCCGTTGAACAGGTCCATGTAGCAGCCGTATTCCGAGGGCCTCTTGGAATAATACTCGGCGTATTCCTTGGTGTTTCCACCGGTGCAGAAGGCCTTGTCGCCGACGGCGGTGAAAACGACCGCGACCACCCTCCGGTCCATGGAGGCGCGGTTGAAGCCGGCAATGACGCCCTTCACCATTTCTGTTGTATAGGAATTGTACTGCGCCGGATTGTTGAGCGTTATCCACGCGGAGAACAGCCCCTCGACGGGCTTCCCGCCCGGGTCCAGGATGGGCTTGTTCTCGTAGAGGACGCACGGCGCATCCTTTCCGAAGTGCTCCATTCCCCAGAGGTCGTGGTCCTTTATGGCATCGTCCTTGGGCAACCATTCCAGTGACATATCCTAGTCCTCCCTTTCCCCTCTGGCGCAGGATTAGGATTTGCTCTAATAATGATTTCGGCAAATGAGCTGGAATTGACGGATATGTGCGAAAAGTGGTAGGTACCAACGAGGGGTTAAATAGCGGGTGCCCCCACCATGGATTCATGGATATAAAGGAGATGAGAGCCACAAGATGCGCCGTTGTTCAGGGAGCATCCGAGACCGTGGGGGGATTGGACAAATACGGGCGCGTCCTTTCGCAGATTGCTGCCATTCTCGATTCCGCAAGGAGGGCTTCCGCCCGTGCTGTAAATCACATAATGACCGAGACGTATTGGCGCATCGGGCAGATCATCATCGATTATGAGCAGGAAGGAAAAAAGCGTGCCATTTACGGTGATGCATTGATGAGATACCTATCAAAAGAATTGAGCGCCCGTTTTGGTCGGGGCTTCTCAAAAAAGAATCTCGAGCAGATGAGGGCGTTCTACCTGACATGGCCAATTACGCAGACAGTGTCTGCGCAATTCAACATTAATAAACGTTCCCATTCCAATCCGACGGAACGGTCGACGGCGAGCGATGAATTCCCTGCACTCAAATCGGGCACGGGCCCAAAGGAGAAGGTATTGGCAGGACCGGGGGGAAAGAGGAAGTTGAACGCGCCATTTCCCCTGCCCTGGTCGCATTACGTTGTTCTAATGTCGGTCCATGAACAGGACCCCCGATTATTCTACGAGGCGGAGGCTTTGCGCGGCGGCTGGAGCGTCCGTCAGATGAAGAGGCAGATCGCATCCAAATTCTACGAGCGAACACTGCTGTCCAGGAACAAGGCAGCCATGCTGGAGAAGGGTGCGATAAAGAGGGACGCTGACGCTGTCAGCGCCGAAGAGGAGATCAAGGACCCGCTCGTGCTCGAATTCCTGGACCTCAAGGACGAATATTCCGAAAGTGAGCTGGAAGAGGCGCTGATACGAAGACTGGAATCGTTCCTGCTGGAAATGGGCGGCGAATTCACATTCGTGGGCCGCCAGAGAAGGCTGAGGCTGGGAAATTCCTGGTACCGGGTCGACCTTGTCCTATTCCACAGGAGGCTCCGGTGCCTTGTGATAATCGACCTGAAGGCGAGTGCATTCAGCCATGCCGATGTGGGCCAGATGCACATGTACCTGAATTACGCAAGGGAGAACTGGATGATGCCGGGGGAGAACCCACCGGTTGGGCTCATATTGTGCACCGAGCGGGATGATGTAGTGGCCCGCTACGCGCTTGACCGGCTCCCGGACACGGTTCTGGCGGCGGAATACAAATTGGCACTGCCGGACGAAGAGCTTCTGAAGAAGGAGCTTTCGAGGGCGCGCCGGCAGTTTGAATCCCGGAACGGATGAGAATTGCAGGTGCGGGAAAAATCCCGTTATAGTCCCTCGGCGCCGCAAAGCGTATAAACGTACCACGCCAATATCCTGAGTCCGAAATTTCGGGAATGGTGAGAGTATGGTAGACAAAAGGACGTCCAGATGGGGGGGAGCGGAGAAGAGAGCAGAGAAGAAGATAGAGACCGTGGCCGTGGTGAGCGACAAGCTCGACAACATGGCAGAGAGGATGCTCCTCGCCGACGGCAAGAATCCATATGTAAAGGGAGAGTTGACGATACGCAATCTTGCGGAGCTGAGCCAGAACATCGAGACCTTCGAGCACCACGAGGCGCCCTGGGTGGCGGACTGGATCGAGTATCTGGGAGACGGCGAGACCGCGAAAAAGATTCGGGGAGATCCTTCGCGGTTCAAGAAGATAGTCTGCGAGCGCCATGCCGAGCTGAAGAGACAGCTTCCCTGATTCAAACGCCGAGCCTATTGTAACTATGGAATGATGGAAATGAGCGCGATGGCTGGAACTCCAGGAAGGCCGGGGTCGAACTGCCCGGCCTGCAACGCCCACAGCCCGCCGGGCGCCGAGAAATGCGGCCGCTGCGGGACGGCCATCATGGACCTGCGGCGGGACAAGGAGCTCAGCCCTGAAGCGTCCATTCCGCAGACCGCCCTAAACAGGCCCGCGTTCAGCGCGCCGCCTGCGCTCGGTCCCTCGCGGGCCGACCCGACAAAAGGGTGGCAGGCCCCGCCGCCCGTGAGGAAATCGTCCGTTTCCATCCTCGCCGGAGTGTTCATTGTCATAGGAGGGATAATCTCCTCGGTGGTGGGCTTGCTGTATCTGATGGTATCCAGCATGATATCCCAGATAGGGGTCGGATTTGGGGTGGCAACAACGGTGGGAGTGTGCGGCGCCATCGAGCTGGCCTTCGGCATGCTGGCCATCGTCGGGGGCATCTTTGCATTCATGAGGAAGAAGTTCGCGCTGGCCATTGTTGGCGCGATATTCTGCATGCTGTCCGTGGGTTTCATCTATTCATCGCTTGTCCTGGGGATGATCGGGCTCATACTGCTGGTGATTTCCAGGAGCGATTTCGATTGAGCGCCTGGGTGCTCATTGGAATTCTATGGTGATGCGCCTGAGCTCGTCGTCGTGTATCTCGGGGTCGTCGTGGTGCTTCACCAGGACGGTCAGGTACAGCCTGGCGCCCTTGTAGCGCTCCACGGGCTCGTCGTAGCCTTGGGCCACGAGGCGGATGTTTAGGACCCTGCGCTCGAAGACGGCCCTCTGGTCCGTCACGTCGACCTTGCTCCACCTGTGGTCGTTGTAGCTCCTGAATACAATCTCCTGGTGGCCGCCGTCGCTGACCACGAGCCTCGTGAGGAAGTAGTCCGCGTCCACGGTCCCTGTGCCTGCGGAGAAGCAGTGCATCTGGGTGAGGCCTCCTGGCCTTGGCGTGAACGATTTATCGGAGTCGACTCGCGCTCCGGGCTGTACGAGCTTGAAGTTGGCGTCGTTGTCGAGGGTATTTATGCGGACGGTCCTTGGCTCCGGCATTCTAAGCCGGATGGTGAACGGACGCCTCTTGACGCCCGCATTGCCGCTCGGAGTAGATACCACGAAACCGTCCTGCAGTATCTCGACGTCCCAGGGCCAGTCCTGAAGCTTCGCAGGCGCAATGAGGAATCCCGAGGTTGAGGACTGGGAGACGCTGGCGACCGGGCGCTGGACGGTCTGGGTGGAGCCGCGGCTTCCCTGTGGCCACACGGGAAATCCCTGGGCCCTGCACTTTTCCTGCCAGTCCGGGGTGTCCTTGGGACAGCCGATATGGCAGCATTCCGGACACACGAGGGAAGAGCCGTCGGCGCACGTCTTCATGTTGAGCCTGTTGGTTGTGTGGTGCCAGTAGCACTGGATGTCCGCCGTCGCTGCGGGGCCGTGGCTCTGCGGCAGCCAAACGGGCCAGTTCTTCCTGGCGCACTCCTGGTACATGCCGGGATACTGCTGGGGGCAGTTGATGTGGCAGCATTCCGGACATACCGGGTTCGAGCCGTCCGTGCACGTCTTCATTTTGGACCTGTCGTTGGTGTGGTGCCAGTAGCATTGCACGGGCGCTGCGCCGCTCAGGCCTGCCGACTGGGGGGGCCACACGGGCCAGCCTTTCTTCTCGCACGACGAATACATCCCGGGATATTCATTGGGGCAATGCTTGTGACAGCATTCGGGACATACCGGGTTCTTGCCGTCCGTGCAGGTCTTGAGACGGGAGCGGTCCGTCGTGTGCCCCCAGTAACACGTCAGTGTGGGAGCGGGCTCTGAGCCGTAAGGCCCGACCCCGCCGTACGGGGCCTGGGGCTGCGCCGGAGAATACGAGCCGCCTGCCGGCGGCCAGACGGGCCAGCCGTTCGCCTTGCATGAATTGTACATCGAAGCATACTGGGTGAGGCAATGTTTGTGGCAGCATTCCGGACATACCGGATTGGAGCCGTCGGTGCAAGTCTTCATCTTCGAGCGGTCCGTGGTGTGGCCCCAGTAGCATTTGACGGTCGGCTGCGGCGCCTGGTTTCCGTATTGCTGAGGCGCACCGTACCCCTGGGGCTGCACATAGCCATGCTGCTGGGGCGCGCAGTAGCCTTGGGGCTGCTGGTATCCGCCCTGCGCCATCTGTTGCAGTGCCAGGGGAGTCCATACGGGGAACCCGCGGCTCCTGCATGCGTTGTACATGTCGGGATAGGAAGTTGGGCAGTGGCGGTGGCAGCATTCGGGACATACCGGGTTGCTGCCGTCCGTGCACACGCGCATAAGCGATTTGTCGGTGGTGTGCTTCCAGTAACAGGCAGCCTCCGCCGTGCGGGGCCCCGCGATTCCCGCGGCCGCAGGAGGCCACACGGGCCACCCGCGCTGCGCGCAGGCGGTGTACATCCCGGCGTACTCCTTGAAGCAGTGGTTGTGACAGCAAACGGGGCAGACGGGGTTCTTGCCGTCCGTGCACGTCCTCATCATTGAAGGGTCGGTCGTGTGTCCCCAGTAACATTTCATGGTATCGCCATCCTTTTTCGCGTAATTTAAAGTTTATCCCCAGTGGTGATGCGCAGGGATTATAATCACCGGCCATATGGGGGCCCAGGAGGGTATGCGGGCGGCTGCTGGGGGTAATGGCTTCCCGGCGGCGGATACATCATCGGGGGCCGCCTGCGCATCAGGACGAGCGCTATCAGCAATACCGCGACCACGACTGCGATGACGGTCACGATTATCAGGAGCATTACAATGTTAATGCCTGGGTTTGGCTTGGAGAGGCATATCCCGGTGCCGTCCGGGACGACGGAGGCGCTCGCGAGCGCCGCGCACGATGTGATGATGAACATGAATATCGAGAAGGACAGCACGGGGCTCTTTTTGGAGGGCATGGGGTTCCACCGGGATAACGCATGTGGATTCCTTGCGCGGATTATCAAGGTTGGGGCTTCGATGGAAAAATAGTAGGGGAGAATATTAATCCGGGGATTATGATGAAGTGCCGATGGAGAACATAATCGAGACGAAGGGCCTGACCAAGAAGTTCGGGGACTTCACCGCTGTCGACGGACTCGACATAACCGTGAAGAGGGGCGAGGTCTTCGGCCTTCTGGGGCCCAACGGCGCCGGCAAGACCACGTCCATCAACATGATGGTCGGATTGCTCAAGCCGACCTCGGGGAAGGTCTACATCGAGGGGCATGAAGTGAAGGCGCACTCCCCCGTGGTCAAGGCCAAGGTGGGCGTCTGCCCCCAGAACATAGTGCTGTGGCCCTACCTGACCGCGAAGGAGAACCTCGTCTTCATGGCGGACATGTACGAAGTGCCCCGCAGCGTCTCGAGCGAGCGCGCCGACAAATTGCTCGCCGGCCTCCAGCTCACGGACAAGACGAACGCCAGGGCGAGCGCGCTCTCGGGCGGCATGAAGCGCCGGCTCAACCTGGCGATGGCGCTCATCCACGACCCGGAGATAGTTCTGCTCGATGAGCCCAGCCCAGGACTGGACCCCCAGACGAGGCTTGTGCTCTGGGACTACATCCAGAACATCTCCAAGAAGGGCGACAAGAAGACGGTCATCCTGACGACGCATGCGATGGAGGAGGCGGACCGCCTCTCGGACAGGGTCGCGATATTGGACAAGGGGAAGCTCAAGGCGCTCGACACGCCGGAAGGCCTCAAGAACTCGCTGGGCGAGGGGGACGTCATTGAGATGAGGTTCAACGTCGAGGCAAACCTCAAGGGCATCGATGCGAGCCTTCGGAAGATAGAGGGCATCCAGAAGGCGGACATCCAGGGCTCCCGCCTCGTCATCAATTCGTACAATGCAGTGGCACACATGCCCAAGATATTCGAGACCTTGCCAAAGGAAGTGGCGGGGCACCTCGTGGACCTGAAGCTGCGCAAGAACACACTCGAGGATGTATTCATCTCCCTCACCGGAAGGGCCCTGCGCGAGGAGACCGTGGGCGAGGGAGGGGACATGCTGGGCCACCTCGCGGAGCAGCTCATGGGCGGGAAGAGGAAGGAGCATGGCGGCGGAAAGGAGGAGAAGGGCGACGGCAAAAGCGACGTGAATGGCGAAGCCAACGGAGACAATAAAAAGGAGGGCGGAGGGGCGAAGGATGAGCCGAAACCTGTCAAGCGCCGGAGCATGGAGGGGTCCGAATGAACCGGACGCTTTCCATCGCGCTCAAGGGCGGCAAGGAGCTCTTCCGCGACCCGAGGGCGCTTTTCTTCATGCTCATGTTCCCCGTGATATTCATGCTCGTTTTCGGGGCGGCGTTCTCGACCTCGTTCATTGGCAATACGACGTACAAGATAGCGGTCGTGAACCAGGATTCCGGCATCGCGGATTTCCCGACCAAGGGCAACACAGCGTACCTTGGCAACGAGTTCGTCAAGGTCCTCAATGACATGCGCTACACCGACAAGGGCGGAAAGAAGCTCGAGGCCGTGTTCTCCGTCGATACAAAGCTGTCCGAGAAGGACGCGGACGCTGCCCTCAAGAGCGGGGACATAGACGCCGTCCTGCGGATTCCCTCGAACTTCTCGGCCGCTCTTGCTGCCGAGCTCCAGAACTACATAGATTCCCATTTCCCGCGCTACAACGGCACGCCGATGGGCGGCTTCCCTTCGAATTATTCCGCGGTAGACCCCAATGTCACGTCGCAACTCGTAATAAGCGGCGACAAAGGTCGCCAGGGCTACTATACCAGCTACAGCATCGTGATGGGGGTGTTCAACGCCTACAAGGAGATGGCCAAGAGCATCTCCCTGAGCGAGGTCAACCGCGCCATGGAGCAGCAGGGGCTCATGCTGAGCCTGGTCGAGGCCAGGCAGAATGTGCTCCTTTCGGAATCGCCCATCGCGGGCACGAGCGGGCTCACGGGCTTCGACTACATGGCCCCCGGATTCATGGTGTTCGGAATCCTGATGGGGGGCAGCGGCGTCATCGCCTCGCTTGCGGAGGAGAAGGAGAACGAGACCCTCAAGCGCCTCAAGATATCGAAGATGCGCTCATCTGACCTCATGATAGGGACCCTCATCCCCTACACGGTCATGGGATTCATCCAGGTGATGCTGTCTCTCGCGGTGGCGCTCATGGTGGGCTATCACTACAATCCGAACGGGAACCTTGCGCTGGCGGGATTCATAGGGATGCTGGGAGGGGTGGCGACCGTGGCGCTGGGGCTCATCGTCGCAGCGTTCATCTCGAACGCCAAGCAGGGAGGGAGCCTCGGGGCGATGATAACGGTCCCGCTGTCGTTCCTCTCGGGTGCGTTCTTCCCGCTGCCCAATCCGACATTAATTCCGGACTTCTTCGGCAAGGGCCAGCACTTCGGCCTCTGGGACGTCCTGCCGTGGCGCCAGTGCTCCTCATCGCTGACCAAGGTGCTGACCTTCGGCGCCGGAATCGAGGGCGTGGCATCGGAGGTCGGCCTCATGATAGTGGAGATAATCATACTTCTGGGGCTCGGGGTGTACCTGTACAGAAGCAAGCAGCTCAAGGCCGAATGAGAGGGCTTGGCATGGCATAGCCGCTTGGACCCGGGCAGGCTGAACCGCCTGAAAAAATGATGGGAATGAGCGCAAGGACCGTGAAAAATGGTGGGGCCATCCCGTTCCTTTTCACCGACCCATACACAACTATTATCTACCCAACCTCCAATGCTCCTCGATTATCTTTCGAGGGGGAAGAAACACGTGGGGATAAGGTTCATAGATAAAAGGTGCACCAAGGAGGAGGTACTCTCCCTGATGCACCCCCTTGTCCGGGAGTGGTTCCAGGGCAGGTTCAGGGAGCTCACGGAGCCCCAGGCGCTCGCAATACCCCTCATCCACAGGAAGGAGAACGCCCTGATATCGTCCCCAACGGGCAGCGGCAAGACGCTCACCGCGTTCCTGTCCATAATCAACGAGCTGCTCGTGCTGCAGGAGAATGGAAAGCTGGTAGACAGGATATACTGCGTCTACGTTTCGCCACTCAAGGCGCTTGCGAACGACATCGAGAAGAACCTCGAGAGGCCCCTGCGGGAGCTCTGCGAACTTGCGGCCTCCAAGGGCTTGGAAGGACCCAGGATACGGGTAGGCGTGCGCTCCGGCGACACGAGCGCCTACGACAGGCAGAAGATGGCCAAGCACCCGCCCCACATATTCATCACGACGCCGGAATCGCTGGCCATCGTGCTGTCGTCGCCCAAATTCCGGGAGAAGTTCCTGAACGTCCGTTACATGATAGTGGACGAGATTCACGAGATCTGCAGCTCCAAGCGCGGGGTGGCGCTCTCGCTCACGCTGGAGCGGCTCCAGGCCTATTCGACGCAGGACCTGACGCGCATAGGGCTCTCCGCGACGCAGGCGCCCATCAAGGAGATAGCCAAGTTCCTCGTCGGATACGACGAGAAGGGCAAGCTCCGGCGGGTCGCCATCGCTGTCGCAAAGACGCAAAAGGACCTGGAGCTTTCCATCCTGTGCCCCGTGGAGGACATGAGCGCCCTTCCGTATGAGGTCACGAACTGGAAGATGTACGACAAGCTCAAGGAGCTCATCGACGCTCACAAGACCACACTCATATTCACGAACACGCGAAGCGGCACCGAGACCGTCGTGCACAGGCTCAAGGAAAGGGGCCTCGAGGGAATTGCGGCCCACCACGGGAGCCTGAGCAAGGAGACGCGCCTGGAGGTGGAGGAGGCCCTGCGCAGCGGTAAACTGAAGGCCGTCGCGTGCTCGACGTCGCTGGAGCTGGGCATTGATATCGGGCACATAGACCTCGTGGTGCAGATTGGCTCGCCCAAGTCCATCGCCAAGGGCATCCAGAGGATAGGAAGGGCAGGTCACGGGGTTTACGAGACGCCTAAAGGAAAACTGGTCGTTTTCGAGAACGACGACCTCGTGGAGTGCTCCGTTCTGGTGAGGAACGCCTACGAGGGCAACATAGACCGCATCCGCATTCCGAGGAACAATCTGGACGTGCTGGCGCAGGCGCTCGTGGGCCTGAGCCTCGAGAGGCGCTGGGGCGCCGAGGAAGCTTACTCGCTCGTCAAGAAATCGTACTGCTACCGGACACTGCCTTCCGAGCAGTACTACAATGTCCTCAGCTACCTTGCGGGAAGGCACACGCTCGAAGGAGAGGCCTATGCCAAGATCTCGTGGCGCGACGAGGACAGGTCGTTCGGAATACGCAAGGGCAGCAGGATGATATTTTTCCTCAACGGCGGGACCATTCCCGAGGAATCGAGCTACAAGGTGTTCTCGGACCGGGGTGTCCCGCTGGGCTCGCTCTCCGAGAAGTTCGTCGAGCGTCTTCGCTCCGGGGATATTTTCATCCTCGGCGGCAAGACCTACGATTTCGAAAATTCGCGCGGCATGAAGGTCTTCGTGAAGGACGCGCGCGGAAGGAAGCCCACGGTCCCGTCTTGGAGCGGCGAGATGCTGCCCAGGACATTCGACCTTTCCGTGCAGATAGGAAAGTTCCGGGGGGAGATGTGCAAGAAGCTCATTTCTCTGCCCCGGCCCGAGGTCGAGGAGTGGCTGATGAAGGAATACCATTGCGACGCCGGCTCGGCGCGCTCCATCACGAGCTACTTCAGGGAGCAGATGGTCATTTCCCAGGACATGCCCACTGACAAGAACCTCATTCTCGAGGGATACAGGGATGTGCGGGGCAACTTCAGCATCATATTCCACTTCTGCTTCGGCAGGAGGGTCAACGACGCCCTGTCGAGGGCGTACGCGTTCGCGCTCACGAAGAAGGAAGGCATCAATGTCAGCGTCTCATTGTCGGACGACAACTTCATGCTCACATTGCCCAAGGAGGTGCCGCTCGAGAGCGTGGTGGGCCTCGTGACGCCGGCGAACCTGGAGGAGCTGATAAGGACCTCCGTGAGGCACACGGAGCTCTTCAAGCAAAGGTTCAGGCACGCCGCCATGCGCTCTTTCATGATATTGCGCAACTACAAGGGCCGGGAGATACCGGTATCGAGGCAGCTGTACCATTCATCGCGGATACTGGAGCTTCTGGACGATGAAAAATTCCCTGTGATGGCCGAGACCTACAACGAGATACTGAGGGACGCCATGGACCTCGAGGGCGCGCTCGAGGTCGTGGAAGGCATAAAGTCGGGAAAGATGAAGGTCTTGCGCCTGGGTCCGACGGATGTGCCTTCCCCGTTCGCGCACAACATCGTGCTCATGGGCATCTCCGATATCGTGCTGATGGAGGACCGGAGCGCTCTTTTGCGCGAGCTGCACCGGAAGGTGCTCGGCCGCGCGTTCGCTGAATCCGAGACGCTCAAGCCCCGCTTCACGCTGGAGGAGACTGAAGCCTATTTCCGCGGCAAACGGATCCGGATAGACACGAAGGAGGATATCATCTACATCCTCAGGCGCGTGGGACCGCTCAATTTGGTCCAGCAGAAGGGGCACAACGTATTCGACCTTTCCAACGTGGATTTCGAGACCACCAAGAAATGGGCCGCCGAACTGATAAGGGAAGGAGCGGCGGTCTGTGTGTGGCGCAAAGGGCCATTGTGGATTGCGCCCGAGGAGCTTCCGGAATACTATGCGCTTTACGCGGACGGCACCAAACTGAAGAAGGACGAAAAAGCCCTGCTCGCCTCGCTTTCCAGGGGAAACCTCCCGGGACAGGATGCGGCGACGCAGGCGGCCCTCAAGAAGCTGGAGCATGCCTTCCTGGTCCACAGATGCGGCGAGGATGCCGGAGGCAAGACGGCGTACAAGGTCAGGGACGTGAAGGACATCGAGGCCGCGGATGCGCAGAATGCGCTCCGGCGCAGGATAGTCCAGACGCTCGAGTTCGAGGGGCCCCTTGGCCTCACGGAGCTTGCGTTCGCGGTGGCCCTGGAGGAGAGCCCCGTGCAGGAATCATTGACGGCGCTCGAGGACGAAAGCACGGTCTCTTCCGGCAGGTTCACGCCGGATACCGAAAAAACGCAGTACATGCTCGCCAAGGACCGGATGCGGCTCGATGCGCGCAAGAAGGGAGCGCTCACGTTCGACGAGGCGCAGGTGGTGCAGTACATCATAAGAAAGCAGTTCTCGGGATTCCCGACGATAGCCAGCTACTTCGACAGGCTCTACGAGGCCGGAATGGCGTTCGACATCTTCAACCGCGTCCGGGACCTCGACATCGAGGACTGGTGGAGGCTGAGGGAGAAGGGCGATGTGCTTCACGGAAGGTTCTCGCACGGAAGGGTCGGCTATGTCCGGGCCTCGGACGCGCCGCTCTATGTTTCCGCCTATCAGAAGGAGAAACTGCGGCCCGTGGAGGAGGAGCTGCTCAAGTGCATCAAGAAGAATCCCGCTGCCACGCTATCCGAGCTCGTGGAGAAATTCTCGAACAAGCTCCGCCGGGACGAGCTCAAGGAGGCTCTGGACAAGCTGGACCGCAATCTCTACGTCGTGAGGGGATTCTTCGAGAAGCGCGAGTGGAGCTCGCGCAACCGCTATCTCTTCTTCGAAGGACAGGGGGTCTTGGAAGGCGCTGAGGACGAGCTGCTATTTCGGGTGCTGAAGGCCCACGGGCCCATCCACATAGGAGGCGTCAAGAGCGCCACCGGCTTCGATTTCGACCTGGTGATGGAGAAGCTGCAGCGGCTCGAGGAGAAGGGGGTGGTGGAGCGAATTGCGGCTGTCGGAACTTCCCCTCTGGAGATGTACATCCTCAAGGAGGAGGTCTCTGCCCTCACCGCGGAAAGGGCCGGGCACGAGGTGAAGGACCGGATGAGGATATTATCGCTCTACGACCCGTTCGTGCGGAGGCTGTGGGCGGAGGTCGCCAACCGGTACGGAGAGGGCTGGTTCTTCCCCATAGTGAAGGACGGCCGACCGTGCGGAATGATGGAGAAATGGCAGATGAGCGGATGCGTGGATGTCCGTGAGCTGAACCTGGACGACCCGGCTCTGCTCCCCGAATTCCTCGAGGAAATGGACAACATCATGGCCTACTACCGCTCCATGGGCACGGACATCGTGCGCTTCCGGCGGATATTCGGGAAGAACCCGTGCGAGCTCGAAAACCCGGTAATGGACATGTTTTTCGCGCGCGGCTACAAGCTTGTGCAGGGAAACCTCGTGAAGGGCGATTTCGTGCCCAGGGTGTTCCCCGCATCGAAGGCACTTGGGTACATGCTCACGAAACAGCACATCAGCCCCGACAGCAGGTTCCGGAACACGCTGGACGCGGCCGCGGCACTGGGCGGCCTGCGCTCCGATTTCGAGGCCGGCATCAGGACGACGCTGCCCATATCCGTGTGGAGGCTCACGCGCTCGGGCACGCTCGTTTCCGGACTGGGGATACCGGAGCATCTCACCCATTGCATGATGTCGGACCTTCTTCTCTACAAGGCCGCCAAGGCGCGGCCATTGGACGAGGAGATGAAGGAAGTGCTGGAGGCGATGCCTCCCTACAGCCCGATAAAGAGGGCGGACCTTGCCCAGCGCGTGACCTTGGGCCACGACGAGTTCTCGGACGCGCTCAAGCGGCTCTATTCCGGCCTCTATGTCATCCGGGATTCGAAGAACAGGTACATCCTTACGAGGAAGACCGAGATCCCCGTGGAGGAGGCGCGCAAGCGCATCCTGAAGAGGATAGTCGAGAACTTCGGGCTCGTGAGCGCCGAGCATCTTTCGGGCTTCGTGAAGCACGAGTTCAAGATGGGCGAGATCCGGAAGTTCCTGAAGGAGTGGGAGAGGGAAGGCTGGCTCGTGAAGGGATATCTCGTCGAGGGCTCCGGCACGCTCTACTGGATGCTGAAGGATGACCTCGAGAAAGTGGAGGCGTTGGAGTTCAAGGGAAAGGTGGTCCTGGCACCCACGGACGCGCTTTCGCAATTTTTAGGAGAGGAGATACGCAACAAGTTCAGCATCGGCTCGTGCTTCGTCGTGCTCGAGGGCCCCGAGATGACGGGTGCGTTCAAGGCCACCACGCGGGGCGGGACATTGTCCGTGAGCAGTGTCGTCGGTGCAGATTCCACATCGAACACGGCCAAGGAGTTTGCGCGCCAGTGGGGCTACAAGGTGGAGTTCGTGGAGCCCGGAGAGGCACAGGCCACGGACGAGTGGGAGATCATCACATGGTACGAGAAGCGCCACGGCGGCGGCCAGATGGAGAAAGAGGACTGAGTTACTTCTTTTGTTCGGGTTTGGATTCGACCCTCGGCACCTCGGAGGGCCGGGGCGGAGCTGTCTTGACGGGTTCCGGAGAGGGCTTCGGCGTGGGTCTCGGGCCTTCCGGGGTCTTCAGGAGCATGCGGCCCTCGATGTCGACGAGGTCGTCGCGCTTCACATTGCCTATCTCGGCGGGATAGGGCGATTGCGCGGCCGCCGCCGCGGCGCTCGGGGCGGGTTTGCGCGGCAAGGGGGCGGGCAAGGGTCCTGGGACCGTGACTCTTCTAATGCGGTCCCGGAACCACACGCCTATTTGCCACGCATAGTGGACGAAGTAGAACGCGCCCACGATGAACCACACGAGCACGAGCAGTATCTCGAGCTCGTAGAAGCCAGGTACGAGGCTGTAGGCCATCGAAAGATAATCAAAGGAGAAATGGAGTATGATGGCGGCGTGGATGCCGACCTTGAGGAACAGGTATCCGAAGGCCAGGCCCGCTATGAGCGTGGGAATTATCTTCCACATGTCCCAGCCCGGCAGATGGGCCAGTCCGAACATCACCGCCGAGCCCGATATGAAGAACGCCTCCAGCACTCCGATTCTGAACCCGCCTCCGACCAGGAATCCGGCCAGGCCGCGGCTGCACTTGCTCTTAATGTAATCCTTGAAGTTGGAGGTACCGTCGCCCGCAATGTAGGCGAACATGTAGGCGAGCAGGAGGGGCAGGCCCAAAAGAAGGGTCCGTGCAGCGAACTCCTCGTACACGGAAGCATTGGCGAACGTATAGAGAAGATACCATTGAGGCATGGAGCCGAAGTCCGGGCTGCTCGTCGGGGTCCCGCTACCGACCAGCGTCCATGCGTAGATCAGGTCGAAGAACAGGACCGCAAGGAACAGCTGGGGCACCTGAATGAAACCGTGGCCCTCCTTGCGGGGCGGCGCCATGAACTCCTTGATGCTGTTGACGACCTGGCGGACGAGGGGCTTGCGCTCGCTCCAGACCATATATCCGAACGAGGCCAGAATCGCCACGACCAGGAAACCGTAATAGGCCAGGAACGCCGGGCCCGAAAGTATCAGGAATACGACCGGGGCGGGCGCCAGCAGGTATATCGGCGCTCCGAGCTCGCTGCCGGGAGCTCCCTGGTAGAACACCGGGATGCCGAACACGAGCGCCCCGATGCACAGGAACAGGACCACGAGCAGAAGGACCATGGCCACGAGGCGGGCCATGCTCTGGAGGGCGAGCAGGATGGCCTTCCAGCGGGGCTCGTCCGAGAGCTGGATGGCCGCTATCGGTCCCATTCCCTCGTCGTCATCCACGAACGTGGCGCCCAGCGTCTTCACGATGGTGCCGCACTTGCCGCACTTGAAGTCCCTTCCCGGGTCCGGCAGCTTCGCCCCGCACTTGGGGCATTCGGTGTACACGGCAACGCTATCGCACGGGGGTAGTATTAATTTACCGGGGGGCGTTTGAGACCGGCAAGGATAATGGCAGGGCACAAAACGAGGAGCGAAGGGACCGGTAACGTAACGGGCGGGGAATGGACTGCGGGGACCGGTAACAGGATGGGAGAGCGTGGAATGAGGAGAGACGGGACCGGCACCGTGATGGAAATGCTGTAAATGACGAGCGAAGGGACTGGCCGAGATTAAAAAGGGGTGGAGGGAAAGACGGAATGGATTTCGCGGAAGCCGTATCGGGCCTTGCGGACCCCATGAGCTGGCTGCTCTACGGTCCGCCGGCGGCGCCCTCGCATTTGGCATCGCCTGATTCGACGGCGGGGGCGATGCAAGGACCCCGTGGGACCGTTATTGGATTGAATATTTTCCCAATTGTAGCACCAAACGAACTAGTTCTGTGATTCCCATAAGCTATTTCCGTTTATACTATATAGGGGGGACCGGGAAGCGAGGGAATTCGGGTGTCGCGAGAGGACGTCCTGAAGAGGATTCGGGAGGCGGAGGCGGAGCGCAAGAGGACGGAGGAGAGCGCGCTTGCCGAGAAGGAGAAGCTTCTTCAGGAGGCCCGCACCGAGGCCCGCAATATCCTGGAGGATGCGGCCCGCAACTCGGACGCTGCCGCGGCGGAGACCATGAAAGCCGAGGCCAAGAGGATAGCGGAGGAGCGCAAGGTTCGCGTCCAGAGCGGCGAAGGGGACATTGCCCGTATTCGGGAAGGGGGCAACGCACGCCTGGCTTCCGCCGTCGACAAACTTATGAAGGAGTTCATCAAGCAGGCCAGCGGGTAGGTGGGCGTCGGATGATGCTCGGCGTTTGGGAGGGATGGAATGCTTCGGCCCCGTAAGATGAGCCGGGTGCTGATAGCCGGCTCCGCCCGGTATCTGGGGCGCGCCGTGGAAGCGCTCCATGGTTCCCGGACGCTTCATATAACTGATTATGTCGAGCAGTACGAGGGGTTCAAGCTGGGCAGGCCCCTCGAGGGCGCTGCCGGCCATTCCGAGAAACTGCTCAAGCTCAGGTCCGCTGCAAAGACGCTTGGAATCGAGGCTGGGCTTCCGCCGCAGAAGAAGAAGGGCTCCAAATGGGCCCGCGACAGGCTCGACGGCCTGCTAGGGCTCCTCGAGACGGAAGTGAACGCAAAGGATGAGAAGAAGCAGGCGCTCACCGACAGCCTGCGCGAGCTGGAGCGGCGAAAGGAGGCGGTCCTGCCGTTCGCCAGGCTGACGCTCCCCTTCGAGTGCTACCAGCCGTACGAGAGGCTCGCCGTGTTCACTGGAACCGTGAAAGCGCCATTGGAGCCGGATATCTCGAAGATCACCGGGAAATACGAGCTGTTGTGCACGAAGGATGGCCTGTTCATCGCGCTCTTCGTCGCAAGGGAGTTCGAGACGGAGACCGAGAAACTGCTGTCAAGGAAGGGATTCACCGAGGTCCGCGCCCCGCCGGAGATGGGAAACCCTGCGGCTCTGCTCGCCAAGCTCACATCGGACATCGGCGCCAGCCGGAACTGGCTCCGTGATTTGGACGTCGAGATAGCGGCCGCCCGGGAGAGCCACATGGAAGATATCCTGGCCTGCTCAGAGGAGCTGTCGGTCGGTATCCAGAAGGCGGAGGCGCCCCTGAGGTTCGCGGCCACATCCGAATCGTTCGTGATAGAGGGCTGGATACCGGCCAGCGAGGTCGACAGGACGGAGAACGCACTGCTCAAGGCCACCGGGAACCACATCTACATGGAGCGCATCGAGGAGAGGGAATGGCTCGCCGAGGCCGCGGCCGGCACGAAGCCCGCAAAGGGGTTGGATGGTGAGGCGCCTGCGGGCGCCAAGATGGAAAATGGGGAAGGGGTGGGCGCCAGGGCGAGCAGCGTTGGGGAGGCTGGCGGGAAGACCGCGGGTGAAAAGGGGCCTGTCGAGAAAGTAAAGGCGAAGGCACTGGCCAAGGGCTCCGGGAAGATGGGAGGCGCGTCGCATGCGGAGCATGCTGATGTCGAGCTGTACGACAAGGTGCCCATCGCGCTCTCGAACCGCGGGCCCGTGAAACCCTTCGAGTTCCTGACGAAGATGTACTCGATGCCGAGCTACAAGGAGATCGACCCGACGGGTGTGCTGGCGCTGGTGTTCCCGCTCTTCTTCGGCCTGATGATAGGCGATATGGGTTACGGAGCGCTGCTCATGCTCACAGGCATAATCTTCCGCACGAAGCTGAAGAGGTACGAGGGCTTCCCGGAAATGGGATGGTACATCCTCACGGCCGGGTTCGTGGCGTTCATGCTGGGGATGTTCATCTTCGGCGACGCCTTCGGGATACCGTTCCATGCGCCGGAGCATGTCGAGGAGGCCAGCTGGAGCACGCTGCTTGGGGTCGACATCCCCCTGACGTCGAGCGTGCACAAGCTCGCGACCTCCGGCCTTGCGACGCTGATGGTCTTCTCCGTGCTGGCGGGAATAACCCATCTTTCACTGGGCAACATCTTCGGCGCCATCAATGCGTGGGGCCACAACCGGCGCCACTCGGTGGGGAAGCTGGGCTGGCTCCTCGTCGTATTGGGCTTCGGCTTCCTGATACTCAAGGTCGGGGAGAAGACCTCTCTGGGCGCGTGGCTATGGGGAGGCGTTCTTGCGCCCTTCAGCCCGTCGCTCGACACAGGCGTCGGCATCCTGATACCCTACGCATCCGTGGTGTTCCTGCTCGCAGGGGTGGTGATGGCCCTGGTTGGCGAGGGCGGAATGGCCGTCCTCGAGGTCGTCGGGGTGGTGTCCAACATACTGTCCTACACGAGGCTTGCTGCAATTGCCATAGCGAAGGCGGCCATGGCGTTCGCATTCAACAGCGTGCTCATACCGATGGCCCTCGGCGGGGACATGGGGCTCGCTGCCATCGGATGGATACTGCTCATAATGGCGCAGTTCCTGGTGTTCGTGCTGGGAGCGCTCTCGTCCGGTGTTCAGGCCCTGAGGCTGAACCTGGTCGAGTTCTTCATGAAGTTCTATCGGGGCGGGGGGACGGAGTTCTCCCCGTTCGGTCATGTGAGGAAATTCACGACGGAGCAGGGAGAGTGAGAGAATGGACTTGGCAGCGGGACTGATAGCGATAGGTGCAGGGATTGCGATAGCCGGGGCCGGCATAGGCACCGCGCTCGCGCAAAAGGAGATCGGTGCGGCGGCGGTCGGCGCCGCGGCTGAGAACGACAAGATGTACGGCAAGGGTCTGGTGTACATGGTCATACCGGAGACCATCGTCATCTTCGGGTTCGCCATCGCGTACCTCCTGATGAGCAAGATCTGAGACCATCGTTTGCCTGAGGCGAGCGCATGGGACTGGACGATGTTGCCGTGGACATCCGTGCCGCGGGAAAGGCAAGGGCCGAGGCCATCCTGAAGGAGGCCCGTCAGGAGAGGGACCGGCTCCTGGCGGAGGCCATGGGAAAGGCCGCGACCCTGAAGGAGGCTAAGGCCCGAGAGACAGCCAGGGGCATCTCCCAGCTGAAGGTGCAGGAGCTTTCTGCGGCGGACTTGGACGTGAAGCGCAACCGGCTCTCCATGGAGAGGGACCTTCTCGAGGCGGCGGCGGCCAAGGCCCGCGACAATATCGCGGCATTGCCGCAGTCCGAGGACGAGGCCCTGCTGGCGGCGCTCGTGAAAATGGGGCCCCAGGGCTACCGCATATACTCGGCCAAGAGGAACGAGGCCTACATCCGCTCGCGCACGGTGATTCCCTACGCGGGGAACATAACGTGCCTGGGCGGGGTCATATTCGAGAGCCCCGACGGTGCGGTAAGGATAGACCTCACGTACGACACCATTCTGAAGGAGGCTGTGGAGCGCTCCATGAAGGACATCCACGACCTGCTGTTCCCCAAGTGAGGAAATGACGATGGTCTTCAAGGGCTCTGAAGGAGGAACGGGCAACTACGCCTACGCGTGCGCCAGGGTCAAGGCGCGCAAGTCGCAGCTCCTCCCGAGGGAGACGTACCCGAGGCTCCTCAACATGGAGCTGTCCCAGATAGGGCGCTTCATGGGCGAGGGGCAGTACAGGAAGGAGGTGGACGAGCTGGCGTCGCGGCATTCGGGCGTGGACCTCATAGAGCTTGCCGCCTATCTGAACCTGGCCCGTACCTACACGGCCATACTGGGATTCACGAAAGGCGAGCTCAGGGGAATGGTAAGGCACTTCCTGAACCGCTGGGACGTCTGGAACTTCAAGACGGTCCTGCGGGGCAAGAGCTATGGTGCATCCTGGAAGGAGGTCGCGGACGAGCTCATCCCCGCTGGCGCGTTCGACCTGGGGTTCTTCGCGGAGGTCTACACCAGCTCGACCACCGAGGAGATGGCGACGACATTCATGAGGAAGACCCCGAGGACTGAGTACGACCCCGTGCTGCTCAAGCTCATGAGGCAGAGCCGCCGGCCGATGCTCTCCGAAATCGAGAATGCCCTCGACCACGAGTACTACCGCGTCCTGCTGGCCACCGTGCCGTCCGGCGAGAAGGCCAACCGCTTCTTCCTGGATTATATCAGGCTCGAGATCGATGTCCTCAACCTGAGGACGCTCTTCAAGCTGAAATGGGAAGAGGTGGGCGAGGAGAAGGCCAGCAATCTCATGATTCACGGCGGGAGGGAGCTTTCCGAGGGCACGCTGAAGAGGCTCGCGGCCACGGAGGACTACGACAAGTTCATGGCCGAGCTCCGCGCCACGAAGCTGTTCGAAAGCGTCCGTGAAAGTGCGCCCCGCGTTCCCGAGACGAAGTCCCTGAACAGGGTCTTGAGGGATCTGGACATGTACATGATATCGAGGGCGAGGCGGTTCTCCCACCTGTATCCGCTGTCCGTGCTCCCCGTGATAGATTACATGCTCCGAAAGAAGACCGAGGTCGACAACCTGAGGGTGGTGGCGAGGGGAAAGCAGAGCGGACTGCCCGACGAGACCATCCGCAGCCTGCTGGTGATGTGATGCCATGGAGATAGCCGTCGTGGGAAGGGAGGAATTCGTGACCGGCTTCAGGCTGGCCGGGGTGCGAAAGGTGTACCAGGTGGACACCGAAGGACCGGAGGAGATGGAGAAGAGGATGAGCGAGGTCTTCGCCGAGAGCGGAGTGGGGATAATGGTCGTCATGGACGGCGACTTCCGCAAGATATCGCCCACTCTCCGTCAGAAAATGATGGAGAGCGTCGAGCCTGTGGTCATAGCGATAGGGAAGATAGAGGAAGTGGACCTGAGGGAAAGGATCAAGCGGGTCGTAGGGGTCGACCTGTGGAAGAAGTGATTTGCATTCATCTGGAGCTGATGGGATGGAAGAAAAAGGCGAGGTGTATCGTGTCTCGGGACCCGTCGTGACGGCAGAGGGCATAAGGCCCAGGATGTACGACGTCGTCCAGGTCGGAAAGGAGAGGCTGATGGGGGAGGTCATCGGCCTGGATGGCAACAAGAGCATCATCCAGGTCTACGAGGACACCTCGGGCATCAGGCCCGGAGAGGAGGTCACGAACACCCGCGCGCCGCTTTCCGTCGAGCTGGGGCCCGGTCTCCTGAAGTCCATTTACGACGGCATCCAGAGGCCGCTGACGGTGCTCAAGGACACCATGGGCGATTTCATAGCCCGCGGCGTATCGGCGCCGGGACTGGACCACGTCAAGAAATGGGAGTTCGTGCCCCTGGTGAAGACCGGCGACAAGGTCACCGCGGGCCAGATAATCGGGAAGGTCCAGGAAACAAAGTTCCTGGAGCACAGGATCATGGTGCCGCCCAAGACCCAGGGCACCATCGCCAGCATCAGGCCGGGCAGCTTCACCGTCGACGAGACCATCGGAACATTCAGCGATGGCACGCCTCTCAAGCTGATGCAGAAGTGGCCCGTGAGGCAGGGCAGGCCCATAAAGAAGAGGCTCATGCCGGATGTGCCCCTGATAACCGGGCAGAGAATTCTGGATACGCTGTTCCCGGTGGCAAAGGGAGGCACGGCGGCGATACCGGGGCCCTTCGGCTCCGGAAAAACGGTAACGCAGCACCAGCTCTCCAAGTGGTCCGATGCGGAGATAGTCGTCTATGTCGGCTGCGGGGAGCGCGGCAACGAGATGACCGAGGTGCTCACGGAATTCCCGCACCTGCAGGACCCGAGGACGGGCGCGCCGCTCATGGACCGCACGGTGCTCATAGCGAACACCTCCAACATGCCAGTTGCGGCCAGGGAGGCCAGCGTGTACACCGGTGTGACAATCGCCGAATACTACCGGGACCAGGGCTGGAACGTCTCGCTCATGGCAGATTCCACCTCTAGGTGGGCGGAAGCGATGAGGGAGATATCCTCCAGGCTGGAGGAGATGCCCGGCGAGGAGGGCTATCCCGCCTATCTGGCTGCCAAGCTCTCAGCGTTCTACGAGAGGGCCGGCAGGGTGACCACGCTCTCGGGGCACGACGCCTCCGTGACCATCGTCGGCGCAGTTTCTCCGCCAGGTGGCGATTTCTCGGAGCCTGTGACGCAGAATACCCTCAGGATAGTGAAGGTCTTCTGGGCGCTCGACGCAAAGCTCGCCCAGAGAAGGCATTTCCCAGCCATAAACTGGCTCAACTCGTACAGCCTCTACGGCGGCATCCTCGACAAATGGTACGCCGAGAACGTAGCGCCTGACTGGAACAGGCTCAGAGCCTGGACGATGGACCTGCTCCAGAAGGAGGCGGAGCTCCAGGAGATAGTGCAGCTTGTGGGCTCGGACGCACTTCCCGAAGAGCAGCAGCTCCTCCTCGAGGTGGGGAGGCAGATAAGGGAGATATTCCTCCAGCAGAACGCCTACCACGAGGTGGATTCGTTTTGCCCCATGAAGCGCCAGTACCAGCTCCTCTCCGCAATCAAGCGGTTCTCGGAGATGTCCCAGCACGCAATGTCGGTCGGGGTGTCGCTGGCGACGATAGCCGCAATGAAGTCCAAGGACGCTCTGGCCAAGGCGCGCTTCGAGAAGGACTTCGACGGCGAGCTGGCGAATGTGCTCGCCCAGATGGATGCGGAATTCTCGGAGGCAAAGAAGTAGCCCGGAGAAAGGTGGATGTGGAAAGCGCTGCTGGTGGCATTGCTGATGGCTTCCGTTCCGGGGGCCGGCGCAGCGCAGCCGCTCGGCACCTTGCCTGGACCGGAAGACGGGACGGGCCGCACCGGACACGAGAGAGCGGACGGGGCTAGGGCGAACTCGTCGTTCTCCTGCGTGCTGAAACATGTGGACGCTTCCGCCAGGCTCAACGAGACGGACCACACCCTCAACGCATCCGTAACCGTCCAGGTGGAGACGGGACGGGACACGGGCTACGCATTGCTGAGGGTGAACAGGGGCATGAACATCACCAACATCACGGATACCGGCTTCGGCGTCCTCACATACAAATGGGGTCAGGGTGACTTCATCAACATATCGCTATGCAGGACCGTCACCGCCGGCACCAAATTGAGCCTCGTGCTGGATTACTGGGGCGAGGTCCTCTTCAGCGAGGACGACAACGCCACCTACTGGGGCTACATCGGGCCGGAGGGCTCCTGGCTGCGGACCTACGAGAACTATTTCCCGAGGGACGAGAACCTGAGCCTCGCCGGCTGGAGATTATCGGTCGAAGTGCCCGATTGCCGCACCGCCGTGGCTCCCGGAGACCTCGTTTCCGTGACGAACGACACACTCAACGGCACCAGGACCTTCGTCTGGGAGATGACTGCAAAGGTGGACGGCATTGCGCTCGTCGTCGGGACATTCAATCACACGGTGTACCAGACGAACGGCCACGACTACCACATCTATTTCAGGGAGGAGCACAACGCCTCCGCTCCCGCCTTTGCTGCAGAGATGCAAAGGATAGTCGACTACTACACGGCGCTCATGGGCAAACCCGGTTTCATGAACCTGAGCCTGGTGGAGGTCCCCTCGCTCTTTTCCGCCTGGGGCCAGACTGAGCCGGCGATGATGTGGCTCGCCTCCCGCAACTTCGGCGGCGAGCTTCCCTACAGGATACTGGCGCACGAGCTTGGCCACCAGTGGTGGGGCATCGATGTCGAGGGTACCGGCGGCGGCGAGAACTGGATCCAGGAGGGCTTCGCAGGCTACCTGGAGGCCATGTACGAGATGGCCACTTACCATTCCCGCGGGTTCCTGGATTACTGCCGCCTAAGATATGTCAACGAATTCGTGAACACGGGTCTTGACGACCCGCTGGCGGGCAACAGCTACGACCTTGCGGCCACCAAGGGACCGTGGGTCCTGCACATGACCCGTCACCTTCTCGGGGACGAGCTCTTCAACTCGACGCTCAAGGAGTTCTACAGCCGCAACCTCCACGGCCGCGTGGACCACCTCGACTACTACCGCCATCTCCGCGATACCGCCGATGTGAACCTGACGTGGTTCGTGAACTACTGGTTCTACACGGCGGGACAGCTCGATTACGGCGCCCAGGACGCGCTCTTCCTCGAAGGCGCGAACGGCACCCACCAGGTGAAGGCGAGGCTGGTGGACCGGGGCCGGCCGAGCGGCATGCCCCTCGATGTCGGGCTCTACGATGCGGGCATCCGGCAGGCCACGCTCCGCGATATTTGGAACGGCACGGGCGGCAACCTGACCATAGGGTACCAGACCGACCTGGCGGTGGACGAGGTGGTGATGGACCCGGACGGCTGGCTCCTGGACGTGAACCTGGCGACGGCCCTGTGCACGGACGCCACGCTCGACTTTGGGGCAAAATCCGCTGCCGTTTCTCCTCCCGAACCGCTGGAGAACGAGAGGTTCAACATAAACCTGACAATGGCCTCGGCAAGCACCATGGGCCCCAGCAAGGTCACCGCCCAGCTGTTCATCGAGGACATCGAATGCGGCCGGACCGATGTGATGCTGGGCGCGATCGGCGAGGTCACGGTCCCCTTCAACGAATCCCTTCCCGCGGGCACTTACAATCTGACAGCGCTCGTGGACCCGCAGGACGAATATTTCGAGCTCAACGAGAGCAACAACCGCCTGCAGATGGTGGTGGTCGTGAGGCCGCCGCCTCCGCCGCTCTCGGACCTCGTCATCGTCTCGGTGGACGCGCAGCCCAGGAACCTCACAGGCGGAGAGCCAGGGAACCTCACGGCGGACATCAGGAACCTCGCCAACGGCACCGCCGCCGGCTTCGCCGTCGATTTCTGGGTCGATTCCGTGGACTGGGGGTTCGTGGGCAGGTCCGTCAACGTCAGCGCCGGGCCGCTGGAGGCGGTCACGGCCTCCGTCAGCTGGACGCCCGAGCCGGGCCGCCACACAGTTTTCG
>Ga0315283_10000189_pt1 | contig 40611 bp, 37 predicted proteins | sample YL17G09_0_MG_FD_204541 | JGI IMG/M metagenome (GOLD analysis project Ga0315283, IMG submission 204541) | Sediment microbial communities from Yellowstone Lake, YNP, Wyoming, USA - YL17G09_0 | ecosystem: Environmental > Aquatic > Freshwater > Lake > Sediment | place: USA: Wyoming | collected...
GCCCGACCTGGGGACCTCGCTCACCTTCCCCGTGATCCTGATCGCCATGTACTTCTGGGCCGGCATGCCGGTGGGGCAGCTCCTGCTCGGGCTCTCGCCGGTGTTCACCGCGGCGCTCTTCTTCCTCAACCCCAGGATCGGGCTGTGGTGGGCGGCCGGGCTGGTGGCTGTGCTGCTCGTCGCGGTGCGGCCACGCTGGCGGACGATCGCCGTGGTGCTGGTGCTCAACGTCGGCGTGGGCTATGCCCTGCCCCACGTCTGGAACCACATGCACGACTACCAGAAGCGGCGCATCGAGACCTTCCTGAATCCGGGCACGGACCCGTACCACGCCGGCTACCAGATCATCCAGTCGCGGATCGCCATCGGCTCGGGCGGACTCAAGGGCACGGGCTACCTCAAGGGCACACAGAAGGGCCTGGCTTTCCTGCCCATGCGCCATACCGACTTCATCTTCTCGGTGGTGGGCGAGGAGTGGGGATTGCTGGGGACCGTGACCGTGGTGCTACTGTACGCGTTGCTCGTGCTGCGCGGCTTCCGGCTCGCGCTGGCGGCCCGCAGCGGCTTCGCGAGTCTGCTTGCCGTGGGGGTGGTGAGCGCGTTCTTCTATCACATCATGGTGAACATCCTGATGACCATCGGCTGGGCGCCCGTGACCGGGCTGCCCCTGCCATTCATCTCCTACGGAGGCACCGCGCTGGTGGCGAACGGCATCCAGATCGGGCTGCTCCAGAGCGTGGCCATCCGCCGCACGGAGTTGTGACGTGCATCCCGAGATCCTGCACTGGGGAATGCTGCGCATCACCTCGTATGGCCTGATGCTGGCCATCGCGTTCCTGGTCGGCACCTGGCTCGCGCTGCGCGAGGCGCGCCGGCTGGGATTGGACGAGGACCGCTTGGTGACCGTGATCCTGGTCGCCCTGGTGGCAGGAGTGGTGGGCGCGCGGGCAATGTACGTGGCCGAGCATATGCGGGACTTCCGCGGCACCTACCTGAGCGTGCTCGCGCTGTGGCAGGGCGGGCTCACGCTCTACGGCGGCATCGTGGCAGGCACCGTAGCGGGGCTGTTCGTGGCGCGCCGCACGGGGCTGCCCATGTGGGTGACGGGCGATGCGCTGGCGCCGTCCCTGGTGCTCGGTACGGTGTTCGGGCGCGTGGGCTGCTTCCTGAACGGCTGCTGCTACGGGCATCCCACCCGGCTGCCCTGGGGCGTGGTCTTCCCGGCCGACTCCTTCGCGGGTCTCGAGTTCGGCTCCGTGCCCGTGCATCCCGCGCAGCTCTACTTCGCTGCGGCGGGCCTGGTCCTGTTCCTGGTGGTCTGGGTGGTGCGTCGCAGGGCGAGGGTGCCGGGCGTGCTGCTCTGGAGCATGATCGCGCTGCTGGCCGTGGTACGCATCCCGCTCGACCTCACGCGGGTCTACGAGGCCGAGGCCATGGTCGTGGAGCTCGGCGTCGTGCGCATCAGCGAGAGCCAGGTCACCAGCACGGCGCTCCTGCTCTTCGCCCTGCTCATGATCGTGCGGTTGAGGCGCGAGTCGCGCCCCGCCGCAGCCCCCGGCGCGCCACCTTCGTGAGCACGCCGGTGAAACTGGCGGTACTCGGCGATCCGCTGGCTTTCACGCTTTCCCCGGTGCTCCACCGCGCGGGGCTCGAGACCCTCGGTATGCAGGGCGGGTCGGAGGCGTTGCGCGTGCCGCAATCGCGGCTGGGCGCGACCCTCGCCCGGCTCGCGGCCGACGGCTACCGCGGCGTGAATCTGACGCATCCGCACAAGCGGGCGGTGCTCGAGCACCTGACCGAGACCTCCGATGCGGCGCGCCGTGCCGGCTCAGTGAACACCGTGAGCTTCGGCCCGGGCCTCACGCGGGGCGACACCACGGACGGGGCAGGGTTCATCGCACTGCTGGAGCACCTCGGCGTCGGAGCCGCGGGGGCGAACGTGGTCCTGCTCGGCGCCGGGGGCGCCGCGCGCAGTCTGGGCCTGGCGCTGCTCGAGGCCGGAGCCGCCCGTGTGAGCGCTTGGGCCCGCCGGCCCGGCGAGGCATCGGCGGCGTGGGAGGAGATCGCGGGTGCGCAAGTGGTGGGTTGGGACTCCGAAGCGGGCCGCGCCGCGCTGGCGGGGGCGGAGTTGGTCGTGAACGCCACGCCGCAGACCGGCCCCGAGGTGCCCTGCGCCATCGACCTCATCCCGCGCGGCGCGCGGGTGGTGGACCTGGTGTACGGGCCCGAGTTGACCCCGTGGGTGCGCACGGCGCGCGCGGCCGGGCTCGAGGCGGTGGACGGGCTCGGACTGCTGGTCTTCCAGGCGCAGCGGTCGCTGGCACTGTGGACGGGCCGCGAGGTTCCGCTCGCGCCGCTCGCCGCCGCGGTGGGATGGCCGCGGTGAGGCCGCAGGCGTTGCTGCGCGCGGTGGTGTCGGGGGCGCGGGACCTCGAGGCCTTCGCCTTGCCGCAATGCTGCCCGGGCTGCGGCGAGCCCGCGGAGCCCGAGCGGCTGCTGTGCGCGACTTGCTTCGAGCGCATCCCGGCGCTCTCGTTCGCGTTGTGTGCGCACTGCCTCACGCGCGGACGGGAGCCGGTCGGCTGTGGCCGCCACCCGCAGGCGCAGGTCTGGCCCGCCCTGGTCTACGACGAGCGCGCGGCGCTGCTGGTGCACGCGCTCAAGTACGGTGGGCGCCCCGGACTCGCGGACGCTCTCGCCGAGCGACTCGCCCGCGCCCTGCCAGCCGCGCTCGCGGCGGACCTGGTGACCGCGGTGCCGCTGCACCCGGCGCGCCAGCGTGAGCGGGGCTACAATCAGGCCTGGCAGCTGGCCGTGGGGCTCGCGAGCCGGCTGGGCGTGCCGGCGCTCGAGGACGTGCTGGTGCGCGTGCGCCATACCCCGGCGCAGGCGCAGCTCGATCCCGAGCGCCGCCGCCACAACCTGGCAGGTGCGTTCCGGGTGAGGGAGCCGCAGCGCTATCGGGAACGAAGGGTGCTCATCGTGGACGACGTACTCACCACCGGCGCGACGCTCGAGGCCTGCCTCGTGACCCTGGCGGGGGCCGGGGCACGGACGGTCGGCGCAGTGCTGGCGTGGGCCCAGTAGATGTCCCACCTGCACATCCCCGACGGGGTGCTGCCCGTCCTGCTGTGGGCGCCGGGTCTGGGTCTGGCGCTGCTGCTGCTCGTGCTCGGCGCGCGCGCGCTGCGCGGGGCGACGCCCCAGCGGCTGGCCTATCAGAGCGCGCTGGGCGCGCTGGTGCTGGCCGCGATGGTGGTGGAGTTGCCGCTCGGCCCGCTGGACTACCACCTCACCCTGGTGGGCCCGGTGGGCGTGCTGCTCGGCGGGGTTTCGGTCTTCCAGGTGGTGTTCGTGGCCAACGCGATCCTGGCGCTGGTGGGCCACGGCGGACTCACGGTCGTGGGGCTCAACGCCCTGGTGCTCGGCGCGGGCGGGGTGCTGGCGCTGCCTGTCTACATGATGTGCGTGCGGCGCTGGGGAGCGCCGGTCGCGCTGACGGTGGCCACGGCGGTGACCCAGATCGTCTCGGGCGCGCTCTGGCTGGCGGTCATGGCGGCCGCGATGCACGTCCAGGCGGTAGGGCCGCACCGGGTGAAGCTGGTAGCGGGCGTGGCGTTCCCGCTGTACCTGGCGGGCATCGTGATCGAATCGGCGGTGGCCTTCGGGATCGCGCGCTTCATCACCCGCGTACGCCCGGACCTGCTGCCCGGCGGTGCGATCCCGGTGGAGGGGCCGAGGTGATCAACACGGTGGCGCAGATCGACTACCTGGCGAGCGCGGGGCACACACCCTGGCACCGGGCCAGCGCGCTGTCGAAGGTGCTGCTCGCGACGGGGCTCGTGCTGCTGGCGGTCTTCGCGCCTTCCCTGCTGCTACTCGCCGGTCTCTATGCCGTGGCCTGGACGCTGGCGCTCACGGCCCGGCTGCCCTGGCGCCTCACGCTCGTCGCCTCCTGCTACCCGCTCGTCTTCACGCTGCTCTTCGTGCTGGCGCGCTGGGACGGCACGGCCGGTACGCCGCTGCGGTTGCTGCTGCGCCCCCTTACGGCGAGCCTGGTCGCGGTGTGGCTGGTGGGGACCACGACCTATCCGGACCTCTTCGCCCCGCTCTCGCGCCTGCTGCCGCGCAGCGTCGGCGACAGTCTCTTCCTCACCTACCGCGCGCTCTTCGAATTGATGCGCCGCACAACTGGTCTGTGGCGCGCCCTGCGCCTGCGCGGGGGCGCGAGCGGCCCGGTGCGGCGGCGGCTCACGCTGGCCGGCGAGGGCTTCGCCACCATGGTGCTGTATGGCTTCGAGCGCAGCGAGCGGCTCTATGCCACCATGCGCCTGCGCGGGCACAGCGGCCGCATCTGCGGCTGCCATCACTTCGCCGAGGGCTCGCGGGCGGACCTGCTGGTCGCCGCGGCGGGATTGATCGTGACCGCGGGCGCGGTGCTGCTATGGAGGATGCCGTGAACCTGCCCATCGTGCGTGTCTCGTGCGTGCGCCACACCTATCCCGACCGCAGCGAGGTCCACCTGTGCGGGCTCGACTTCGTCGTGGCCGCGGGCGAGCGCGTGGTGGTGGTGGGCCCGAACGGCTGCGGCAAGACCACGCTGCTCTTCCACATCCTCGGGCTGCTCGAGCCGCGGGAGGGCGAGGTCACCGTCTTCGGCGTGGATCCGGCGCGACACTTCAACCATATCCGCGAGCGGATCGGCGTGCTCATGCAGAACGTCGACGAACAGATCATCGCGCCCACGGTCTGGGACGATGTCTCCTTCTCGCCGCGCTCCTACGGCTACGCCGGGCCCGAGGTCGAGCGTCGGGTGAGCGCGGCGCTGGAGAAGGTCGGCATCGCGCAGCTGCGCCACAAGGTCTGCCACCACCTCTCGGGTGGCGAGAAACGCAAGGTCGCGCTGGCGGGAGCGCTGGTGCTGGAGCCCGAGTTGTTGGTGCTGGACGAGCCCTTCGAGGGGCTCGATCCCGCCTCGCGCAGTGACCTGGTCGAACTGCTGAACCGCCTGCACCGCGAGCAGGGCGTCTCGCTGGTGATGGCCACGCACGACATCAACGCCGTGGCGGTCATGGCTGACAGGGTCTACGTACTGGTCGGAGGCGGTGAGATCGTGGCGCAGGGGCCACCGAGCGAGATCTTCCAGGATCCGGGGTTGCTGCGCCGCAGCAACGTCGAGCCGCCGGTGCTGGCCGAGTTGTTCCAGCGGCTCGAGGAGCGCGGCGTCGCACTCGGACGTCCCGTGACGGTCGAGGAGGCGGCGCGCGCGATCCTCGCCTGGACCGCGAAGTATCCGACGCGTGAGTGGGCCGGCGACCTCGGGCCGCTGTTCGCCACGGGCGCGCGGGCCGGGAACGTCGCGGCCGCGGCGGAGCCTCCCACCGCGGGCGCGACCGATCCCGGCCCGGGCCCCGGAGCTCCGGAGCCGGCATGACCGGCGACCTCTTCGGCCCCGTCGTGCCGCCGGGGCAGTCCGCGCCCGGCGATCCGGTCGCCGACCGCACGCCGCTGGCCGACCGCATGCGGCCGCGCTCCTTCGACGAGCTGGTCGGCCAGCCGCAGCTCTTCACGCCCGGCTCGCCGCTCGCGCTGATGCGGGACGGCCGCCACCTCGCCTCGGTCATCCTCTGGGGCCCGCCGGGCACCGGCAAGACCACCCTCGCGCGCCTGGTCGCGACCACCGCAGGCGTTTCCTTCGTGGCTTTCAGCGCCGTGCTCTCGGGCGTGAAGGAGGTCCGGGAGACCATGGAGCGGGCGACGCTCGAGCGGAAGCGCTCGGGCCGGCCGACGCTGCTCTTCGTGGATGAGATCCATCGCTTCAACAAGGCCCAGCAGGACGCCTTCCTCTCGTACGTCGAGAAGGGCGACATCGTGCTGATCGGCGCCACCACCGAGAATCCATCATTCGAGGTGAACTCCGCTCTTCTGTCGCGGATGCGTGTGGTGGTGCTCAAGGAACTCGGAGCCGCAGACCTCGTGGTCCTGCTCGAACGCGCGCTGGGCGATCGCGAGCGCGGGCTGCGCGGCGAACATGCGGCCGAGCCGGGCGCCCTGGAGCTGATCGCCGCGAGCGCCGATGGCGATGCCCGCCGCGCGCTCAACACGCTGGAGCTGGCCGCGGCCTCGGTGAGCGTGGCGCCGCAGGGCGAGCCCGCGCTCATCAGCGTGGACGTGGTGAAGCAGGCCCTGGCGCGCCGCCACCTGCGCTACGACCGCGCGGGCGAAGAGCACTTCAACCTGATCTCGGCGCTCCACAAGTCGCTGCGCGACTCGGACCCGCACGCCGGACTCTACTGGCTGGCGCGCATGCTGGCAGCTGGCGAAGACCCGCTCTACGTCGCGCGCCGGCTGGTGCGCTTCGCCAGCGAAGACGTGGGCAACGCCGACCCGCAGGCGCTCCCGCTCGCGGTCGCGGCATTCCAGGCCTACCACCAGCTCGGCACGCCCGAGGGCGAGCTGGCGCTGGCGCAGTGCGCTGTCTACCTCGCGACCGCGCCCAAGAGCAACGCCGTCTACGTCGGCCTGCAGAAGGCCATGGCCGAGGTGGAGGAAAGCGGCAGCCTGCCGCCGCCGCTGGTCATCCGCAATGCCCCCACCGGACTCATGAAGGAACTCGGCTACGGCAAGGGCTACCGCTACGCCCACGACGAGCAGGGCGGCATCGCGGACCAGCAGCACCTGCCCGACGAACTGGCGGGGAAGCGCTTCTACGAGCCCACCGGCTCAGGCCAGGAAGCCGCGATCGCGGCGCGGATGAAGGAGTGGGAGCGCCTGTTGGAGGGCAAGCAGCATCCGAAAGCCTGAGCGAGCCCGGCGGGGTCCCGGGGCCACGACATGCACCCGGGATTCCGCCTGCGTCGTCCGCGTCGGGGCCGCATCTACTCTGAATTGGTAGGTGCATTTCACTCCCGAGCGGTGCTTGACTCGGTCCCATCACGAATCTAATCTAACCCGTTCCTGTCCAGCGGCCTAGCCTGCCGGAGGGTCCGAATCCGCGCCGGACGCCTGCCTTGCCCGCCCGGATGCCGGCGCTCTGTTCACCAGCCGCGCCTGCTTGGAGAAGGTTGTGGAGCGCAGAATGTTGGTGGCCTTTCCAGGCACGCCAAGTCATTGCAGCACAGTGGCGGATCGGCCCCAGGCCGCCACCGAAAGCCGGACCAACATTGTGCGCTCCACAACCCTTGGAGAACCACCCGCCACATGCCAATTGCGCGCTCCGAAGATGTCCTGACCGCCCTGCGCACCGTGCAGGATCCGGATCTGCGCCGTGACCTCGTGACCCTGGGCATGATCGAGGATTTGGTGGTCAAGGACGGCCAGGTCGCCCTCACCCTGGTGCTCACCACCGCCGCCTGCCCGCTGCGCGGGCAGATCGAGGGCGACGTGCGCCGGGCCGTCCTGGGCGTGCCCGGGGTGCGGGATCTCAAGCTCACCACCACCTCGCGCATGCGCCAGCCCAAGGATCCGACCACCGACCGGCGGGCACTGCCCGGAGTTGCGCACGTCATCGCCGTGGGTTCGGGCAAGGGCGGGGTTGGAAAGTCCACGGTGGCGGCCAATCTCGCGATCGCGCTGGCCCAGACCGGGGCGAAGGTGGGCCTGCTGGACGGCGACATCTACGGCCCCAACCTGCCGCGCATGCTGGGCGAGCACCGCCAGCCCGAGCAGCGCGAAGGCAAGATCATCCCGCTCGATGCCTTCGGCCTCCGCTTCATGTCCATCGGCCTGCTCGTGCCGCAGGGCGAGGCCGTGGTGTGGCGTGGCCCGATGCTGCACGGGGCGCTCAAGAGCTTCCTGCACGACGTGGACTGGAGCGGCCTCGACTACCTGCTGGTGGACCTGCCGCCCGGGACCGGCGACGTGCAGCTCTCGCTCACCCAGTTGACGTTCGTGGCGGGAACGGTGGTCGTGACCACGCCGTCGGCCGTGGCCCTCGATGATGCGGCCAAGGCGGTGGACGCCTTCCAGAAGCTCCAGGTGCCGGTGCTGGGCATGATCGAGAACATGAGCTACTTCGTCTGCCCGGACTGCAAGTCGCGCCACGCGATCTTCGACACCGGCCGCACCGAGGAGCGCTCGCTGGCGCTGGGCGTGCCCTACCTGGGCGCGGTCCCGCTGCACGGCGCGGTGCGGCGCGGCGGCGACGAGGGCCGCCCGGTGGTGGTCGACGATCCCGGCAGCGAGTACGCCCGCGCGCTGCGGGAGATCGCAGGCCGGCTGGCGCAGCGCGTCTCGATCCTGACCCACGGCATGGAGTGAAGGCCGTGCGCGAGGTCTACGCCGATCACGCTGCCACCACCCGGGTGGTCCCCGAGGCACTCGCCGCGATGGCGCCGTTCCTGGGCGCCGCTTTCGGCAACGCCTCATCGGCGCACCGGCGGGGCGAAGCGGCGCGCGAGGTGGTCGAAGAGGCCCGCGCCAGCGTGGCAATGCTGATCGGCGCGCTGCCCGAGGAGATCGTCTTCACGGCGACGGGTTCCGAGGCCAACAACCTGGCCCTCAAGGGCGTGATGTTCGGTCTCGACCACGGACGCGCGAGCGGACGGCGCCGGCTGGTGATCTCGGCCATCGAGCACCCTTCGGTGCTCGAGACGGCGCGTCACCTCGAGTCGCGGGGCTTCCCGCTCACGGTGCTGCCGGTCGGGCCTGACGGTCTCATGGACCCGGAGTGCGTGGCGCGCGCGCTTCGCGACGACGTGGCGCTGGTCTCGGTGATGTGGGTGAACAACGAGGTCGGCACGATCCAGCCGGTGCGCGAGATCGCCGCGCTGGCCCACGCGGCCGGGGCGCTCTTCCACTGCGACGCGGTGCAGGCCGCGGGCCGACTCCCGATCGCGGTGGCCGAACTGGGTGCCGACTTGCTGAGCCTCGCCGGGCACAAGCTGGGCGGGCCGCCCGGCGCGGCCGCACTCCATGTGAGGCGCCGGCTGCGGCTCGTGCCGCTGGTGCACGGCGGCCAGCAGGAACGCTCGCGGCGTGCCGGCACCGAGGACCTCGCGGCGCTGGCGGGTCTGGGCGCGGTGGCAGCTCGGGCGCAGCGGCGTCTGGCGGCGGGCGAGCCCGCGCGGCTTGGGGCGCTGGGCGAGCGGCTGCTCGCGGGATTGCTCGCAGCGTGTCCGCAGACGCGCCTCAATGGAGACGCCACGCGGCGTGTGCCGGTCATCGTGAATCTGTGTTTCAGCGGCGTGGATGGGGAGGCGTTGCTGCACGAGCTGGACCGCGAGGGCATCTCGGTCTCGACCGGCTCGGCCTGCAGCGCGGCCCGCCCCGGACCGTCGCACGTACTCACGGCCATGGGACTCCCACCGGCAGACGCGCACGCGAGCGTGCGTTTCTCGCTGGGCGAAGGGAACGACGAGGCCGACATCGACTGGATCCTGGAGGCCACCCCGGCCGCGGTCGCGCGCCTGCGCGCGATGAACGACCCGGGCGTGCGTTGCAGCGCTTAGCCGCAGGGAGGAGACGGACCATGGATCAGAACGAGCAGTTCCGCCTGAAAGTTGGCCTGGCCGAGATGCTCAAGGGTGGGGTGATCATGGACGTCATGACCGCCGACCAGGCGCGCATCGCTGAGGAGTCCGGCGCCTGCGCGGTGATGGCGCTCGAGCGCATCCCGGCGATCATCCGGCGCGAGGGCGGCGTGGCGCGCATGTCGGACCCCCGGCTCATCCGCGAGATCGAGGCCGCGGTCTCGATCCCGGTGATGGCCAAGTGCCGCATCGGCCACCTGGCCGAGGCGCAGATCCTGGAGGCGCTGGGCGTGGACTTCATCGACGAGAGCGAGGTTCTCACGCCGGCCGACGAGGAGAACCACATCGCCAAGCACGGCTTCAAGGTCCCGTTTGTCTGCGGCTGCCGCGATCTGGGCGAGGCCCTGCGCCGCATCGGCGAGGGCGCGGCCATGATCCGCACCAAGGGCGAGGCCGGCACCGGCGACATCGTCGAGGCGGTGCGCCACATGCGGGCGGTGCAGCAGGAGATCCGGCGCATCCAGGGCTTGCGTGACGAAGAGTTGATGGCGACGGCCAAGCAACTGGGCGCGCCCTACGAGATCGTCCTGCAGGTCAGGGCGCTGGGGAAGCTGCCGGTGCCGAACTTCGCCGCCGGCGGAGTGGCCACGCCCGCGGACGCCTCGCTCATGATGCAGCTCGGCGCCGAGTCGGTGTTCGTGGGTTCGGGGATCTTCGAGGTCGGGGATCCGGATCCCAAGAAGCAGGAGGAGAAACGTCGCGATCAGCTGTGCATGGCGCGGGCGATCGTGCAGGCGGTCGCGAACTACGACCAGCCCGAGATCCTCGCACAGCTCTCGGAGGGGCTCCCGAAGGCGATGAAGGGCATCGTCGTCGCGGCGATCCCGGCCGGCGAGCAACTGGCGAAGCGGGGCTGGTGACGGAGTGGCGCGACCCCGGGTCGGAGTGCTGAGCCTGCAGGGCGATTTCGCGCGCCATGGCGCGGCACTTGCCGCACTCGATGCGGAGCCGGTGCGCATCTCGCGGCCGGAGCACCTGCGGGACCTCGAGGCCCTGATCATGCCGGGGGGCGAGTCCACCACCATGCTGTGGCTGCTGGAGGCGACGGGGCTGCGCGCGCCGTTCGAGGAGTTCGTGAAGAGCCGGCCGGTGCTGGGGACCTGCGCGGGGCTGGTGCTGCTGGCGAAGGAGGCGGGGGAGTTGCCCGCGCCCACGCTCGGCCTGCTCGACGTCTCGGTCGAACGCAACGCCTACGGACGGCAGGTCGACTCATTCAGCTGCGCGCTCGAGGTGCCGGCGCTGGGCGGGCCGTTCGACGCGGTCTTCATCCGCGCGCCGCGCATCCGCCGCGTCGGTGCGGGCGTCGAGGTGATGGCGCGCGCGGCCGATGGCGAGCCGGTCGCGGTGCGCGCCGGGCGCGTGGCGGGCCTGGCGTTCCACCCCGAACTGACGCCGGACCGCCGCTTCCACCGCTGGTTCCTCATCGAGGTGGCGGGGCTCGCGTTGCCGGCGGAGCGTGCGAGCACGGCGGCGGCACGGGCCAGTGGAGGCCGGGCATGACCACTGCGAGCCCGGAGCGCCAGGCGTTCCACGGATTCGTCGCGAAGTATTCCCGCTTCCTGCTCACGACCCACGCGAACCCCGATGGAGACGGGCTGGGCAGCGAGGTCGCGGTGGCCCTGTGGCTGCGCGCGCTCGGCAAGCAGGTGCGCGTGCTCAACGACTCGCCGGTGCCCGCGGCGTACACGTTCCTCACCCGGCACGTGGCGATCGAGACGTTCGAGCCGGAGGCGGCCGAGCGGGCCTTTGACGAGGCCGAGGCGCTGATCGTGCTGGATGTCAGCAACCGCCAGCGCATCGGGCGGCTCGCGCCCATGCTGGACCGGCACCTGATGCCGGTCGCGGTGGTGGACCACCACGTCACGCACGCCCAGGGCTTCGGGCAGGTGAACGTGATCGAACCCGAGGCCTCGGCCACCGGCGAGATCGTCTACGACCTGATCCGCGAGTCGGGGCGCGAGCTCGACCCGGACCTGGCCGAAGCGCTGTACGTGGCCGTGATGACCGACACCGGCTCGTTCCGCTTCTCGAACACCGACAGCCACGCGCACCGCATGGCCGCCGACCTGCTCACGCACGGCCTCGATCCTCAAAAGCTCCACACGCTGGTGCACTCGCATGCCTCGGCCGCGCGGCTGCGTTTCTTCGGGGAGATCTTGACGGCGCTCGAGTTGATCGACGACGATCGCATCGTGGTGCTGGACGCCTCGCCCGAACAGTTCCTGAAGCACGGTCTGGTCGGCGCGGACACCGAGAGCCTGGTGGACATGCCGCGGACCATCGCCGGGGTCGAAGCGGTGGTGCTCTTCTCCGAGGTGGAGCCCGGCAAGGTCAAGGTGAGCATGCGCTCGACCGGCCGGATCGTCGTCAATGAGGTCGCCTCCCGTCTGGGCGGTGGCGGGCACCCGCACGCGGCCGGCGTGGCGCTGCGGGGCACGCGCGCCGCGGCCCGCGAACTCATCCTGCCCGAGTTGCACCGGCTGGTTGCGGCGCTGCCGCCGGGGCCGCGACCGTGAGCGCGGCGACCGTGGCGGTGGACGCGCTTGCGATCGAGGCCGTGGGGCTCGAGCATCTCTACGCGGGTCGCCGCGGGCTCGCCGCGCTGAGTTTCGCGCTGCAGGCGCCGGGCGTGGTCGCCATCACCGGGCCCAACGGCTCGGGCAAGAGCACGCTGCTGCGCTTGCTGGCCGGGTTGCTGCGCCCAACCGCCGGCCGCTCGCTCGTGACGCTCGCCGGCCGCGAAGTGCCGCCGGCGGAGCGGCGCACCGTGCTGGGCTTCGCCTCGCCCGAACTGGCATTCTACGAGGAGTTCTCGTGTCTCGAGAACCTCGCCTTTGCCGCCGAGGCCCGTGGCCAGCGCGACCGCGCGACGCCGGCCCTGGCCGCACTGGAGCGCGTCGGCCTGGGAGCGCGCGCGCGCGACCGGGTGGCCGCGCTGTCCTCGGGGATGACGCAGCGCCTGCGTCTTGCCTTCGCCCTGCTCCTGCGGCCGCCGCTGCTGCTGCTGGACGAGCCGGGCAGTCACCTCGACGAGGAGGGCCGCAGCCTGGTCGAGCGTATCGTGGACGAGGAGGCCCGCAGCGGGCTCGTCGTCATCGCCACCAACGAATCAAGGGAGTGGGGACTTGCCGCCCAACGGATCGAACTCCGCGGCCGCGGTCTGGGCCGTCCTGCGTAAGGAGTGCCGCAGCGAATGGCGCACGCGCTACGGGCTGAACGCGGCGCTGCTCTTCGCGGTGAGCACGCTCACCAGCGTCTCCTTCGCCGTGGGCCGGCTGCCCGACCGCACCGACCTGCTGGCCGCGCTGCTCTGGGTGGTGCTGCTGTTCGCAGCGCTGGCCTCGCTGGCGCACGCCTTCGTGCGCGAGGTCGAGGGCCACACGCTCACGCTGCTGCGCCTGGTGGCCACGCCGACCGCCATCGCGCTGGGCAAGCTGCTCTTCAACCTGCTCTTCCTCGCCGTGCTCGAGGCCGTGACCGTGCCGTTGTTCCTGGTCCTCATGGGCGGACCGCCCGTGCACTGGGGACCGTTCCTGCTGATCCTCGGGCTCGGGAGCCTGGCGCTTGCCACCACCACCACGCTGGTGGGGGCGGTGGTGTCGCAGACCCGCGGGCGCGGCGCCCTCTTCGCCGCGGTCTCGCTGCCCTTGCTCATGGTCGTGCTGGCCGCGAGTGTGAGCGGACTGCGGGCGCAGTGGGATGGCAATCCGGTCGCCACCGAAGCGCGGCTGCTGGCCGCATACGCCGCCGTCGTGCTGGGGGCGAGCGTGCTGCTCTACGATCACCTGTGGGAGGATTGACGTGATCCTGAGACTGCTGCTGTTCCTGTGGATCGCGGCCGCGATGCTGGGTGGTTTCCTGTGGGCGCCGCTGGTCACCGCGTTGGGGGGCAGCACCCGCGTGCTCTATTTCCACATCCCCAGCGCCTGGATCACGGTGCTCGCGCTCGGCTGGTCCACGCTGCACAGCGTCCAGTACCTGCGCACGCGGCGCATGGCCCATGACGACCATGCGGCCGCCGCGGCCGAACTGGGCGTGCTGTTCTGCATCGCGGCGGCGGTGAGCGGCTCGCTCTGGGCCAAGGCCCAGTGGGGCTCCTACTGGAACTGGGACCCGCGCGAGACCACGATCTTCTTCCTGCTGCTCATCTATGGGGCGTATCTCGCGCTGCGCAGCGCCATCGAAGGGGAGGAGAAGCGGGCCCGGCTGGCCGCAGTTTACTCGGTCATTGCATTTGTCACCGTGCCTTTCCTTATCTTCGTGGTGCCGCGCCTGTACGCCACGCTCCATCCGTCGCCCATCCTGCCGCAGCAGGGCGAGAGAGGGGCGATGGACCCGAGGATCCGGATCTGCTTCCTGGCCATGCTGGTGGGCTTCACCGCCCTGTTCTTCTGGATCCTTTCGCTCAAGGTGCGCCTCGTACGGTCGGAGCGGCGCGCCCTGTCGGAGTCCGCGGCGCAGTCCTGAGGCACGTGGAAGAGGTGGATGGGGGCGCGAGCCCCCGAGCAGACCCTCAGCGGGGCCCGGCCCCGGGGAGTGTGGAACGTGAACGGCAACCTGGTGGTACTCGGCGTGGCGCTGCTGGTGTGGGGACTGCTGTTCCTCTACCTGCTCCGGCTGGAGCGCCGCATCCGTGACCTGGAGAAGCGATGAACGTGAAGATCGTTCTGGCCCTGGCGCTGGTGGCGGTCGGCTCCGCCGTCGGGGTGACGAGCTTCAAGAAGTCGGTGACGCCCTACCTCAGCTTCGCCGAGGCCCGGCGGACCGCAGGGCTCGTGCAGGTGAACGGCGAGATCGCCGACAAGAACTACGTCCTGAAGCCGCTGGAGCAGTACATGGAGTTCAACCTGAAGGACCAGAAGGGCGAGGTGATGCCGGTCGTCTATCACGGCGTCATCCCCGGCAACTTCGACCAGGCCACCATGGTGGTGGCCATCGGACGCTACCAGGATGGCCGCTTCCTGGCGGAGCAGCTGCTGGTGAAGTGTCCCTCCAAGTACCAGGCCGAGGCTGACAAGCAGAAAGCCGCCCGAACTTGAACCCTGGACAGCTCCTCGACTGGCTCGCCTTCCTGGCTTCGCTCGCGGCCGGGCTCGCGTGGCTCGCCGCCGTGGCAGGCGGCAGCCCGACCGCAGGGCGCATCGCCCGCGTGGCCTTCCGCATCCAGTGGCTCGCGCTGAGCGCAGCCGCGGCGTTCCTCTGGTTCGTGATGTTCCGCCACGATTTCCACTACCAGTACGTCGCGTCATACTCCTCGTTCGCGATGCCGGCGCACTTCATCTTCGCCGCCTTCTGGGGCGGCCAGGAGGGCACGTTCCTGCTCTGGGCGCTGCTCACCGCGACACTCGGACTCGTGCTGATGCGGCTGCGGCACCCGCTGACCGAGGCGGCGATGGCCTTCATGAACCTGCCGCTCATCATGCTCGGACTGGTGAGCGTGATGCGCGGGCCGTTCCTGGTGTTCCCGCCGGGGCGGGTGCCCCCGGACGGGCAGGGGCTGAACCCGCTGCTCCAGGACCCGTGGATGACCATCCACCCGCCGGTGCTGTTCATCGGCTTCGCTGCGCTCACCGTGCCGTTCGCCATCGCCATGGCCGCGATGCTGAAACGCGACTGGGATGGCTGGGTGAAGGCGGCCCTGCCGTGGGTGGTGCTCTCGACGGCCGTGCTGGCCACCGGCTTCATCATGGGCGGAGTGTGGGCCTACCGCGTGCTGGGCTGGGGCGGCTACTGGGGCTGGGACCCGGTCGAGAACGGCTCGCTCATCCCCTGGCTGGCGAACGTGGCGCTGCTGCACGGACTGCTGGTGCAGCGCGTGACCGGCAGCCTGCGGCGGACCAACCTGTTCCTCGCCGTGACCTCCTACGTGCTGGTCCTCTACTCCTCGTTCCTGACCCGCAGCGGCGTGCTGGCCGACTTCTCGGTGCACTCCTTCGCCAACCTCGGGCTCACCAGCTTCCTGCTCACCTTCCTGTTCGCGATCATGATCGCGGGCTACGGACTGCTCGTCTTGCGCATGAGGGAGATCCCGGGATCGCTGCAGCGGGTCGGCGGCTTCTCCCGTGAGTCCATGATGTGGCTCGGGCAGCTGGTGCTGCTATTCATGTGTCTGTTGATCACGATCGGGATGAGCGCCCCGCTCATCACCCGCCTGTTCGGACCGCCCGCGAACGTGCAGACCTCGTACTACAACCTGGTGAACGCCCCGCTCGCGATCATCATGGGCCTGCTGCTGGGAGTTGGTCCCTTCATGCGCTGGCGGCGGCAGGACCCACAGGTGCTCCTGCGCGCGGTGCTGCCGGCGCTGGTGCTGGCGGTGGCGCTCACCCTGGTCATCGTCGTGCGCGGGGTGCGGGACGCCATGCCGGCGGGCGTCATCTTCGCCGCGCTCTTCGCGCTGGCGGCCAATACCGTGGTCGCGGTGCGCGGTTTCAGCGTCGGCTGGCGGCACGGGGCCGCTGCCCTTGGGCACATGGGCGTCGCCATGCTGCTGGTCGGGGTCGTGGCCTCGAGCGGCTACGGTGTGGCCGCTCAGGTTCAACTGCCACAGGGCGAGGAGCGCCAGGCGCTGGGCTACTCGCTCACCTACCAGGGGCGCGTGAAGGAGCCCGACGGCAAGGGCCACGTCCGGATTGCCGTGAACTCGCGGCAGGGCCGCTTCGAGGCCACGCCCGCGCTCTACTGGAGCGAGTTCAACGAGGGCTACATGAAGAAGCCGCACGTCGAGCGCTACCTAACCCACGACGTCTACATCTCGCCGCTCGAGTTGGTGGGCGAGGAGGGTGGCGCGGAAGGCGATGCGGGCAGCGCCGTATGGCTCGCGCCCGGCGAGACCCACAAGGTGGGCTCGACCAGCTACACCTTCGAGGGCATCGACCCGCAGATGGGGCAGGTCGTGCGCCTTGCCGCGCGGCTGCGGGTCGAGCTGAACGGCCGCACGGTGCCCGCACGGCCGGTGTTGGAGATCAACACCGCGACCGGCTCGCGCAACAGCATCCCGGCCTATCTGCCAGGGGGCTCGTCGATCGAGATCGTGGACGCCGAGCCGGGCAGCGGGCGCGTGGCCCTGGTGCTGCCGGGGGCGGCGCAGCCCGGCGCGGGCAGCGTGCTGGCGGTGGAGCTGAGCACCAAGCCCTTCATCAACCTCGTCTGGCTGGGCTCGATCCTGATGCTCGCGAGCACGTTCCTGATTGTGTTCCGCCGCGCGCAGGACCTCGAGGTCGCCAGCCCGGCGGAGGGGGCGAAGACGGCGGGGTGAAGGGGTTGTGGAGCGCAAAATGTTGATCCGGCTTCCGGCAGCGTCCTGGGGCCGATCGGCCACTGTGCTGCAATGACTTAGCGCGCTTGGGAAGGCCACCAACATTTTGCGCTCCACAACTCTTGGCAACTGCACGGATGTGCAGTATCTTCAACCGGGTGTCCAGGCCTGCCAGGTTCGAATCGCTTGACGATCCCGTGGACGTGCTCACGGTGTTCGTGGATGGCAAGGTGAAGCCCCTGCGCTTCCGCTGGCAGGGCCGGGTCATCCGCGTGCGCAAGGTGAGCGGCGAGTGGACCCGCCGCGAAGGCCAGACCCTGTTGCGCTACTACGCGGTCGAGGGTACTCCGGCCGGGACCTACGAACTCTGCTTCGATGCCCGCGGCCCGGGTTGGATCCTCTCGCGGGCCTGGCCCGCGGGGGCATGAAAGAGGAGGGGGGGGCCGCCGCAGCTTCGCGGTCGCCACGCATCGAAATGTGGATCCTGCTCGCGGACATGGATGCGTACTTCGCCTCGGTCGAGCAACTCGACCATCCCCACCTCCGGGGCCGGGCCGTCGTGGTCTGTGGAGATCCGGGGCGGCGCGGCGTGGTGACCGCGGCGTCGTACGAGGCGCGACCCTCGGGGGTGAGGGCCGGGATGAGCCTGGCCGAGGCGCGCCGCCGCTGCTCCGGGGCCGAGTTCGTCGAGGGTCATCCTGCTCGCTACGTCGCGCTCTCGCTGCAACTTCTCGACCTGTATCTATCGTTCACGCCGGACGTGGAGCCCTTCAGCGTGGACGAGGCGTTCCTCGGTCTCGATCCGAAGGAGGCGACGCTCGAGCAGGCCACGGCCGTGGCGCGGCGCGTGCAACACGCGGTGGACGAGCGTTTCCAACTCGCGGTCTCGGTCGGAGTGGGCCCGAACAAGCTGGTCGCGAAGATGGCGGCGGGGTTCGGGAAGCCGCGCGGGCTGACCGCACTGGATGAGGAAGGCTTCCGCCGGACCTTCTGGCCGCTCGAGGTGCAGGAATTATGGGGCGTGGGACCGAAGCTCGCCGGGCGCATGCGGTCGCTCGGGATCATGACCGTCGGCGATCTCGCCCACGCCCCCATCCCGTCCCTCAAGGCCGCCTTCGGCGTGGTGGGCCCCTTGCTGCGCGAGACCGCCTGGGGCAGGGACGACACGCCGTTGGTGCCCTGCCATCAGGGCGTGGATCCGAAATCCATGGGGCACGAGGTCACGCTCTCGGCGGACTCGGCCGACCCGGCCTTCCTCGAGGGGACGTTGCTCCGGCTCGCCGACCAGGTGGCCCGCCGCCTGCGCAGCGAGAGCTTCGTCGGCAGGAGCGTGACGCTGAGGCTGCGCGACGAGCACTTCGTGACGATCACCCGCCAGCGCGCGCTGGAAGGCTACACCGACGACCATAGACTCATCTTCGAGACCGCGCGCGCCCTGTGGCGTGCCCACTGGCAGGGCGGAGCTCTGAGGCTGCTGGGCGTGAGCGTCTCCGCACTCGAGCGGCGGGGTGAGCACCCGCAGGTCGAGTTGTTCGAGGAGGACCGGCGCGATGACCGCCTGACGCAGACGCTCGACCGCCTGCGCGATCGTCTGGGCGAAGCCGCCGTCGTGCCGGCCGGATCGCTCACCCACCGGCGCGCCCTCAGCCACGTGCCCTTCGGCACGCGCCCGGGCCGCGGTCGGGAGGACGCGAAGTGAGCAGCGGCGACCTGTTCGCGGGCTTCCCCGAGGAGGAAGCGCCCAGGCCCGCCGACCCCGGCCGCCGCATCTTTGTCGGGACCTCGGGTTATTCATTCGCCGACTGGGTGGGGCCGTTCTACCCGCCGGGTACGCGGCCGGGCGACTTCCTCTCGTTCTACGCCCGGCACTTCGACACCGTAGAGGTCAATTCCACCTACTACCGCATCCCATCTCCCCGTGCGATCGAGCAGATGGAGCGCAAGACCCCGCCCGGTTTTCGCTTCATGGTCAAGCTGAACCAGGCCATGACCCACGAACGCTCGCTGGAGGCTGGCCTGGTGCGCGATTTCCGCGCCGCACTCGAGCCGCTCAAGGGCGCAGGCAAGTACGATGGCCTGCTGGCGCAGTTCCCCTGGGGCTTCCGCCGCACCCCGCAGAACGAATCACACCTCGCTGCTCTGCGCGACTCGCTCGCGGGCGAGCCGCTGTTCGTCGAGTTCCGCCACGCCTCGTGGGCGCTGCCCGATATGCCGGAGCGCCTGCGCGACAAGCGTCTCGGCTTCTGCGCCGTGGACGAGCCCGCGCTCGCCGGTCTCATGCCGCCGGTGGCCTGGATCACGGCCGAGGACGCCTACGTGCGCTTCCATGGCCGCAACGCTCAGAACTGGTGGGGGAGCCGGTCCGCTGCCGGGACGAGCGCCGCTGTCACTGCGGGCGCCTCTCCGCGTGCGACGGGTGCGGCGTCAGTGGACCGTTACGACTACGACTACAGCGCCGACGAACTGAAGGAGTGGGTGCAGAAGGTGCGCGAACTCGCCGGGCAGGCGCGGCGCACCTACCTCTTCTTCAACAACTGCCACGCGGGGCACGCGGCGCGCAGCGCGAAGCTCATGCAGAAGCTGCTGAGGCAGCAGGGGTTGCCTGCCTAGACTCCGCCCTTCGGGCGGTCCCGCCCTGCCGCGAGCGCCGGGTGGCGGCCCTGGATGAACTCCTCGCACTCGCGCACGTCCTTGTTGCTGCCGATGAAGAGCGGGGTGCGCTCGTGGAGCGAGGCGGGCTCGATCTCCATGATGCGGCGCACGCCGTCGCTGGCCGCTCCGCCCGCCTGCTCCGCGACGAAGGCCAGCGGGGCCGCCTCGTAGAGCACGCGCAGCTTCCCCTGCGGAGTTCTCCGGCTCGCGGGGTAGAGGAAGATGCCGCCGTAGAGCAGGTTCCGATGGAAGTCGGCGACCAGCGAGCCGACGTAGCGCCCGGTGTAGGGATGCCGCAGCGCTGCATCATCGGTCTTGAGCCAGTCAACGTAGCGCTGCACCTCGCCGGACCAGAAGGCGTAGTTGCCCTCGTTGACGCTGTAGATGTGGCCGCTCACCGGCGTACGGATGTCGGGCTCCGAGAGCATGAACTCGCCGATGCTGGGCTCGTAGGTGAAGCCGTGCACGCCGTTGCCGGTGGTGTAGACCAGCCTGGTGCTCGAGCCGTACATCACGTAGCCCGCGGCCAGTTGCCGCTGCCCGGGCTGCAGGCAGTCCTGCATCGTCCCGCTCCCCTCGCGGGTGATCCGCGGCAGGATGGAGAAGATGGTCCCGATATTGACGTTGGCGCCGATGTTCGAGGAGCCGTCGAGCGGGTCGAAGTTGACCACGTACTTGCCCGGCCGCTTCCCCTGCAGCACGGGCACGATCCCCTCGTCCTCCTCGGAGGCGAGTACGGCGAGCTGGCCGGTGGATCCCAGCAGGCGGTGCAGGGTCTCGTGCGCGTAGCGGTCGAGCCGCTGCACCCGCTCACCATGCACGTTCTCCTTGCCGGTCTCGCCGATGATGTCCACCAGCCCCGCCCGCACCACCAGCCGGTTGATCAGCTTCGCCGCCAAGGCGATCTCCATCAGGAGGTCGGTGAACTCGCCCGAGGCCTCCGGATGCTGATCCTCCTGCTGCAGGATGAACTGCGAGAGGGGCAGCGCGGTCTTCAGCTCCATCTAGTCAGCCAGACCGGTGACGTCCTCGTGGCCGCTCACGCTGCCGGACGCGCCCAGCACCGGGTACGAGCCCGGCACGAACGGGGCGTATTCCGCCGCCGCGGTCGCCGTGCCGGGGACCTGCAGTTTCTGCAACAGGAAGCGGAACTTGTCCTCGAGCGACTGGCCGATCCGCGCGCGCACGGATGCCGGCAGGCTCCAGAGTTCGCGCTTGAACAGGCCGCTCGCCTTCTTGCGCGCCTTGTAGAAGAACTGCTCGTCGGTGTCACCCGCCTTGCGTTCGTCGGCCGCTACCGTACGCAGGCGCTCGTAGATCTCGCGCTTGAGGTCGCCGGGGAAGTCCGGGTGGTCGAAGATCATGTTCTGGAACTCGGTCGCCAGGTGGATCTCGATGCAGCCCAGTTGCGGGAAGCGGTCGAACAGTTCGGCCGGCAGGGTCGAGGCGCCGTGCTGCACGGCCCCGCCCATCCCGTAGCGCTCGGTCGCGATCTTCGAGAGGGTTTCGATCACGCCGAAGTCCACCTTGACCTGGGCCATGGTCCCGTCCGGCAGCGGCACGCCACCGTGCGAGGTCCCGGTCTGGATCGAGATCTTGCTGATGCCCTCCATGCCGGGGGCGAGGCGCTCGAGCGCCTCGAGGTAGACCTTCATGTACGCGACCAGCTCATCGGGCGTCGAGTTGTGGCCGCCCACCTCGCCGATCTCGCCGCCGATTGAGATGATCACGCCCTTGGGCTGCAGGCCGCGGATGAAGGCCGTGAGCCCGGCGCACAGGGTGCCGTTCAGCTCCTGCTGGGCCTCGTGGCCGGTCTTCGAAAGGTCCACCAGGGTCGAGGTGTCGATGTCGATGTTGTAGAACCCCGCGGCGACGGCCTCGCGGCTCAGGTCGCGCACCGCCTGCAGCTCGGCCTCGGCGCCCGCGGCGTACTTCTTCGCGTTGACCTGGAAGTGGTCACCCTGGATGAAGACCGGTCCCCTGCAGCCCTCGCGCAGGGCCGCGGCCAGCATCACGAAGGTGTATTCGGCCGGCCGCTGGTCGGTGTAGCTGCACTCGGAGCGGGCGATCTCGCAGATCACCGCGCCGGCGTCCAGCGCCTTGCGCGCCCGCATCAGCGCCCGTGCGGTGTCGTAGGACATGCCGCGAATGTTGAAGGCGGGCACGGTGAAGTTGGCCGGCAGTTCGCGCCGGCCGCGCGCGGTGTAGAGGCCGTGGATCGACGCCGGATAGATACCGGCAGCACTGGCCTGCTTCAGCAGCGCAGTGCGGGCCTGGTCGCGCAACTCGCCGGTGCCGAACACTCCGGTCCAGACCAGTCCATCGAGGGCGTCGTGGTTGCCGGTCGCGAGGGCAGCCGTGGCGTGGCGGATCTCTTCCAGGCTCTTGAGTTCCATCTCTGGTCTCCTGTGCGAGCACGGCGGCCGTGGCAGGCGAATGCCGGCCAAGGTGCCGAAAGGGTCCGTGGGCTGCGGAAAGTCGGGCGCAGTATAGCCTCATGCGCCGCTGCGCTGCTACACACCAATCGGGCACGCGGTTGACACACGCGGTTGACACCGCCGGTTGACACCGCCCGAGCGAGCCGCTTCAATCACCTCCGCCCATTCCGTCCACCCATCGAGGAGCCCGCGTGAGCATCCCGACCGAAGACCAGCCGGAGCCCGTTGCCGCGCCTCCCGTGGGCGTAGACAGCGAGGTCGGGCCCGGGGACGACGACGGGCTGCTGTGGGCGACGCTGGCCCGCTGGCGCGCGGAGCACCGGCGCTTCGCCCTGCTCACGGTGGTGGAGACGCGGGGTTCGACGCCGCGCAAGAGCGGTGCCCACGTGCTGCTCTCGCAGGATGGCGAGAGCGTCGGCACGCTGGGTGGGGGCGCGATCGAATACGAGGCGCTGGAGCAGGCGCGCGCGGTGCTGGCGCGGGGCGGGACTGCGCTCTTCCGGCGCCACCTGTCGCAGGATCTCGGCATGTGCTGCGGAGGCGAGATGAGCATCTTCATCGAGACGGTGGAGCCGAGGCCGAGGCTCTTCGTCTTCGGCGCGGGTTACATCGGGAAGCCGCTCGTGGCGATGGCCACGGCTTGCGGCTTCGAGGTCACGGTGGTGGACGGCCGCAGCGAGTGGGCGGATCCGGCGCGTTTCCCCGGGGCCGCGGTGCGCTGTCAGGATCCCGAGGACGCAGCGCGCGCGCTCGACCTCGCGGTGGGCGACTACGCCTGCGTGGTGTCTCACGACCACGCGCTCGATCAGCGCCTGGTGCAGATCCTGATCCGCCGCCCGCTGCGCTTCCTCGGGATGATCGGGAGCCGGGCGAAGCAGCGCAGGTTCGTCCAGCGCCTGCGCGGTCATGGACATAGTGACGAAGAGATCGCGCGGCTCCACACGCCGCTGGGGCTGGCGATCGGAGCGGCCACGCCCGAAGAGATCGCAGTGAGCGTGCTTGCGCAGTTGATCGCGGTGCGGCGCGGAGTCTCGATCGCGCCCGGCTGGGAGACGCCTTCGGGCGTTGGCCCGGCGGGAGAGGAAGTGGACCCGGCCGCGATCCGACCCGCGCAGAGCGCGGGTGCCCCGGATCCGGCCACCAGGGAGGGCGAAGGCTCATGATGGTCGGCGTGCTGTTGGCGGCCGGTGCCTCGACGCGGATGGGGCGACCGAAGGCGCTCGCGAAGACGGGCAGGAAGACGGGCCAGGAGAGCTACATCGCTCATGGCGTGCGCAACCTGTGGTGTGCCTGCGACACGGTGGTGGTGGTCCTGGGTGCGAATGCGAAGCTGATCCGCAAGCGCACCGAGGACGAATTCGTGCGCCTGGTGGAGACCGGCTGCTTCGACCAGGAGCTGCACGCGGCGCACCGCCACAAGGCGCAGAAGCTGGAAGTGCGCTTCGTCGTGAACCGCGCCTGGAAGAAGGGCATGTACTCCTCGGCGCGCCTGGGGCTCGAGGCCGCCCTGAAGTACGCACCGGCGGGGCTGTTCGTGCTGCCCGTGGACCATCCCTCGGTCCGTGCGGCGACGGTGCTGGACCTGGGGACGGTGATGGCCCAGGCCATCCACGCCGCGCACGGCCCGGCCCGCAAGCCGGCGTCCCGGCGCGCCGCGTTCTCCTATGCGCTGGTGCCACGCCTGCGCGGCCGCCGCGGCCATCCCATCGCGCTGACCAGCGCGCTCGCGATGGCTATCGTCAAGGACAAGGGGGCCGAGGACCTGAGCGACGCAGTGCGCCGCAGCGCCCGCCTGGTTGGCTACCTGGATGTGCGCGACGCCGGGATCACGCGCAACGTGAACCGCACGGGGGATTGAGCGTGCGAATGGTGTGCCGATGAGCGGCAGGCCGATAGTCGCGGTCTTCGGCAGCAGCACCATCCGCGAGTCAGACCCGGAGTACCGCGAGGCCGGGGAACTCGGACGCCGCCTCGCCACGGCCGGGGCCGACGTCATCACCGGCGGCTATGGCGGTGCCATGGCCGCCTGCTCGCGCGGCGCCAACGAAGCGGGTGCCCACGTGGTGGGCGTGACGGTCGAGCTCTTCGAGGGCAGGGCTCCGGTGAACCGCTGGGTGAAGGAGCGCGTGCACACGAACGATCTGTTCGAGCGGCTGCGCTATATCATCGGCCGGGCGGACGCGTTCATCGCGGTTTCGGGCAGCGTGGGCACGCTCGCGGAGATCTTCCTGACCTGGAACCTGCTGATGGGGAAGGGGCATCCGCCTGCGCCGCTCGTGCTGCTCGGAGCGCCGTGGAGGGGTTGGCTCGAAGCCCAGCGCGAGCCGGGCCTGGTGCTGCCGGAATTGTTCGCCTACGTGCAACTCGCGGACACGCCCGAGCAGGCCGTGCGGCTGGTGCTCGATGGAGTCGCTCCGCGGAGCGGCTAAACCCAGTGGCCGCCGTCTGCGGCCCGATTTGGAGTCCGAGATGAATCCCAGCGCCGCCGGTCCCGACCCACTCCTCGCCTGGCGCGAGGAATTCCCCACCGTGGAGACCACGCTCCACTTCGCCTCGCACACGCTCGGCGCGATGCCGCGCGGGGTGGAGGAGGCGCTGCGCCGCTACGCGTTCCTGTGGCGCACGCGCGGGATCAGGGCGTGGGAGGACGAATGGTTCCGGCTTCCCATGGAGACGGCCGACGTGCTGGCCTCGATCCTGGCCGCGGAGCCGGGCACGGTGACGATGTTCGAGAACGTCACCACCGCGCAGGCCGTCGCGCTCTCGGGCGTGGATTTCAGCGGCCCGCGCAACCGCCTGGTGTGCACCGCGGAGGACTTCCCCTCGGTGCTCTATCTCTACGAGGGACTGGCGCGGCGCGGGGCCGAGGTGGTGCGCGTCCAGGCGAAGCCTGCCCTCGGGACGCCAGCGGGCGTGGCCCCGCGGCACATCGAGGTCGCCGACCTCATCGCCGCAATCGACGAGCGCACGGCGGTGGTCGCGCTCTCGCACGTCCTGTTCCGCACGGCGGAATTGCTCGACCTCGAACCAGTCGTGCGGCGCGCGCACGAGTGCGGGGCCCTCGTGCTGGTGGACGCCTACCAGTCGGTCGGCACCGTGCCGGTGGACGTGGCCGCTCTCGGCCTGGACCTGGTCACGGGCGGCTCGGTGAAGTGGCTGTGCGGTGGCCCCGGCGCCGGCTGGCTCTACGTGAGCCCGCGGCTGCGGGAGCGGTTCGAGCCCGCGGTGACGGGCTGGTTCGCGCACGCCGAGCCCTTCGCCTTTGATTCGGGGCCGCTGCGCCGCGATGCGGGCGCGCGCCGCTTCTATGCGGGCACGACCTCGGTCGTGGCCTACGCGGCGGCGCGGCCGGGATACGAGATCGTGGCCCGCATCGGCGTGCGGGCGATCCGCGAGAAGTCGCTGCGGCAGACCGGGCGCATGATCGCACTCGCCGACGAGTACGGCTTCCGCGTGGCTTCGCCGCGCATGCCGGAGCAGCGCGGTGGCACGGTGTGCCTCGACCTGCCGCAGGCTGCCGAGGTCTGCCACGCGTTGCTGGCGGGCGAGGTGCTGCTCGACCACCGCCCGGGCGTGGGCCTCAGGCTGGCGCCGCACTTCTACACGAGCGACGACGAGGTGGACTTGGTGATGCGGCGCGTGCGCGAGGAGGCCCAACGCCTGGAGCGCTGACCTCGCGCTCTGCTACATTGCCGCCCTCCAAACGCCACGACCCACGCAGCAGGAGGCCCAGCCATGGACGCGACCGATTCTGCCCGGCCCCTCGGGATCATCCGCGAGCCGAGGGTGTACCTGGTGGGCCGCCAGGTGACGGACGCCGGAGCCATCGAGCGCTTCCTCGCAGAGCACGAGCTGAGCTGGACCACCGATACGGAGGTCGGCGGCGAGGCGCTGGCCGAGATGGCCGGCCGCCTCTGCTACTTGTCCTACGGCAAGGGTCGCAAGAGCAACCGCGATTTCCTCGACCACCTCATCGAGGTCGGGCACGGCTCGGTGCTGGAGCACGCCGTGTGGAGCTTCGTCATCACCGGCGTGTCGCGCTCGTTCACACATGAGCTGGTGCGGCATCGCGCGGGCTGGGCCTACTCGCAGCTCTCGCAACGCTACGTGAACGAGTCGGAATCGCCCTACGTGGAGCCCGACGTCATCGCGGAGGACCCGGCCCTGCACGCCATCTGGGCCGGGGCGGTGAACGAGGCGCGCAGCGCCTACGACCTGCTCGTGGTCGGGCTGGAGCTGCATTACGCGAATGAGCCCGACGCCACGCTACGCCGCAAACTGGCCCGCCAGGCCGCGCGCTCGGTGCTGCCGAACGCCACCGAGACCCGCATCTTCGTCACCGCCAATGCGCGCGCCTTGCGGCACTTCATCGAGATGCGCGGCTCGGCGGCGGCCGACGTCGAGATCCGCAAGGTGGCGCTCCAACTGCTCGACCTCATGCAGCAGGAGTCGCCCGCGCTCTTCTCGGACTACGAGCGGGTGCCGCTGCCGGACGGGGGACACGCCGTGCGCACCATCCACCCCAAGGTCTGAGCGGCGGGCGGGCCGGCCGCCGGGCCCCGTCCGGCGGCCGCGCCGCTCTACGCGCCTGCGGCGCGTCCGGCGTGACGGCGGAGGCCGACGGTAGTAGTCTTGGCAACCGTCAGCCGACCCCGTGCGCAGGATGCGTCGGGAGGGCCCGCGCGCCGCAGCCAACAACCCGGCGCCTCGACCGATATCGCACGGGAATCTCGCCACGGAGCGTGTGACCATGTGGAAGACCTCGTCCGGCAGCACCGGGCGTCTGCTGCAGCTCTGCCTCGGCTACTTCGGCCTCTACGTCCTCAACGGGATGTTCGCCAAGGTCTTCACCGGCGGCTATCCGTACCGCATGCCGGAGATGGCCTACCTCTTCAACAACACCCTGGGCGGCAGTGCGATCGCCCTGCTGGTGGTCTTCGTGCTGGGCTGGATCAAGCTCCAGTCCAATCGCCTGGTGAAGTGGGGCCCGTTCATGGTTCCCTCCGAAGCCGCCTACATCATCCCCTCGGGCATCTGCACCGCCGTGGTCATTCCGACCACGACCCTGATGTACACCCTGCCCATCTCGGTCATGGTGGCCATGGTGATCATGCGGGGAAGCATCATCGTGATCAGCCGGCTGATCGACGCGGTCCAGATCCAGCAGGGCATCCTCAAGAAGCGAGTCTACGGCGAGGAGAACTGGGCGGTGCTGTTCGCCCTGCTCGCGGTCGCCACGAACGTGGTCCTGCTCCCGGTGGTTTCCTACCTCGAGGGGCGCGGGATCGAGGCCTCGCGCTGGCTGGGGCTCAAGCCCGGGGCGCTCGAGGGCAGCTTCGATTTCCTCCGCTCGCCCCAGGCGATGACGATCATGGGCCTCTACATCACGGCCTACACGATCCGCATCTACATCATGAACTACTTCAAGAACACCCGGGCGAAGGGCGTGCCGCTCGACAACAAGGGCTTCTTCGCTGTCGAGCAGATCGCGGCGAGTCTGACGATGGCGGGGATCGTGGCCCTGTTCTTCTTCGGGGCGCCCGTCTTCGGCTGGACGGCGAAGCCGGTCGTCGACTTCCGCGCGGCGGTCACGCAGCCCAGCCTGGGTGCGTTCCTCACCGGCCTGCCCTACGGCGCGCTGGCGTTCTTCTCGGTCTTCATCTTCATGTTCAAGGGTCGCACCGCCACGTTCGCCGGCCTGGTGAACCGGCTGACCTCGCTGCTCGCCGGCACCGCGGCGACCCTGCTCATGTTCTTCGTCTTCAAGGCCAGGTTCCCCGCGCTGCAGGACTGGGTCTCGGTGGGCTTCATCCTGGTCGCGGTCTACTTCCTGAGCCTTGCCGAGAAGCGGCGCATGACGGAACTGGCGAAGGAGGCGGTCGCCTGACCGCGGTGGTCGCGGCCGGACAGGCGAAGGAGGTCGCGATGAGATCCCTCCAGGAGGCGATCGGCAGTGAGTTGATCTGGAGGCCGCGCGGCCTGCTGTCACGTACGCACGACCTGGTGGACGCGGAGGTGGACTCCGCCGGACCGTACGCGACGCTGGTCTGGCGCTCGGGGTTCCTGATGCAGGCGCCGGCGGAGGCGCAGTCGGGTGACGGCAGCTGGTATTTCCTGCCCCAGGGCTTCTTCCGCCAGAATGTGCGCGTGCTGGCAGCGGACGGCAAGACCGCGGTGGCCACGCTCAAGCGCTCCTGGCGGCGCGGCGTCTTGCGGCTCGAGGACGGCAGGGAATTCGTCTGGCGGCGGCACGCCTTCTGGAGCCCTTCCTGGCGGTTCGAGGACACCAACGGCACTGCAGTGGCGCGCTTCCAGTGGCAGTTCTCGCTGCCGCGCAGCACGACGCGGGTGGAGTTCGAATCCTCCGCCGCTCCGCCCGCCGAGCGAGCGCTGCTGGCCTGCCTGGGTTGGTACCTGGTGCTCATGTCCCGCCGGCGGCACGCTGCCTATGGGGCAGGCTGAGCCCGTCGGGCGTGCCGCCGGACGGCTGGAACTGCACCTCACCGGCAAGCTGGAAGCCTCGATACGGCCGTCTTGAGTGTCCAGATATGGAACGTATCGTTGTGTCGCAATGGATTAGCGTTCTGGAACTGAGTTTGCGTTAGTCGAGCGCGTTCATCGCGACGTTGACTTCGGCCGAGTCCGGTGGGTAGGTTCCACAGCGGAAACGGCGGCCATGGATGGGCCGTTGAAGACAGCAGGCGGCCCGAGCCGCCGCAGCTGCGCATCGAGACCAGGGAGCAAGTACATGTCTCGTGTCCGATCCCGCCCGCTCGAGTGTTTCTTGGACTGAGGCTCCGGCTGCGTCCGGGGCGCCAGCGGGGAAATCCACCTCCAAGGCCAAAAGACCCAGATGGTCGGCATGGGCCACCCGACCGTCCTCAGCGAAAGGCCCGAATGACGTCGGAAGTGAGTTGGCAGTCTCTCGAAGTGGCGGAGGAACCCAGGCCTCAAAGCCTGGCCCGACCGTCCAGTCAGACCCCAGAAGTGGAGGAAACAAAGATGCGGAAGCTCGGAATCGTCGTAACTGCGATCGCGTGTCTGTCGTTCGTCGTCGTCCCGGTCGCTTCGGCCGCGGCGTTCAACTGGGGTGTGGGCGCGAACCTTGGCGTCGGCATCTTCACGCCGGACAGCAAGTACGAAGGAGAGAAGTCGGTCACCACGTTCGGTTGGCCGATGGGCGGCATCCGGTTCAGCTTCGCCGGCGAGAAGCCGATGCACGAGGTGTACTTCGAGTCCGCGCTTGCGTACGCCTCCTCGGACGGCTCTTCCTTCTACGCGTTCATGCCGAGCCTCAACTACCAGTTCAACTTCGACATGAAGGGTTCGGCGACCCCGTACGTCACGGCGGGCGTCGGCCTCAACATGATCGGGGCGTCCGGCGGAGATGACAGCGAGAGCGCGTCGGCTGCGTTCTATGGCGGTGGCCTCGGCATCCAGCACTGGATGGGCAACAAGGCCGGTCGGCTGCGCGCGGAAGTGCGCTATGACCTGCAGTCGGAGAACACGAAGGGCATCATGAAGGGTGGCGAGTTCGGGCTCAAGCTCGGTTTCGACCTCTGGGACAAGAAGTAGTCTCCGAAGACACACGACTGCCCGGCTCCCTTCGGGGGCCGGGCAGATTCGTTTCTGGCCGGACGATGGGCGGAGCGAACCGTCACGGGAGCGGGGGAGCAGGGGCGCAGCGTCACTGCGCCTGCCGCCCCTACCGATACGCCGCGATCCCCGTAACGTGCTCGCCGAGCACCAGCGTGTGGATGTTGTGCGTACCCTCATAGGTCTTGACCGATTCCAGGTTGCACATGTGGCGGATGACCGGGTACTCGGCGGTGATGCCGTTCGCACCGAGGAGGTCGCGGGCCTCCCGCGCGATGTCGAGGGCGATCTCGCAGTTGTTGCGCTTGGCCAGCGAGATCTGCGCCGGCGTGACCTTCCCCTGCTCCTTGAGCCTGCCGAGCTGCAGGCAGAGCAGCTGCGCCTTGGTGATCTCGGTGAGCATCACCGCCAGCTTCTCCTGCACCAGCTGGAACGAGCCGATCGGCTTGCCGAACATGATGCGCGTCTTCGCGTACTCGGTCGCCTCGTGGAAGCAGGCCATGGCCGCGCCCAGCACGCCCCAGGCGATGCCGTAGCGGGCCTGAGAGAGGCACGCCAGCGGTGACTGGAGGCCGCGCACGCCCGGCAGCCGGTTCTCCTCCGGCACGAACACGTCCTCGAGGATCAACTCGCTCGTGACCGAGGCCCGCAGCGAGTGCTTGTGCTTCTGCTCCGGCGCGGAGAAGCCCTTGCTACCCTTCTCGACCAGGAAGCCGTGGACCTCGTCGCGGTCCGTCTCCGCGTTCTGCAGCTTCGCCCAGACGACGGCCAGGTCGGCGATGGTGCCGCTGGTGATCCACATCTTGGCGCCGTTGAGGCGATAGCCGCCGTCCGCGCGAACCGCCCGCGTGATCATACCGCCGGGGTCCGAGCCGTGATCGGGCTCGGTGAGCCCGAAGCAGCCGATGACCTCGCCCCGGGCCATGGGCGGCAGCCAGCGGCGGCGCTGCTCGTCGGAGCCGAAGGCGAAGATCGGGTACATGCACAGCGCACCCTGGACCGAGACAAACGAGCGCAGGCCGGAGTCGCCGCGCTCCAGTTCCTGCATGGCGAGGCCGTAGGCGGTGTGCGAAACCCCCGCGCCGCCGAACTCCTCCGGCAGTGTGGCGCCGAACATGCCCATGGACGCCAGCTCGGGGACGACCTCCATCGGGAAGTATGCCTCTTCGTAGGCCTTTTCGACGATCGGCAGGTAGCGGTCCTCGACCCACCCGCGCACGTGCTCGCGGATCTGCCGTTCGTCCTCGGTGAGCAGCGGGTCGATCTCGTAGAAGTCCACGCCGTTGAAGCGGGCCATGCACTCACTCCTCTGGGTATGTGCAGCGCCGTGTCGAAGGGAAGCCGGACTATAGGGGAGCCCTCGGGCCCTCACAATCCAAACGTGCGCCCGTGCGCAGGCGAGCGCTGAGCAAGCGGGGCCCGGGGGTGGTGCTGGGCGAGCGCATGGTGCCTCTGCTCGCCCAGCACCACCCCCGGGCCCCGCGCCGGTCCGCACCGGTCCGCCAGGGCCGTGGCACCGTCCGGTCGCGCCCGGGCGCATTGCGGCCGCGTCTGCCGCTCGCTACGCTGCCGTGCATGCCGCACGTCCCGCCCGCCCAGGAGAGCCCGCCATGCCCCGTCTCCGCTGCCTGCCCTGCGCGCTCGGCGCGCTCGTTCTCATCGTGAGCCTCGCTCATCCGGCCGGTGACGCCGCCGCCGCCCGTGGCGAAGCCAGCCGCTCGGTGGTCCACGCCCGCCACGGGATGGTCTGCGCGGCCCAGCCGCTCGCGGTCCAGGTGGGAGTGGAGGTGCTGCAGGCGGGCGGCAGCGCTGTGGATGCTGCCATCGCCGTCAACGCCTGCCTCGCACTGATGGAGCCCACTTCATGCGGACTGGGCGGTGATCTGTTCGCCATCGTCTGGGACCCGAAGGCCGGGAAGCTCGCGGGACTCAACGCCTCGGGACGCGCACCGCTCGCCCTCACCATCGAAAAGGTTCCGCCAGAGCCGGACGGCACCATCCCGCTCTTTTCGCCCTACGCCTGGACCGTCCCCGGTTGCGCGGACGGCTGGTTCGAGCTGCACGCGAAGTACGGGAAGCTGCCCATGAGCAGGGTGCTCGAACGCGCGATCCACTACGCCGAGGAAGGCTTCCCGCTTTCGCCGGTCATCGCCTCCGACTGGGCACGCGGGGCGGCGCGCTTCAAGGACAAGCCGGGCTTCGCCAAAGTCTTCATGCCGAGCGGGAGGGCCCCCGTTGAGGGCGAGATGTTCAGGAACCCGGCGCTCGCGAAGACCCTGCGCCTGCTGGCCGAGAAGGGCCGCGACGCCTATTACCGCGGCCCAATCGCCGCGGCGCTGGTGCGCTACTCGCAGGCGCACGGCGGCTTCTTCGCGCCCGAGGACTTCGCGCGGCACCGCTCGACCTGGGACGCGCCCATCTCGACCGACTACCGCGGCTGGACGGTCTGGGAGCTGCCGCCCAATGGGCAGGGGCTTGCGGCGCTGCAGCTGCTGAACCTGCTGGAGAACTTCGACCTCAAGGCGATGGGACGTGAGTCGGCGGACTTCTGGCACGTCATGACCGAGGCGAAGAAACTCGCCTTCGCGGACCGGGCGCGATACTACGCGGATCCGGCCTTCGCGAAGGTGCCGGTCGATGCGCTGCTCTCGAAGGAATACGCGAAGCGGCGCGCTGCCCTCGTGAACCTCGAGCATGCTGCGCTCACCGACAGCGCGGGCGACCCGGTGGCGCTGAGTCGCAGGGAGACCACCTACCTCTGCACCGCGGACGAGAGCGGCATGATGGTCTCGCTCATCCAGAGCAACTACACCGGCTTCGGCTCGGGCTACGTGGTGCCCGAACTGGGCTTTGGCCTGCAGGATCGCGGTGGCTGCTTCTCGCTCCAACGGGGTCACGCCAACGCGCTCGAGCCGGGGAAGCGCCCGTTCCAGACCATCATCCCGGCATTCGTGACCCGCGACGGCAGGCCGTTGATGGCCTTCGGCCTGATGGGCGGCGACATGCAGCCGCAGGGCCACGCGCAGATCATCGTGAATCTCCTGGACCTCGGCATGAATCTGCAGGAGGCCGGTGACGCCATCCGCTGGCACCACACCGGCTCGAGCGAGCCGACCGGCACGGTGATGACCGATGGCGGCGTGCTCCACATCGAGGATGGCGTGCCCGCCGACGTGTTGGCGGAGTTGAAGCGCCGCGGCCACGTGCTCGAGCCCGAGTCGGTCGGGGCCTACGGCGGCTACCAGGCGATCTGGCGGGACCCGGTGACGGGCCTCTACGCCGGCGCGACGGAGAAGCGAAAGGACGGGTGTGCGCAGGGCTATTGAGAAAGCACCCGCGGCGGACGGGCCGCGACACCACGGCTTGAGCGCCGAGGATCTGGTCGCCTTCTACCGCACGATGGTCACCTCGCGGCGGCTGGACGACGAGGAGATCCGCCTCAAGAAGCTCAACCTGACCTACTTCCAGATCTCGGGTGCGGGGCACGAGGCGGTGCTGGTCGCGGCCGGCAGCCTGTTGCGGCCGGGTCACGACTGGTTCTATCCCTACTACCGGGACCGCGCACTCTGTCTTGCGCTCGGCATGACGCCGCGCGAGATGCTGCTCTCGGCGGTGGCCTCGGCCGAGGATCCCAACTCGGGCGGCCGCCAGATGCCCAGCCACTGGGGTCACCAGGCGCTCAACATCGTCTCGCAGAGCAGCCCCACGGGCACGCAGTTCCTGCAGGCGGTCGGCGCCGCCGAGGCGCTGGTCAAGTATCGCGCGCTGGAGGACGAGCACCCGTCGTTGCGGGGTCGGGCGCAGGGCGACGAGGTGGTCTTCGTCAGTTCGGGGGAGGGGACCACCAGCCAGGGCGAGTTCTGGGAGGCGCTCAACTCGGCCTGCAACCTGCGGCTCCCGGTGCTGTTCCTGATCGAGGACAACGGCTACGCCATCTCGGTGCCGGCGGACGTGCAGACTGCGGGTGGCGACGTGGCGCCGCTGGTGCGCGGCTTCCCGAACCTCTACTGGGCCGGCGCGCTGGACGGCAGCGACCCGATGGCCTCCTACGGCGTGCTGGCCGAGGCCATCGGGCACTGCCGCGAGCGCAAGGGCCCGGCGTTCGTGCGCGCGCTCGTGACCCGGCCCTACTCGCACTCGATGTCGGACGACGAGAGCAAGTACAAGTCGCAGGCGGTGCGCAAGGCCGAGGCGCAGCGCGACTGCCTGCCCCGCTTCGCGCGCTTCCTCGAACAGGAGGGCATCCTCGACGCGGAAGGGTTCGAACGGCTGCACGCCGAGGTGCAGGCCGGGATCGCGGCGGCAAGCGACGCGGTGCGCACGAGCACCCAGCCCGAGCCGGAATCCGCGACGCTCTTCGTCTACTCGCCCGAGGTGGACCCGGCCTCCGAGCGTTTCGCCGCCGAGCCGCGGCCGCTGCACCCGGAGCGGACCGAGACGCTGCTGCAGAGCATCAACCTCTGCCTGCGCGACGAGATGCGGCGCGATCCGCGCATCCTGATCTTCGGCGAGGACGTGGCGGACTCCTCGCACGAGGAACTGCTCTCCGAGATGAAGGGCAAGGGCGGCGTCTTCGGCGTCACCTGGGGCCTGCAGAAACTCTTCGGCAAGGAACGCGTCTACAACTCCCCGCTCGCCGAGGCCAACATCGTCGGGCGTGCGATCGGGCTCGCCACGCTGGGGCTGCGGCCGGTGGTCGAGATCCAGTTCTTCGACTACATCTGGCCGGCGATGATGCAGCTGCGTGACGAACTGTCGATGCTGCGCTGGCGCTCGAACAACACCTTCGCCGCCCCGGTCATCATCCGCGCGGCTTACGGTGGCTACCTGCAGGGCGGGGCGCCCTATCACAGCCAGTGCGGCGAGAGCATCTTCGCCCACTGCCCCGGACTGCGGGTGGTGATCCCGAGCGTGGCGAGCGATGCGGCCGGGCTGCTGCGCACTGCCCTGCGTTGCGAGGACCCGGTGCTGTTCCTCGAACACAAGCACCTCTACCGGCAGCCCTACGCCAAGGAGCCCTACCCCGGGCCCGACTACACCGTACCGTTCGGACGCGCGCGCCTGGTGCGGGCGGGCTCACACGTGACCGTGGTGACCTGGGGTGCGCTGGTCCAGCGCTCGGTGCTCGCGGCCCAGGAGGCGGCCGAGCAGGGGATCGAGACCGAGATCCTCGACCTGCGCACCATCCAGCCCTGCGACTTCGCTGCGGTGGCGCGCTCGGTGGCGAAGACCGGACGCCTGATCGTGGCGCACGAGGACACGCTCACCTGCGGTTTCGGCGCGGAGATCGCCGCGCGGGTCGGGAGCGAATGCTTCGCCGACCTCGACGCTCCGGTGCGCCGCGTGGCGGCGCTCGACACGCCGGTGGGCTACGCGCCCCGGCTCGAGGACCACATCCTGCCGCAGAAGGACGACGTGCTCCGGGCGATCCGCGAGATCGCGGCATACTGAGCGGAACGTCCCCGGCGGCTCAGCGCTGCGGGGCCGCTGGTCGGAGCGTCAGCGCACTCTCCTTGGCAGCTTCGACGCGCTCCCACGAAAGGTAGAGCGGCACGTCCCCGTGCTGCGCCCAGCGCGTGAGCAGGTCGCGCGCGTGCGGGCTGCGCAGGTCGCCCGAGTTGCCCGGCGGCAGCACCACGAAGGAGGACTCCGGAACCGCGAGGTCCACGAGGTGCCGCAGCACCGGCCCGTGCGTCACCCAGCGGTTCCAGGGCAGCCGCGAGCCGCCCACGCTCGGCGTGCCGGCGTCGCCGTCCACGGGAGTGGGTGGCGGCTCCCAGGCGGTGACGCCGAGGTCGCGGCCCAGGTCGTGGCGGAAGCGAGCCTGGTGCGCGAGCCCGTAGCGCCAGCGCGCGAGGTCGGGCCCCAGCAGCTTCTCGAGTTCGGCGAGGCCCAGGCGCAACGCCGCCACCGCGGCCACGGCGGGGCGCTCCGGTCTGCCCGTGGCCGGGTCGTTCAGCGCCTCGGGTGCGCGGCCCTGCAGCGCGCTCCAGGCCAGCCCGGGCAGTCCCTCGAGTTTCGAGCGCCGCAGGTAGGCGCCGTACCAGCCCCGCCACAGCGTGGGCGCCACCCGCGAGCGGCGCGCGGAGAAGTCCCAGCGGTGCAGCGTGTCCACCGCGGCACGCATGCGTGCGTCGAGCGAATCGGGCAGCGAGTCCGCGCAGGCGAGCAGCAGCGGCACGGTGCGGCGCGCGAGGCGCGAGACCACGTCGTTCTGCACGCTGCGCAGGTCGGCGAGCGTAGCGCCGCACGTCCCCTCGAGGCGCTCCACGATGCGCAGTGCGCGATCCTGCGGCCAGTCGTAGGCGGGCAGCCGGTCGAAGTGACGTGCGGACAGCGGCGCGTTGTTGGCGTTCACGACGATGCCGTCCGGCGGCGCCTCCCAGGCCGGCATCTCCGCGGGAGGGATGGTGCCCAGCCATTCCCATCGCCCATCCCCCGGCAGGACCCCGAGCGGTGGCGGGAAGCCACGCCACGGCAGCCGCCCAACGGTCTGGTAGCGCACCTGTCCGTCGCAGTCCGCAGCGATCACGTTGAGCGTCGGCGTGACGAGTGCCCGGAAGGCCGAGCAGACGTCGGTGGCCGAGGCCGAGCGCTCGATGCTCAGCAGTTCGCCGAGGTCCACTTCGTCGGTCGCACCGGACCAGCGCACGCTGAGTGCGACGCCGCGCTTGCGGTCCAGCGCGATGACCGGGCCGCGCGGCGTGTAGCGGCGCACCTGGCCCGCGAGCCACACCGGCAATGGCACGCCGAGGACGCGGAAGCTCATCTCGTAGGGCGCTTCGCGGACCTTCGCCCAGCCGCCCTGCCAGCGCACGCGCTTCCCGTCGCGCGAGAGACTGTCGGCGTAGACATCCGCCACGGTGGCGCTCAGGGCGGTGATGCCCCAGGCGCAGCGCGCGTTGCGGCCACTCACGATGGCGGGCAGTCCCGGGACGCAGGCGCCGGCCGCGTCCACCACGCCCGGCACGGTGACGTGAACGAGATGGAGCGTTCCCGGTGCCGTGAGCGGCAGGTGCGGATCGTTGGCGAACAGCGGGTGGCCGCTGGCGCTGCGACGCGCGCCCACCGCGAAGACGTCGCTGGCGCGCGCGTCGAGTTCGGGCGCGGCATCGGGGCGCCCCGCGCCCAGCGTGCACCGCGCCTCGGCGAGCAAACCGGCGGGGAGTGCGACCTGCGGAGGTTCAAGTGCCGCGCCGGTCCCGGTGGCCGTCGTCTTCGCTCCGTAGAGACGCCGCGCGGCGCTGTCGGGGATGGTCTCGTAGGGCCAGAGGTTCTCGAAGCGGTGGCGGCGCTCGAGCCACGCGCGTCCGCGCGTCGCGATGGTGTCGCGCTCCGCGAGTTGCGGGAAATCAAGGTCAAGCAGCGAACCCATGGCGAGCAGCGTGCCGGCGACATCCGCGGGCGCCCAGTCGTCGGGCCGCGCGCGCAGGCGCTCGATCTCGACCGGCCAGGGGACCGTGCCGCGGCGGCAGAGGGCGAGCCAGGCGTTCACGCCCGCGTTGTAGCGCTCGATCGGCACGGCCGCCGCCGGATCACGGCGCGCGCGCTCCCAGATGCGCCGCGCCAGCGCATCCATCTCGAGCAGTTGCGCGCCGCCGTCCGCCTGCAGGTGCCGGTTGCCGCCCCAGCGCCACATCTGGCCGCGCACCGCCTGGCGCGTGGCCAGCATCTGCCAGAGCCGGTCGCGTGCGCTGATGAAGCCCCAGGCGAAGTAGAGGTCACGCTCGTTCGCGGCGCGGATGTGCGGCACGCCGAAGCGGTCGGTGACGATGCGCACCGGCTGTTCGAGCCCGGGAAGCGTGAGCGCCGAGTCGCTCGGCGCACGGGCCGGAGCGGCCTGGGGACGGGGCGTGCCCGGCAGGAGCAGGAGGGACGCGATCAGGCAGACGAGCAGCAGGCGGGTCAGCATGCCGGGCAGAGTGCCACGGGCGACCCCGCGGCGTCGAGCGGGAAGTGCTGTGCTAGGCTCGCCCCCGGAGGCGACATGCAGCCACGCTACGCGATCGGTCTCGACCTCGGTGGCACGGACGTCAAGGCGGGCCTGGTATCGGGCCGGGGCGAGGTGACGCATTTCCTGCGGCTGCCGTCGCGCGCCGGCGAGCACGCGGACGCCCCGCTCGAAGTCATCGCCGGTGCGGTGGCCGACCTGCGCCGCGCGGCTGCGGGCCCGTTCGCCGGGATCGGGCTCGGCTGCCCCGGCGTGATCGACCCGGCGAGCGGTGCGCTCGTGGGGCGCACGCCCCATCTGCCGCACTGGGGCTCGCTGCCGCTGCGCGCGTTGCTGATGGAGCGCCTCGGCATGAGTCTCGTGGTCGAGAACGATGCCAATCTGGCAGCGCTCGCGGAGCACCGGGTCGGCGCCGCACGGGGCGCGCGGATCTCGCTTACCATCACGGTCGGCACGGGTATCGGGTGCGGCGTGATCGTGGACGGGCGCGTCCTGCGCGGGGCGCACGGGGGCGCGGGCGAACTCGGGCACGTGCCGATGGACGGGCGCTTCCCATGCCGTTGCGGCGTGCCCGGCTGCGTCGAGCCCGAGTGCTCGGGCAGCGGGATCGTGGCGCGGGCGCGCGAAGCGGGCCTGGTGGTTCCGGACGCCGGGGCCGTCTTTACCGCGGCCGCCGCGGGCGATCCACGCGCGACGCGCCTGATCGAGCGCATGACCGACCGGCTCGGCGCCCTGATCGCGGCGGCCGTGAATCTGCTCGACCCCGAGGTGATCGTCATCGGAGGCGGTGTCTCGAACGCGGGCGAAGCCCTGCTGACGCCGTTGCGCGCCGCAGTGGCTCGCTACGCGCTGGCGTCGTTGCGTGACGGTGTGCGGGTTGTGGGCGCGGCGCTGGGCGAGCGCGCGGGCGTGGTCGGCGCAGGATTGGTGGCCTGGGAGGCGGCGGGGGACGGGTAGGCAGGAAGCCCATTCGCGCGACCGTCAGCGCTCCAGCGTTGGACTGTCCTGAGGGCCGTTCATCATGGGTGCCTACGGAGCATCTTTGCCTAGAAGCCCCGGAGGCCGGGGGAACAGCGTGATGGCAAAATCGGCACGGAGCTCGGACGGGACCGCAGGGCTGTCATAGACATAGACGGAGAACCCCTGGCGCCGGGCCTCCTCGATCTGGGCCCGGGTGGGGATGAAGGAGTAGGCGGTCACCGGGGCATAGAACATTGCCTCGATCTCATGCTGGACATTGAACACTGCCGCCTTGCCTGGCCGGAGCTTCTCCGGCAGGGCGCGAAGCTCCTGGGCCCAGCGCGGGTTGCGATCGTGCCGGGAGAACGGCTTCGCACGCTCCATGCAATACCGTACCGGCAAGGCGATGAGCAGGGCCACCAGGACGAGTGCGGGTATGCGCAGCTGGGTGCCGCGGCTCTTCTCGATGATGTCCCCGCACTGGTAGGCCAGCAGTATGAAGATGGCCGGCGAACTCATCATGATGTATCCAGGCATCTTGGTGGCGACCGCGGAGAAGAAGAGGAAGGGCAGTGCCACCCACGTGACGAGGGCGTAGAGCGGCCGGTCGAGCTTGCGCTGGTAGATGGCATAGAGCACCAGGAACAGGGGGACGTAGATCGCCTCGCCGAAGATCTGTGGCATCACGCGAAGGTGGTATGCGATGGTCCCGTTGTGCCCATCGAGTGGCTCCGTGAGGTGTCGGTAGGTGTTGAAATAGTTCTCGTAGGCGGCCTCGCGAGGGAAGGCATGGTAGATGTAGATCTGCCAGGGGACGGACACCGCGCAGGCAACTACCAGGGCGAGTGTGCACAACCATAAGGCCTTGCGCCATGAATCCCGCTGCCAGAGGAGCACGAACAGCACGGCCAGGATCACGAGCGCGGGCAACGACTTTGTCAGCACTGCGCAACCCGTCACGACGCCGACCAGCGCCAGTCGCGGTACCGAAGGGCGCTGCACGTACCACACTGCGACGAAGATGCCCAACTCCACGAAGAAGACGAAGAAGGTCTCGGCGTGGTCGGTGGGTACGCGACCGCCGGCCATTTCCAGGAGTAATCCGTTGATGGCATAGAAGAAGGCTGCCAGCAGGGCGGTCTGCTCGCGAAAGAAGTGGCGGGCGATGCTGTAGGTGAGCAGCGTTCCCAGGGAGGAGAACACGAGGCTCGGCAGGCGCACCGCGACCTCGTTGATCCCGCACAGCTTCAGGCTGGCCATGATCAGCCACAGGGTGATCGGTGGCTTGTGCACCCAGATGTGGTTGCTGGTCCATGACCTGTAGTCGAAGGGGAAGATCGGAGCGTCGTACAGGGTCGGGATGAATGGATGCGCCAGCATGTTGCGCGCGACGAGGGCGTGATAGCGCTCATCCCAGGGATTCAGGTAAGCGCCAGTGCCGACGAACAGGCGCAGAATGAACCCCGAGAGGAAGATCAGAGCCAGGGCTGGTCCGTACGCCTCGCGACGCGTGTAGCGATAGGCGAGCCCCCAACAGGCGCAGAGCGCCAGCAGGACGACCAGGTCGGCCATTTGGATTCCATCCAGCGATTTGTGGGACGGTGCCTGAGTTGATGGGGCGGCACTCCGATTCCTCCCTGGCCACTTCCTCGACCATGGGAGGATGTCACCTTCGCCTGCTGTCTTGAGCAGGAGCCTACACCGGAACCCCGATCAGCGTCATGGTCGTCGCGCCGGTCACGCGCAGGCGCCGCAGCGTGCCCGCTGGGGTGGCGTCGTGGGGGAAGACGACGGCCTTGAACTGCGCGGTGCGGGCGTAGAGTTGCGCGGGGTTGCGGCGGGCCGGCCCCTCGACCAGCGCCTCGACCTCGCGCCCGATCCAGGCGTCGTTCATCGCGCCCGAGATGGCGTGCTGCAGCTCGATCAACAGCGCGAGCCGGCGACTCTTCTCCTCCTCGGGCACGGTCTCTTCGGTACCGAAGGCGCGGGTGTCGGGCCGGGCGGAGTACTTGAAGAGGAAGGCGCTGTCGAAGCGCGTCGCGCGCAGATAGTCCACGGTGAGCTGGAACTCCTCGGCCGTCTCGCCCGGGAAGCCCACAATGATGTCGGTCGAGAGCGCGAGGGCGGGGACCGCGGCGCGCAGTCGTGCGATCACGTCCCGGTACTGCGCCAGCGTGTAGCCGCGGCCCATCGCTTCGAGGATGCGGTCCGAGGCCGACTGGAGCG